>Ga0334722_10002987_pt1 | contig 18579 bp, 19 predicted proteins | sample C3_bottom_MG_FD_207210 | JGI IMG/M metagenome (GOLD analysis project Ga0334722, IMG submission 207210) | Sediment microbial communities from Yellowstone Lake, YNP, Wyoming, USA - C3_bottom | ecosystem: Environmental > Aquatic > Freshwater > Lake > Sediment | place: USA: Wyoming | collected...
GACTATCTGGCCGGCTTCGTATTTGGTGGAGTCAACAGGAGCGGTCCCGGTGTCGCTGCCATTCCCGTCATAGGTCACGGTGTAGGTGGGGTTCGGGGTGGTCGTGCTCCCGCCTCCTCCGCTGCAATTTACCAGAAGGAGGGAAGCGAGCATAATAAGCGCTGTGAGTGCTAAGAAGCTGAAACGTGTGTATCTTGAAGTATTCATGGTGACCTCCTTTAAGATATCATTCATCTTCCAGTTATTATTCTTGATGCGACCCGTCTTTATTCATTACTTCATTAACCGCATGCCCCTGCCTCCGGTCCAGGATCGCCCGAAGCTCGTCAAAACTCGTGAACGCCTTCTCCTCATCAACCTCGACAAGCTCCACCAGCCCTACAAGATTTTGAGGACTACTGGCATCTCTCCGGTAGATCCTAATAACGTAGCTTTCCATGAGCGCTCCCCGTGAATGCGACATTCCTTTTGTGGTGACACGGTACCACAGGAGCACTCACGGATTACTCACGGATTGTAAATTTTACAATTTGATGGTTTAACTGGACTGCATTGTGACATGCGAGGGGTTACATTTGCGTTTACATTGCGAAAAATATTTTTGGGTAATATTCACCTTTTCAGGTAGTTACTGGATGGAAATTCAGGAGAGTGAAACAGGGAAGTACCGGTTGGTGTTTACAATTAATTGCAATAGTTTGTCGTTCGTTCAGTCTTGCCGATCATGGGGCCGCGCGCCAACGGCGTCCACGATACACTGTCGGCATCATGGCTTGTCAATCCGGTAGCCTACGCCGACGGTGTTTTTGATCAACTCTTTTCCGATTTTGCTCCTGAGCCGCCACAGAAATATGCGGAGAGTGCTTTCATCAACGCCTGCCCCTTCTCCCCATACGTACGACTCGATCCTGCTGTAGGGGGCCGTCCGACCGACGTTTTCCGCCAGCAGACGCACAAAAAGAAATTCCTTCCTGGTCAGCCTGACCTCCTGGTCGTAAAAAAGAAGATTATTGTTGCCCAGGTGATAGACAAAGCCGTACCCGAGTTCTATCAGCATTTCATCGTTGCGCTCCCGCGCGCGATGATGGCCGTTTTGCCGCGCCAAAGCGAGCAGTTTTTCCTTCATCCGTTCGTGTTTGACCAGCGCCATCTCAATGACGCATCTGAGCTCGTCCCGGTCAAAGGGCTTTACGATGTACCCGAAGGGCTCGACCGTCTTTACCCGCTCAAGGATGTCGGCGTCCGAATATGCGGTCAGGAAGACGACCGGGACGTCGGCAAGTTCCCCGACGCGGCGCGCGGTCTCGATGCCGTCCAGGCGTCCCGCAAGGCGGATATCCATCAGGACGAGGGCGGGCCCGGCTTTGAAAAAGACCTCGACAGCCTCTTCTCCCGAGCTTACGCAGGCGGATACCGTGTATCCGGATTTAACAAGACAGCTCCGAATGTCCTCGGCCGTTACCGTCTCATCTTCAACGATCATGATCTTTCTGTTTTTCATGGTTTCCGGGCTTTATCCTTTCCAAACCTGACAGTGACCGTGGTCCCTTGTTCCCTCGTTATAGCAAGTTCTCCCTTTAGCTGACGCGTCGCCAACCCGTACACCAGGCGCAGGCCCAGAGTGGACGCCGCTGTCATATCGATATGCCCGGGAAGTCCGACGCCGTCGTCCGCCACTACAAGTTCGTATCGCCCTTCGCCGCTTTCCGCGAGCCTGACGGAGACCATGCAACCGTTCCTGCCGGCCGGGAAGGCGTGCTTGAGGGAGTTTGTAACAAGCTCATTGATAATGAGGCCGCAGGGCACGGCCGCGTCAAGGTCAAGTTTCCGGACCGGCACCCTGATTTCGAAGCCGATCCGCCGCCTGTCCACGCCGAAAGTCGTAAATATGTCCGCTACGAGGTCCTCGAGGTATTCCTCGAAATCGAGCTCCGCGAGGTCCCCGGAGTTATACAGCTTTTCATGGATGAGCATCATGGATTTGATCCGGCCTTTGCTCTTCATGAGGGCATTGAGTGTGGCCTCGTCCGCAACCTCGTCGGACTGAAGGTTCAGGAGGCTTACGATCACCTGCAGGTTGTTCTTGACGCGATGGTGGATTTCTCTTAGCAGCACTTCCTTCTCGTGAATGGATTGTTCAAGGCTCGTCGTCCGCTCCCGGACCCTGGCCTCCAGGCCGAGGTTTGCCTGTTGAAGGGCCGCCTCCTGCCGCTCTATGACGGTAAAGGCCGTTGAAAAGCGCCTCGACAATATGAAGGAATAAAAAAGTATAAAGGTAAACACCCCGAACGGCACCGCGGCATTGTATCGACTAAGTCCGAAATCGTACAGGATGTCGTTGATGACCGTAATAAAGAGAAGCAGCACTCCCCCCAGGGCAAGAAGCGCGCCCTCCCGTTTTCGCGCCACCGACCTGACCAGCATTGCTACGAGATAGATGCTGGTCGCGATCGTAACCGGATGATACAGGAGGTCGAGGTACGGGACCTTGTCGCCCGGCAGGAGCAGGACCGCCGCCGCATACGCGGCCGCCGCCGCAACCAAAGCGGCGCCGGGTTTTCGGGAAACATCTTCAGGATACAGGGCCTTCTGAAAAAAGAAGAATGCCGGCATGCTGGCGATATATATCAACAGCATGAGCCGGTACACAAACTCCCCGTTCAGCTCCGGGAGCGCATCGGCGATAAGATGCTCGTCCGGGCCGGTAACCGTATACACGGCAACCAGCAGACAGAAGAGGCCGAAGTACAGGGACGCGCGGTCTTTTTTTCTGAACACATAAAGGCTCAGATGGTAAATGCCCATGATGAAGAGCGAGCCGAATACAAGCGCCATGAAAGCGACATTGAGATATTTCCTGCCGGAAAGTTCCGCGTTCGCGCCGAGCAGGACCCTGTCCCTGAGGCCGCCGCGCCGAAAAAAGAAATTTGACGCCTGAATGATGATTTCGGTTTTCCCGCGCATCCGATCGATGGGGACAACCTGCGTCTTCCAGCTTGGCGAAAAATCGTCTTGACTTTCACCGACCCTGCCTGAGGACGCAAGAAGTCTGCCGTCCACCCAGACTTTGTGAGCCGAGTATATGACAGGCAGATGCAGGGCAAGGGACGCGTCCGACCGCGCCAGTATGACGAGACGATACGTGGCATAACCGGCATTGCCGATAGCCATTCCCCCTTCGAGATGCCCGTCCCACGTGTCCGACGGGACTAGGTACGCGGGCCTGGGCAGGAGTTTGCGATGCGCGAAATCCTCCGGAGTGAGCAACTGCTTCCAGTAGAATTCCCACTCTCCGTCGAGCTCGACAGTCCCGTCTTTCTCAAAGTTCCAGTTCCAGAGCTCCATCCGGCCTTTGTGCGCTTCAGGCAATTGCTTGGATGGCGAAGGCGAGCAGGAGTACAGCGGCAGGCACAGGCAGGCCGTCAGCAGGCAGGCGAACAGCGCTGCCGTCCCGGAAAAATGTCGCTGCGACTGGAGATACTTTGACGCAGAGAGACCCGTGTAATTTTGCGTATAAAACATCATAGCTCGAACCAAACCAGCCGAAGTGAGAACGCCGGGATTTTCAGTAGAATAACATGACCGTCTATTGTCCCTTTATGATGGCTCGATACAGCTCCTCGGTCCGGGGAGATGGTGCAATGCCGAGCGTGGAGGACAAAAGCTCGCAACAGTGCTTATAGACGGTTATGGCCTCGCCCCGTTGGCCGAGCCGCTGATGGCAGAGCATAAGATGCTGATAGAAGTCTTCGGAACGGTTGTCCACTTCAAGGCCTTTTTGAAATACTTCCACGGCGCCTTCCCACCTCTTCGCCTGTTCCCAATGCGTGCCCAGCTTGATGACCGCGCGAAGGAATTTGCTCCTCATACGCTCGCGATAGGTAAGCGCCCAGGGGTGGACGGAGTCGCTCGGCAGAAAATGCCCTTTATAGACATCAATAGCCTTTTCCAGCAGCCTATGAACCGGGGAATCGGAGCCTCGTGGAATGGGGGAAGAATGCGATTTCCTCTCCCTGCCTTTCGCTGTCCGCGCCGGCTCACCGCTTTTTCCCCTCTCTGTTTCGCTTATCAGTTGTTCAAACGCCCAGGCATCCACCCAACACAAATTCGGGTCCAGGGACAGGCGCCGTTCCTGAAACTGAATGGTCCCGTCATGTCCGATCAGCTTTCGCAGACGATGCACGGCCATCTCAAAGGACCGGTGCGCCAGGTCGCCGTCCGCATCCGGCCATAACGCGTCCGAGATGCGCGCCTCGGGAACGTCCATCCCGCCGAAAGCGATCAAGGCTTTAAGAAGAGCAAGCGGCTTCTGCTGCACCTTGCCCGAAAACGAGAGCGGATGATCGTCCCTGACCAGCTCAAACTTACCGAGAGTTTTGATCTTCAAAGGCCAGGGCCAGGATTCAACGTGAAGAACAGAGCGTTGCGGAACGATATTCCGTCTCGCAATAAACGTTCGAACATAAGCCACCTCAATGCCGTTTTCAAGGGCTTTTGCGCACAGGTCCGGCATTGCGCGCGGGTACCAGACAACGGTATTCATATAGCCCTGATCCCTGCCGAGGGCGAGGGCCTCGCGCAGCGTCCTTAGTCCATCGTCGGACTCTCCGGTTTTTTCCCTCTCAAAGTGAAGATAGGCAGTGAACAGGAGACAGGTAAATTCAAGCATGCGGCTTTTCATGGCAAGAGCGATCCTGAGCCCCTCCGAAAGGTGTTCGGACGCGCCGTTGAAATCATTCTCGCCGATCATCGCCAGCGCCGACGTAATATGACTGAAACAGCGGTGAAAAGCCGAGCCTCCGGCGTCCGTGAGAATGCGCAGGGAGTGTTCGGCCTGTTGCCCGGCCTCTGAAAAATCACCATCAAGAAGAGCAATCCAGGCCGGAACGTAATGATACTGAAATATGTGGATCCGCTCCTTGCCGAGCGCGCCCGAGGACATCGTGTCCCAGGCGTCTTTCGCAACGGGCAGGTCGTTCATGTTAAGCGCGGCAAAAACCTTCCGCGCATGAAGATGATGGAGCGCATAAATGGCCCCGGTGTCAAAACTCTCGGCTATTCCGTCCAGCGCCGCTTTCATTCCAAAATCGCCCTCAGCGGCGATCCATTGATACAACGCAATAGAATACTTTGCCGAGATCCTGCTCATGGCACTTGCGCCCGGCTGCTGCGCCCAGCGTTCCTGGTCCTCGACGATCCTTTTCGCCCTGCCCAGCTCGCCGAGCCAGGCATAGTACAGGGATGTATATGTGCTTGTCCGCACTTTGTAATCCACATTGGCATTGTCCATTGTCAGATCCTGGGCGCGCGCCACCCAGGGGGAGACCTCGGCATGCGGGACCTTTCTGAACATCAGCGCCACCGCCATGCTCGAGACGACGCGAAACTCTATCTCCGGTGAAGGAAAATCAGGGTGTTCCTTCAATATTTCGTGAAGGGCTTTTATCCATGGATCGAAGAGCTTCAGTTCGCCGAATTCATAAACAATGGAATCCGCCACAATGGCCCACGCAAGCAGGGCCCCGGCAACATCTCCGCCCTGCCTGAAAAGGCTGAACGCCTTCTCGCACAACGTCCTGCTTTCCTGATAATTGAATGGGAACCGGCAAAGCGCGTGCCAGTAAAGGATCCAGGGCGTCTTTTCAAACATGTCCCTTGGGACTTCGGCGATCCATTTTTCGAGAGTCCCGCTCCTGCCCTGCGAGATGAGCGAGGCCGCGCGACTGAGGATGAGCGGGACCAGGCCGTTCCAGTCCCGGGCTTCAACAAGAAGCGTGATGGTGTCTTCAATCTGACCGCCGCTCGCAAGCAACACGGAGGCCTTCTTCTGCAGGTGTGTAATGCCTGCCTGGGTGAGCGATTCCTTCATCCGCATCAGCAGAAATTCCCGAAAGAGAGGATGATACTGGTAGCTCGGCTCGGCGGCTTCGTGTTTTTCGGTAAAAAAATGGCTGCGGTTTAAACCGGCGAGGATGCGTCCCGCGTTGTCCTGGTCGGTCATTTTTTCCGCCATCCGAGCCGTCATGGCCGGAAGGAATGAGGTCATGAGCAGAAAGTCCCTGGTCTCACTGTCCAATTTTTCCAATACTTCCGAAGCAAAATATGCGAAGACTTCTCTCTGGTCGAATGCGCCGGCTACGCGCGGCCCGGGCTTGGTGGTCCCCGCGCTTTCCCTGAGCAATACCAGGCCCGCGGCCCAGCCTTCCGTTTTCGTATAAAGTTCTTCGAGGGATTTTTCGGACAGCTTTTGCTTTGCATTACGCCGGAGCATTTGTTTCGATTCGTCAATGGTAAAGCGGAGCTCGTCCCATCCGATCACGCGCATTATGTTGTTTGCGCGCAAGCGCATGAAAGCCGGAGGCGGATCCGTCCTGCTCAACACGAGCACGCGTATCCCCTCGGGCATATGCGACAAGCCCTGGCTCACGAGTTCATGGAGCGGGGCTTGCTCCAGGGCCTCCTGGTAGTTGTCGAACACAAGCGCGAAAGGCGGTCTGAGTCTGGCGTAGAGCTTCTCGAAAAATCTTTGGGTAAAAACGGAAAGGCCTTGCAGATACTCCGGGGTCAGAAGGGGAAGTGTTTTTTTAAAACGGGGCGCCGCCTTCCTGGTTGCGAGCCCCAGGTAATAAAAGAATGTGGCCAGGTCCGAGTCGCCGGCGTCAATCTGGTACCACAGGCAGGGCAGCTTGCGCGCATCAATATAATCGGCGGCAAGCGTGGTCTTTCCCGAGCCTGCGGGGCCTGAAATCCAGGTAATAGGCTGGTCGCGGCCCTCATCCAGCAGCGTCAGCAGCCTGTTGCGGGGAAGGACCCCCGGGACTTTTGGTCGTGCGAGTTTCGCTATCAATGAATAGTTCGCCGTCATGATGGCCCGCAATTATCAATCGTCTCGTCTCAAAATAGAAACAACATGATCAAACTGTCATTCCCGAAGGTTTAATCGGGAATCTGGTGTTAAAACCATATCCCCGATAGATACACTCGGGGATGACGCAATGTTTTATGTCAATACTATTAGGAGACTGTTAATAGCGTGAATTGTCCGGGACGTCGCCGGTTCTCCGGATGAATGCGCGCTTCAAAGGCGCAATTCACTACTCCCACTCGATCGTGCTCGGTGGCTTTGATGAGATGTCGAACACCACGCGGTTCACGCCCTTGACCTCGTTGATGATCCGGTTCGACATGACCCCCAGTAGCTCATAGGGGATCTTCGCCCAGTCAGCGGTCATGCCGTCCTGGCTCGTGACCGCGCGGATGGCGACCACATTCTCATAGGTCCGCTCGTCGCCCATGACACCGACGGTTTTTATCGGAAGCAGCACGGCAAAGGACTGCCAGATTTCCTTATACAACCCCGCCTTCTTGATCTCCTCTATGACAATGGCATCCGCCTCGCGCAATATTCTGAGCCGCGGCCCGGTCACCTCGCCCAGTATGCGGATGGCGAGACCCGGACCGGGGAAGGGCTGTCGGTCGATGATATCATCGGGCATCTTCATCTCGCGGCCGATGGCCCGCACCTCATCCTTGAATAATTCCCTGAGCGGCTCCACGAGTTTCAGTTTCATCTTCTCCGGCAGGCCGCCGACGTTGTGGTGGGATTTAATGATCGCCGACGGGCCTTTGAACGACACGCTCTCGATCACGTCGGGATAAAGCGTGCCCTGGACCAGGAACTCCGCCCCGCCGACGGCATGCGCTTCCCGCTCGAAGACCTCGATAAACGTGTTGCCGATGATCTTCCGCTTCTTCTCCGGGTCCTCGACGCCATTCAGCTTGGCCAGAAATTCCTCCGAGGCATCGACGTACTTGAGGTTCAACCCCATATCCTTGAATGAGTGTTGCACCTTATCGGCCTCGTCCTTACGGAGCACGCCGTTATTCACAAAAATGCAGACAAGCTGCTTGCCAATGGCCTTGTGCACCAGCACTGCCGCAACAGAGGAATCAACGCCTCCGGAGAGGCCGCATACCGCCTGTTTCCCGCCCACGACTTTCCTGATCTCTCCCACGGAGTAATCGACGAACGACGCCATGTTCCAGGTCGGCTCGCATTTGCAGATCGTGTACACGAAGTTCCTGAGAATCTGGACGCCCTGGGGCGTATGCACCACTTCGGGGTGGAACTGGACGCCGAAGAATTTTTTACTTTCGTCCGCCATGGCCGCTGTAGGAGAATTGTCCGTGTGCGCGATGGCGGAAAAACCAGCGGGCATCTTTTCAATTCTATCGCCGTGGCTCATCCATACAACAGTTCTGAGTTCCCCCGATTTAGACGTTCGAGGGCTGGCTTCGTTCAGAGTTCCGAGTTTAGAGCCAATTCCTTTAAAAAGACCTTCTTCCATTTGGATAATCAGGTCCGCTTTACCGAACTCGCGTTTCGCGGACCTGGCCACCTGCCCTCCGAGAACGTGCGTCAGTAGCTGCATTCCATAACAGATGCCGAGAACAGGGATCCCGAGTTCGAGATGCGCCTTATCTATGAGTGGGGCGCCAGGTTCATAAACGCTCGACGGCCCCCCGGACAGGATCAGGCCCTTCGGCCGGAAGGCCTTGACCTTTTCCAGTCCGGCGTTATAGGGGAAAATCTCGCAGTAGACCTTTGCCTCGCGCACCCTGCGGGCGATGAGCTGCGTATATTGGGAACCGAAATCGAGAATCAGGATTCTTTCGCTATGAATATCGGACACTTTGTACCCCTTTCCTTTGATATAATGTGCTGTGATATTACCCTATGATTAGGACCCGTGTCAATCTGAGAAAGTATGGCAATCTCACCTTGACAATCCGCAGACATACCGTTTATTATTGGTGCATGGTTCACGTATCTTACTTGAAGTTGCAGGAGCTGGCGCTGCGCGTTGCGAATAATCTTCCCCGCCCGTTATTCTACCTTGAACATGTTTCGTTCACGGCTCGCGCGGAAGAAATGCTCAAGTCGCATGAACTTATCCGCAAATGCCATGCCCGCCTCAATATGTCCCGGCTTGAATGCGCCCATGGAATCTGTCATTGCGAGGCAGTGGCACGGGACGCCGGCGCAATCCTCCTGGCTGAGGGACGGCTAAGGGGCATGAGCGATTCGACGCTCGCCCCGCTGTTCCTTTCCGCAATCGTCGCCGGCCTTCTCCACGACATCAAACGCGCCGAACAGGACCATGCGGTGCGCGGAAGCATCGAGGCGGCGCTCATCCTCAAGGAACTGTCCATGGACGAGCGAAGCAGGTCTTACGTCGCATATGCGATCCGGAACCACGAAGCCTTCAAAACCACGTGTGATCTTGACGATAAAGAAGGCTGCATGGTGAGCGACGCGCTGTATGATGCGGACAAGTTCAGGTGGGGCCCCGACAACTTTACGACCACGCTCTGGCTTATGGTCGAAGCGCATAACACGCCGCCCGAAGCGCTGCACCGGACCTTCAAGGAAAAGATGAGGGGGATAGAGAAAATCAAGGAAACCTTCCGGACCGATACCGGAAAACGGTACGGACCGGAATTCATTGACCAGGGAATTACAATAGGGAACGCTATCTATGAAGAAATGAGCGAGCTTCTTGCAAACCGCGATTAACTGAGGTTTTTTCCTGACTCCTGCACGCCGCGACTTCCAAGCCGCAACGAAACACTATTCGTAATGCGACCATAGCCTCAACACTTTGACCACACGTTCATTTTTCAGGACCTGATACACAACGCGGTGCTGAATATTGATCCTGCGGGAGTATGCGCCTGCAAGATCGCCGACGAGCTTTTCATAGGGGGGATGGGGTTCGAAGGGATTATTTTCTAGTGCGTCAAGTATTTTTTGCGCCTGTTCCTTGAGGCCCGACCGTGCCAGCTTCTTCGCGTCCTTTTGCGCCTGCGGCGTATACACAATCCGCCATTTCACCACTTCAGCTTCTCAGCGCACTTATCAACCGGGACAGTCATTCCCGTCCTGATGGATTCGCGCATGCCCGGGATCGAGAGCAGGTACAGCGTCTCCTCGATGGCGCGCCAGTCCTCCTCGCTGACGAGGACGGCATTGTTCCTTTTCCCTGTGATTTTGATCGGGATATGCGATTCCGCGGCCTCATCCACAAGTGAATACCACGATGCCCGCGCCTTTGTAACAGCAACTGTTTTCATGAAACACCTCTTGGCATAAATAGTACGTAATTGCGTACGTTTTGTCAAGGCAAAAATGGTGGAGATGAGGAGGTTTCCTGCTGACTACTGACTATTTATTCCTTATCTTTATTCCCGTACACTTTCCTCATGACAGCGTCAGCCTTTTCCTTGCGCGCATCGAGCACGCCATCCCTGAACTTGAGGCTTTCCTCCGCGAACATGGCCGATCGAAGCCACTCATAGGACAGCTTCAGGAGTTCTGCATCATCGGTCCGGACCTTTTCAATGCGCTCCGCGGGAATATCGTACGTGGCCAGGAAGCTGCTTTCGAACACAAACGCCCGGAAGTAATCTGTATCGGTGCTGGCCATGAAGAACATCCGGTTCTTGATTTCCGGAAACTCCTTCTCTCCGAAGGATTTTTTCTTGATCAGGAGGTCCATCCAGCCGCGGTTTATGTCGTCGTACCGGTCCACTCCCTGGTCCTTGCGCCACTCGCCAACGGTCCAGTCTTTGTTCTCTTCGAAACCTTTGCAATGGTCTTCCTTGATCATGAAGAAAAATTCGTCCTTGCCGCCCTCAGCGTCTTTCTTTCTGAGCGTTGCCATGCCCACGGGGTAATAGCGGCAGTTGCTCGGCCGGTCTTCGTACACCGTGCAGCCCTCAGGCGTCAGAAAAGGACAGCTTTTTTTTTCATCGGTCCCCATCTTGAGGATAATCACCGGCAACAGCGTCTTGGCGAGGATCTCGATGTCGCAGTACTTGTTCAGGAAGTCTTCCGTCGTCAGGCCGAGCCTTTTCCTGAGGCGCAGAAGATCGTAAGGCGGCAGGACAATGTTGATATTGCTGCAGCACGCGGTAAAACACTTTACACCCTTGTGGCAGCGGAATTTGAACCTGCTATGCTCCGTAAGCTTGATCGGCACGACCTTGTCGCTCTTTTTTTGCTTGCTGAAATCAAACTCTTCGGCCTGCATTTCCTCTTTTTGTTCTTTCATGTTCTATCTCATCCTTTTTAGCAGCCCGCCTGATCTGTATTGCCTCTGGTCCAGTCTGTCTTCTGTTTTCTGTTTTCTGTCTTCTCTTCCTACCTCATCCAACCCTGTATCTCGTTATGCTGCTTTATGAATAGCTCGATCCCTTCGTGGTCAGGTCCAAGTATTTTTTTAAACCTCTCAAGCGCTTCATGAAACGGCATCTCACGCGTTCCGCTGATGAGATTGTCCGCGTAGGACACGAGCTTTTCTTCATTTGTCCGCGGTAAATAGTCTTTTTGAGGAAGTCCGAGGCGGGCGGCTTCAGCTGCCGAAATCCCGGCGCCGATATGACGTTCGATGATATTCACGAGCTGTTCGGAAAATCCGTACCCGCGCGCTATTTCAACTCCCTTAATCGCGTGGTCAATACCGTGCGACCTGGCCCTGCCTATGTCGTGGAAAAGGCCGCCTTGCCTTACCAGTTCCCGGTCAACGCTGATTGTTAACCGGTCCGCAATTGCGAGTACAGCGGTGGATACCGACACACAATGCGCTACTACGTCCGGTGCACACCCGGCACTCACGAGCACCTCAACATCCCTCATAACGGCATGAATAATACCACTTTATTGTCAAATTACAAGCCCGGATTTTGCCTGGAAAAATCGTTTGACAGTGCATTCTCCTTGGCATAAATATATTGAAGCCACGTCAAGGTAATAAGCAGTTGAAAAAGTCGAGTGTATCGCTCGAGGAAAAAGCATCGGTCGGTTTCAGATTCAAATGAGATGATAGCGGAAGTATGTAGTTTTAACGTTCCAATGTCTCAATTAGCGACGGCAGGTCCTTTGAGATGATGTTCCAAAGAATATCAAAATCAACGGAATCGTAGCCGTGAATAAGCCGGTTTCTAAGACTGACGATTTCCGGCCAGGGAATAGTATGATGCAGCGCTCGTTCTTCCTCAGAAATGCGGGTAGCCGCTTCGCCGATGATTTCGAGTAATCGCACTAAAGCCAGGTTAAGCTGACGGTCGGCGTCAAGATCAGCTCTTGTTTTTCCTTGAATCATGTCTGTCGCTTCACGGGCATGATCCAGCATGTGGCGAAGACTAACCTTGTCTCTATGCTGCGGCATATTCCGTCACCGATTCCGCAACCACTTCCTCACGAAAATACGGACTCAGAAACCTCGGCGTGTTCAGGTCAACTTTGCGCCCAATGATCATTGACAGCTCCTGCTCCATGGTGAAGAAAGCGAGGCCCGGCAAATAACCATTCTCAAACTCCACGAGGACATCCACATCGCTTTCCGGCCCGAAATCATCGCGCAAGACCGAACCAAAAAATGACAAACGGCTGATATGGTGCTTTCTACAGAAAGCTGCGATATTTTTGTGGTTTATAGATACTTGAGTCATGGTTGATATTTCCGTGTATCTTTTATTGTATTGACGAATCCATTATAGATTGAATTTCAACGTGAGTCAACAGCTCCGGAGCGACAGGTGAACATTTTTTTGCATAACCAGACGCATAAAAGAAGCCAAGATAACGATTTCCCGGGGGGTTCACCTTCAACATCGCTGAGCCCTGTAACATCGATGATTTTGTCCTGTTAGCAAGGATCGAGAAGCGCCCCCCATAGACATGAAAGGTCCGGTCGGAAATTATTCAGGAACTATTTAAAATGCCTGCCCGCCTTCTCCCTCACCGCGATCTCAAAATGCTCCAACTCCCCGGGAATCACATCGCAAATCTTCCCGTTGCAACTGATGAAGAACGCTTTCGGAAGCGAGCGCACACCGAATTTCTCGGCGATCTTGCCGTACCGGTCGCTCAGGATAAGGGGTTTGTCAACTTTGATATCGTTCAGTGTCTTTAAGATCGTGTCGAAATCCTCGTTCATTCCGATGATCACAACCTTGATCCCTTTGCTTGCGAGTTCATCCACAAGTGCGTTTAATATCGGCAATTCGTTTTTGCACGGCTTGCACCACGATGCAAAGAAGGCGAGAATAACTCCTTTCGTATTTTCCTTTTTCTTCGGACCGACATAGTTGCTGAGATAAAAATTATTTCCTTCCATGTCGCGGAGAAAAAACATCGGAGCATCGTCCCCGACAATCAATGCCGATGCGGAAGCAGCCTGCAGAAGGATGAAACAAACTACCGTGGCAAATATTTTCATGTTGGTGATTTTATGGGAAGCGTTCGATATTGTCAAGCAGCAAAGGTTCACTAATTGACCAATAAAAAGGCTCTTGAAGGGACCATGCATGGTTACCCGCTGAAGTGCTGCGTTTTCGGACTGCCTGGGCTCAGACACCTACCATACGCGTCTACACTTTGGATAACAGTTTCAGGGAATGCATAACATCATCGGTGTCCAGATTGCCCTTGATGCCGTGCTCTGAAAACAGGTGGAGTGTTTCAATTTGATTAAGACCAAGACGTCTTGAAGCCAAGGCAAGAGATATTTTACCCAGGCGGTATCGCTCCGCCACATAGGTCTCAAAACCGATTGTTATTAACTTTCTAATCGCGGTGGTTTCCTCGATCTTTTCCTCTTTTACAACCAGGGCTACTGCTTCAAGGAGTTCATCCGACATTCGAATCGATTTCGTCTTCATTTTGGCCTCCTCTTTTCGATGAAGAATTTGACAGTATGGTATTCGCTTTCGCTGATATGCGCCGCGAGTTCATCAAGACTTTTCAGCGCCTCGGCCTGTTTCAACGCGCCCTGCTTATGCAATGCCGCAATGCAGGTTGCCGGCGTCATGTAGGGAATGCCGAATAACCTAAGGTGCCTGATAAATTGCTTATCGTCACTGCCGATAGCATCAAAGCCGCCGGCCTGAAACAAAGCCACGGCATCCTTTTCTCCGACGCTGTTCTTCGGGCCAGGCACTTCACGGACTGCGATGAACCCACGCTCGATGTTGTCGGCGACCATGGCCGCATCCGGAAGCTCTTTCGCCAAACCATTATCAACTACTTCCTCTTTGACACGTTGTGGAATTGATACTGAAAAAGCGCGACATACGCGCTCCTTAAGGCCCGCCTTGGTCAGCTTAATGATGCAGTCCGCATCCATAATTATCTTCATGCATTACATTGTAACTTATAGATGATAATTGTCAAGAATTATTGCCGGCAAGATGGCCAAAAGAAATGCCGCAGGCAATTTAAGGACCTGCGGCAATGGATACTGCGCATGACATCATTTTTTCTAAATTAGATCCAACACTCCATACCTCCAATAAAACCCCAAATAACCAAATACCCAAATAATCAATGCACTGTCAACGCACACAGCGCACATAGAAAGTATTAGTCTTACTGTAGTTGTCCACGCTGCCATAGTAGAAGTTCACGTACCACGCGTTCGTAGTATAGTTGGCGTAGGTAGTGGACGACCAATACAAATCGCCCACAGTTGCCGGAAACACAGTGGTGTTGATTGTCGGCGATGACGCTTTTGTTTCATCCACAATGGATTCCAGTTCCTTAACATTCGGCAGCCGCCAGCCGCCGCCAACCAGGATAAGTCCAGTGCAATACGTCACCGCGTTTGCCCAGGTATATGTACCAGCCGTCCCGCCGCAGTCCGTCGAGTTTTGACCTGCTGAGCATTTCTGCCAAACCCGTCCGGTCGTAGTGTCTTTGATGGTGCCGTCTCCATTATCTGTATAGCCCGCGAATGAGGCATTCACGAGCAGCAGGATAAACACCACAACGCTACCGATGATTTTCGTCTTCATAGAACCTCCCTTGCTGTTGTTCCGAGTTCCACCACTGAACGCTTTTTTAAACCCGATGGATAGTAGCCCTGTTCGTCAACCACAGCGTAGTTCGTGCCCCTGTTCAGGCACATACGGATATATTGCGCCAGCATTCGCAAGGGGAATCCGCACTGCACGCCCATTCGCCTGCGTTCCGGCGCTGTTGCCAGCCGCAGCATACCGCAGTATTGCTTCGCCTGCTCGCCATAGAGTTCATAAAACCGCCCCACCTGGAAGAGCAGACAGCGGTCCGGATAGCGCCTTGCAAACCAATAATACTGCTCTTGCAAAGATTGCGGTACGGTCCGCGGTGTGGTCAGCTGAACCAGTTTATAGTCAGCGCCATGGTATTCAATCCGAAAAACCGCCTGCAAACAGTGATATTTTTGAAATAATCCCCTGACCAGGCGACGGGTGTTCGCATGCTTGAAGTGGCCGAGGTACGACGATAGTGTCTTTCGGACATTTTGCACGACTTCTTCGTTCAAGCGATATATTACGCGGCTGGCCTGGCACCCGGCTGCCTTCCCCGGGGACCTTTCTTTTTCTTCCTCTCCCCTCCGGGGAGAGGATCGAGGTGAGGGGAAAAGGGTCTTTTCGTATTCCCCCAGCTTTGCGCGCATATTCCCCACAACCCGCTTTCTCGCCAGAACATAGCTTGGCCTGACAATATAGCCGAGAAAATCCGCGCCCGCGCTCACCCGCTTTAACGTGAAGTCCGGCTTAAGTTCCAGCGCCAGTTTTTCATGAAGAAATTGCTCAATCAATCCTTTCATGTCGAGCAATGCCGTGCGTGATTCATGAAGCAGGATGAAATCGTCCACATAGCGCAGATACCAGCGGCATTTCAGACTGTGCTTCACGAACTGGTCAAGCTCGTTCAAATACACGTTCGCGAAAAACTGCGAGGTGAGGTTCCCGATGGGAAGCCCCCTGCCCGGAGGCGTCCGGAACAGCGACTTGTGCGGTGGAATCTGCGACAGGAGCCCGCAATCGCCCTTGAATACAAAGTTTTCCGTGCAGTCATGGTCAATGATCGTCCGGGACAAGGCGAGAAGTTCCGGGGCCTTCACATGACGCTCCAGGATCGTTGCAAGTATCGGTTTGTCGATGCTCATGAAAAAGCTGCGCACATCGAGTTGCATGAACCACACGGCTCTCTTCCCGCCAAGTGACGCGCTGTTCATGAACTCACGCAACCTGAAAACCGCCGCATGCGTCCCCTTATTCCTGCGGCACGCGTATGAATCATGGATGAACTTCGGCTCAAAAATGGCCTCGAGCCGGGAAACAAGCAGGTGATGCACCACCCGGTCGCGAAAATCAGCGGCGAATATTTCCCGCAGTTTGGGCTGCCGGGTAACAAAACAGACAGAGCGGGCCGGCTGGTACGATCCGTCCGCAAGCTCCTCTTCAAGCGAGCGAAGGTTCTGCAGAAGGTCTTGCTCGAACGTCAATGCATTAATGGTGGCCCGCTTTCGCCTACGGCACTCCTCGTAGGCGCGGTAAAGGTCTTCGAAGGACCACCGCAGAGACTGATCACTTTCAACGCACACAGCGCACATAGTTTGTATTAGTCTTATTGTTGTTGTTCACGTTGCCATTGTTGAAGTTCACGTTCCACGCGTTCGTTGTATTGTTGGCGTAGGTAGTGGACGACCAATACATCGGCGCGAGCACCCGCCCTCTTAACGGCCCGCAGGCCCCGCCGGATTGATCCTTTCGGTACGATCCGGAGGATATCGAATGCCGCGATGTATCTTTTTGTCATCCCCGAGTGCTTCTATCGGGGATATGGTTCAGAACTGCTTAACACCATATTCCCGATTACTTCCTCGGGAATGACCGCAAAAGTAGCGTGCGCGGCGGGGCGGGCGCACAGTGATCGTCGGCTCGCTCCCCGGCGCTTTACTTCGCAGGGGATTCCGGCCGTTTGCCCCCGAAATCTTTTATCGGAGGTTGAACCTTCCGGCTGCTTCCCAGCCAGCCTTCGCTCTGCCTGCTCAGATCCACCGCGATCGTCGCGGCAATCTGAAATTGTTTGAAACTCGTAAAAGCCTTTACCTCCTTTCCAAGAACAATCAGAAACTTCATCTCTTCGCACAAATCGCGCAATTCAGTCAGCGCCGCGGTTTTGTCTCGCTGCGAATTTGCCTTGATGACCAGCGTTGCGATATTTCTTGCCTGACTGCGCAGATCAGCGCCTATGGCATACTTGTGATAGCGAGAAAAACCGCGCACCGCCTGCTCAAGATGAATTGCCAAGTCGACTGCTTTTTTATAGATCGGTAAATTCTCGTAGTATGCCATCGGTTTCAATCTGTTTTTGCTGCCTTAGAATGTCAAACCGAACCAATAAAACCTTAAATAACCAAATGGCCGAATAATCAATTCACTGTCAACGCACACAGCGCACATAGCCTGTACTAGTCTTATAGTTGACGTACACGTAGCCATTGCCGAAGTACACGTTCCACGCGTACGTAGTATTGCTGGCGTAGGTAGTGGACGACCAATACCAACTACTTTGCGTATTCGGAAAGTAGGTGCCGTTTATCGAGGGCGAATACTTTCCATAATCAACAATCGACATGAGTTCCCGGCGGGTAGGCACTCGCCAACCTGTTCCTGTCAGGCTCAGGCCTGCGCAATAGGTGTTCGCCGCGTCCCAGGTGCAGGTTGTACCGTCATCCTGCTTCTGCCACAGCAAGCCGGTGACGTTGTCGGTTATTGTGCCGTTTCCGTTGTCCGTATATGAAGGTGGATCGATCGTAAATGATGCGTCGTCGCCTGCCGCATATACTGTTGTCTGGCCGGTGTCGACGAGAGGAGTAAAATTCGTCGTTGTAGCGCATGCCTGCGCGCTTTGGCTTGATTCGTTGTTGTTGGCGTCAAGCGCACTCACCTGATAGCAGTATTGCGTACCTTTAGTGAGTCCGGTATCAGATGCAGTCGTAGTTGTTGAGTTTTCCAGGAACACCCCACCTCTATAGATCTTGTAACCGGTAACCCCGACATTGTCCGTGGATGCGGCCCAGGAAAGATCAAGCTGTGTACGAGAAACTACTGACGCGGTCATACCTGTTGGCTGAGTGGGCTTGGTCGTGTCGGAAGCCGTAGTTGCGCAGGCTTGCGTGCTTTTGGCCGATTCGTTACCTGCCGCGTCTAACGCACTTACTTGATAACAGTACTGAGTAACAGGCGAAAGACCTGTATCGGATGTCGTTACTCCTGACACGGTCTTGATAACGTCAGTTCCCCGGTACACGTTGTAACCGGTAACGGCAACATTGTCCGTAGAGGCAGTCCACGTTAGATTGATTTGTGTTTCTGATGCTGAGCTAACAGTCAGGCCAGATGGCGTCGTCGGCGCCTGAATATTCTTGCCGAGAAACGCCTCGTCAAATTTAGCAGTGTCCCCACTATCGCCGCAGGCAGCCAGCAGAAGGGAGATCAGGATAGTTCGAAAAAGAAAACGGTGGATAAACATGAAGCACCTCAAGATAAAATAGTGTCAGATGATCTACTACCACTTTTACCACGAAAAATGCCACGGACGATCACGGAAATATCAAAAAACTTTCGTATCTATTCAGGTCATTTAGTTTCACTTGCAACACCAATTTCCCTATCCTGTCATTCCCGAGGACGTAATCGGGAATATGGTGTTCGGAAAACGGTATAACCAGATCCCCGATAGAA
>Ga0334722_10002988_pt1 | contig 18570 bp, 17 predicted proteins | sample C3_bottom_MG_FD_207210 | JGI IMG/M metagenome (GOLD analysis project Ga0334722, IMG submission 207210) | Sediment microbial communities from Yellowstone Lake, YNP, Wyoming, USA - C3_bottom | ecosystem: Environmental > Aquatic > Freshwater > Lake > Sediment | place: USA: Wyoming | collected...
GTCTGCAAAAAAGAGCAGGTCGGCCTGCTCCCCTTTTCGCCCCTGGCCGGTGGGGTATTGAGCGGCAAATACAAGCCCGACGGGCATTGGGACGGCTTTCGCTTCGGGGATTACCAGACCAATCCTGATCCGAGGATGCGCGCCCAAGCCGGACGATTCGCAGGCGACCGCTCCATCGCGGCAGCACAAAAATATGCCGCCATCGCCCTGAAACACGGGCTTACTCCGGCAACCATGGCAGCGGCCTGGACGCTCAGTTTTGATTTTGTGCCCAGCACCATCATCGGGGCAACGCATCCTTCGCAACTGGACGACACCCTCAGCGCCTCGGAAACCGTGCTTTCGCAAGAACTCCTGAGGGAGTGCGACAGCGTCAATCAAGAGATTCTGTACCCGATGGGATAAGCGGGATGACGGAAAGACCGTTTTATACCTGGGAAGGCGATGTTCTGGTGCTGAACATCCTCGGCACTCCCAATGCCAAGAAAGATGCCATCGGCAAGGTCAAGGGGCATCAACTCTGCGTCAGCGTCAAGGCTGTGCCGCGGGGCGGAAAGGCGACCGACTATATGGTGCGCTTCCTGGCGGAGGAGTTTGGGGTTGCGGTGCGTGACATTGAGGTCGTGACCGGCAGGATGAATGTCAATAAGGTGCTGAGGATAACGTCTCCCAAGCGGCTCCCTGGGGTTATCGGGCAGCAGAAGTTGTTTTAGCCGCTCAATCATCCGCCCCCCCTCGCCTACCATAGCCTCCGTTGCCCTTGACAATCGACCTGTTTAAAGACTATATTTAGTCTTACCAAAACCCATACAGGTGGCACATGAAATTATCCAGCCAGATCAAGCCGATCAGCTATCTCAAGGCCCACGCCGCTGAAATTGTCCGCACTCTGGGAGAGCAACAGCAGCCGCTGATTATCACCCAGAACGGCGAAGCCAAGGTTGTCGTGCAGGACATTGCCAGTTACGAGCAAACCCAGGAAGCCATGGCGCTCCTGAAAATCCTGGCCCTCGGCAACCGCCAAATCGAAGAAGGCAAGGTCCAGCCCGCAGCGGATGTGCTCAAACGCCTGCGCGCCCGGAAAAATCGCTGATGCCACATCCGGTTTACTTGACCGATGACACAGTCCACGACTTGGACGAGTTGCACGACTACATCTCCCTGCACGACACCCCAGGAAAGGCGGATTATGTTCTGGCGCAGCTCGAAAAAACTTTCGCCAGCCTGGCAGAATCTCCCGAACGCGGAGCCTACCCACAGGAACTGCTGCACCTGGGGATTCGCGAGTACCGCGAGATTTTCTTCAAACCGTACCGGATGATCTACAGAGTTATGGACAATGCCGTCTACGTTTTGCTGGTTGCCGATGGCCGCCGCGACATGCAGGCTCTGCTACAGCGCCGGCTTTTAGCGAGCTAACACTCCAACTCCCCTGTTCACCTATCCTCCCCGACCTCACCCCTTCCCCTCTTTTCCCCAAACCCCAAGGTAATCCAGAAAACCCTGGCCAGGGACCGCAACGGCTGGCTCGGCTGGATCAAATGCCGCAGCTCGTGCAGGGGCGGCTTGCCCTCCTCCGGCGACAAAGCGAACATGAAGCCAGCCGCCGCCAGGCCGGCGCATCCGGCGATGAGAAAACAGAGCCGAAAACCACCCATCCCCAAATAATCGATGAGTAGCCCCGCCAGGATCGGCGGCAGGCCGTTGGCGGTGGAAACCCCGAGAATCCAGAGGCTGGTGTAAGCCACCCTCCCCTCGTCGCGCACCCGGCAGAGCATGCCGCTGGCGCTGACCATGGTGAAAGCGACATTAAAGATCGTGGTGAAAACAATGACCGGCACCGCCAGCAGCCCGGTCATCCTGCCGCCCGGCAGCAGCCCCCACCAGCAAAAGGCCAGCAGCGCATGCCCGGCCAGGAGCTGGATCATGGCCGGAACGCTGCCGAAGCGGTCGGCTGACCTGCCCCAGAAATGGACGGTACAGGCCACCCCGATCCCGCCTGCGGCAAGGAGCAGCATGATCCTGGTCTCGGAGTAGAAGAGCATGTCGCGCAGATACATCACCGAAGCGGCATTGAGCCACATGACCGAAGCGGTGCCCAGCATGGCGAGGACGAAAAAGCGGCGGTACTCTCGATCCGCCAGCGCCTCGCGCAGAGCTGGCCGCCGAGCGGAGACCCCGATCTCCACTACCCCGCTCTCCCCACCCGGAATTTTTCGGATAAGCTCGACGCTCCAAAAGCCTGCGCCAATACCCATCGCGTAGAGGAGAAAGAAACGACCCAACCCCTGACCCAGACCAAAGATCAGGGCCATGGCCAGGGCAAGGGCAATGATGATCACCTGGCTCATGGCTGCTTCGATGGAGAGATAGGAGCCGAGAAGCGGTCGGGGCACGATCTCGTGCAGCCACGGATACCAAGCGCCCACGCCCACGGCCCGGATGAGGGAAAAAGCCAGGGTGGCGAAGAGCAGCACCTGCCAGCCACCGCTCTCGCCCCAGCGGCTCACTGCCCAGGGGACAAGAAAAACCGACAGGGAGAGGACATTTCTGGCAAGCCAGGTCCAGAGCAGCAGCTTTCGGGGGCCAAGCCACTCAACGAGCGGCACGGTGAACACCACCACCAGCATGGAAATGGGAAGGAAAGACAGCAGCAGACCCACCCAGGCCGGGGGCATATTAAGGGCGCGGGCAAAGAGGACCAGCGCCGGTCCGGCGATGCATTGCCAGGAGAAGACGTTGACCGCCGTGAAGATCAAAAAAAGCCGGGGCGGCTGGGGAAGCTCCCGCACCGCCTTGAGATATGCGCGCAACATGGGTGTACTCCGGGGGAAAAAGGCAAAACACCTCCAACAATTATCAGAGTATCCATTGCCCGGCCTCTTTGCAATGCCAAGCGCTCCCGAGAATCTTGCCCATTTGCGCGAAGAGGGCTTTTCTTCCCCTGTAATCGCTGGTATAGAAAGAAATACTATCAGAACATCAACCTGCATTTAAAAACTGCGACGAAAGGAAGCAGGCTGTGGCTCCCGGTGCGCTTTCCCGCTTACTGCTGAACAATAGAGGCAAACCATGATCATCACTCCCGTTACCACTACTTCTACCAAAGGCAAAAAAATCCTGGCCGGATTGCGCGACCGTTTTCAGCTGGCCGACTCTGCTTGCCAGCAGACCGTGACCGGCATCATCAGTGAAATCCGCCAGCGCGGCGACGAGGCGTTGGTCGAATACATCCGCAAGTTCGACGCGCCGAAGATGAGCGTCAAACAGCTCCGGGTAAGCGACCAGGAGCTACACGAGGCCATGGCCTCGGTGGATGATGATTTCCTCGACGCTCTGGAGATCGCCATCGAGCGCATCTACACATTTCACGAGCGGGAAAAGGAGCAGTCCTGGATGGTGACTCGGGAGGACGGCGCCATCACCGGCCGCCTCGTGCATCCGGTGGACTCGGCCGGGCTTTACGTGCCAGGCGGCCAGGGCGGCAAAACCCCCCTGGTTTCCTCGGTGCTGATGAACGGCATCCCCGCGGCCATCGCCGGGGTGGAGCGGCGGGTGATGATGACCCCGCCGGACAAAAACGGCAAGGTCAATCCGGCCCTGCTGGTGGCGGCTCAGGAGATCGGGATCACCGAAATCTACAAGGCTGGCAGCGCCTGGGCCATCGCCGCCCTGACCTACGGCACCAAGACCATCGCCCCGGTGGATGTGATAGTCGGACCCGGCAACCAGTATGTGACCGAGGCCAAACGCCAGGTTTCAGGCCGGGTGCGCATCGACATGATCGCCGGACCCAGCGAGGTGCTGATCATCGCCGATGAAACCGGGGAGCCCGCCTACATCGCCGCCGACATGCTGGCCCAGGCCGAGCACGACCCCCAGGCCCTGGCCATGTGCATCACCACCAACAAAAAACTGGCCGAACAGATCGTGGTGGAACTTAAAAAACAGCTGGCCAAGCTGACCCGCGCCGAAATCGCCCAAAAATCCCTGAGCGAACGCGGGGTGATCCTGGTGGCCAAGGACTTGGGTGAAGCGATCCTTCTGGCCAACCAGATTGCCGCCGAGCACCTGGAGCTGATGGTTAAGGAGCCTTTTCTCTGGCTGACCCGGGTCCGCCATGCCGGGGCAATCTTCCTCGGTCGCCACACCCCGGAATCAGCCGGAGATTATCTGGCCGGTCCCAACCATGTGCTGCCGACCATGGGCACGGCCCGCTTCTCCTCGGCCCTTGGGGTGGAGACCTTCATCAAGAAATCCAGTCTGATCGCCTATTCCCCGGAGGCCCTCCAGGCGGACAGCGAGCACATCCAACTGCTCGCCAAACTGGAAGGCCTCACCGCCCACGCCAATTCCGTGGCCATCCGAACCGCGAAGGAATAGGCCGCTCGCCCACGGAATTGGCAATAATTCCTGCATGCTGCGGGCCGAGGAGGGACTGGCCGATATTTTTTTTGCCTCCCCCGGGCTTTCGGAGTATATTGCCTACTTAGTATCCCCCGTACCACATTGTTCCCTTACACGTTACGCACAAGGCTCCATGCTAAAAACCATTCTCATAGTCGATGATTCCGCCATGATCCGGCGTATCGTCAGCCAGCTGATCCAAAAGCTAGGGCACCAGCCCCTCACTGCGGAAAACGGCCTCCAGGGATATGAGATGGCGGCCGAGGTCCGGCCAGACATGATTATCATGGACATCGAAATGCCGGTGATGGATGGCTTCGAGGCAACCTGGCGGATCAAATCCGACCAGCGCACCACCCATATTCCAGTGATGTTCTTCACTGCTCTGGGGAGCGAGGAAAATATCCAGCAGGCCAGGGAAGCTGGCGGAATCGGCTTTTTAAACAAACCGATCTGCAAGGAAGAGCTCAGCCAGGCCATCCTCGACATTTTTGGGGCGGACTGACCAGCCATGGCCTCTATTCTGGATCACCTCTTCGACACCTCCTTTCTCGACCAATCCATCGACTACTTGGCCGAGGCGCTTGATCTCGCAATCACCGTGCTCGACAGCGAAGGAACGTCCGTTGCAAACCGCGAGACCGAGGGCCGTGACACTCCAGCCAGCCGCACCTACCCTTTTAGTTTTTCCTCCGATATCGGCGGCATTGTCTGCGCTGCGGCAAATCAGGACCGCCTTGACCAAGCCGAACCGCACATCCTCTATTGCCTGGCCGCCCTGAACAGCCAGCTCGTGCGGGAAACGGAACTCCAGGAAACCACAGAGGAGATGCTGCAACTCTCCAGCCAGCTCAACTTCCTGTTCAAGGTGGCCAAAAAAATCGTCGGCATCGATGACCTGAAAAAATGCTACCAGATCATCTTGGATGAAATTTCCCAGACGGTCAAGGCAGACCAGGGATTCATCCACACCAAAGGCCGATGGGAAGAGGAAATCCGCGTTACCCACCGGATGACCGACGAAGAAGTGGACGCAACCAGAAACAGCATCTGCCTGAAGCATACGGCGGCAGGCAGCACCATCATCTGCGCCCGCGAGGACGGCGCCTCGCTGCTTTACTCGCCGATCAAGGAAAAAGACAGCCAGAGCGGCCAAATGGTCTTTATCCGCGCCTTCGGCCACCGGGCTTTTTCCGCCTCCGAAAAACAGCTGGTCGCCATTATCGAAAACATCATCTCGCCGACCTTTGAAACCCTGCGCCTGTACGACAGCCTCCAGGATCTCTACCTGAACACGGTCAAGGCCCTGGCCGCCGCCATCGACGCCAAGGACGAATACACCCACGGCCACTCCTTCCGAGTGGCCAAGTATGCCATGACCATCGGCGGGCAACTTGGACTGAGCAACCAGCAGCTCAATGATCTCGAGATCGCCGGGTACATGCACGATCTGGGCAAGATCGGCATTTCGGAACTAATCTTATGCAAACCCGGCAAGCTCACCCGCGAAGAATTCTGCCTTATCCAGAAACATCCGGTCTTCACCGACAAGATTCTCCAGCCCATCAAACTGCCGGCCCACATCCTCGAAGGCGCGACCCAGCACCACGAACGGATGGACGGCACCGGCTATCCGTGCGGACTAACAGGCGCAAACATCTCCCTATTCGGCAGGATCATCGCGGTGGCGGATGTCTTCGACGCGCTCACCTCCAAACGCACCTACCGGGAAGCCTTGCCGGTGGAAGAGGCTCTCAGGACGCTATGCGAGGGCATCGACAGCCTGTTCGACCGCGAAATGATACTCGCCTTCATCTCGGCCCTGCGTTTGGAGCAAAGCAAGGAGGCGTTAGCCGACATCAACATGGGGCTCCGATACGACGACATCCACAATTTAAACCAGTTTCTGATCGAACTGAAGGAATTCGCTCTGGCCGCTAACCGGGATTGACCCTGTCCGGCGGACGATAACCAAGAAAATCCATGCAGATTCTCAAGCATCTTTTCGATAACAACAAGAACTGGGCGGCCACGATTAAAGAGGCTGACCCTGATTTCTTCAGCAAACTCGCCAGCCAGCAGCGCCCACAGTACCTCTGGATCGGCTGCGCCGACAGCCGGGTGCCGGCCAACGAGATCGTCAACATGCTGCCCGGCGAGATCTTCGTGCACCGCAACATCGCCAACGTGGTGGTCCATACCGACCTCAACTGCCTTTCAGTGATCCAGTACGCGGTGGATGTGCTCAAGGTCAAACATATCATTGTCTGCGGCCACTACGATTGCGGCGGCATTACCGCTGCCCTGGAAAACAGCGAGCATGGCCTCATCGACAACTGGCTCAGGCATATCAAGGATGTGTACCGGTTTCATCAAAAACAGATCGACGCCCAACCCAGCGAAAAAGAACGGCTCGACCTGCTCTGCGAATTGAATGTGGTGGAACAGGTGGCCAACGTCTGCCATACGACCATGGTGCAGAACGCCTGGAAATCAGGACAGGAGCTGGCGGTGCATGGCTGGATCTACCGGGTGAGCGACGGCATCCTCAGGGATCTCAATGTCTGCACCACCGGCATCAAGGATATTCCCCTGATTCAGCGCATCGCTTGAGTATGCCTTCCGGAAGCTTTTTCATTCTTCTTTCTTCGCCTTTCACTGTTCAACCATCCCCATGCCTGTTTTCCAATTAAGCGACAGCCTCCTTTTCCCGCCTCCAGCCCTGGCCAGGGAAGATGGCCTGCTGGCGGTGGGCGGCGACCTCTCCGTACCCCGCTTGCTGCTGGCCTACCAACACGGCATTTTCCCCTGGTACTCGCCGGGCGAGCCGATTCTCTGGTGGTCGCCGGACCCGCGCCTGGTCCTGATTCCTGAAGAATTCCATCTGGCAAAACGGTTGGCCCGCACCATCCGGCAACAGGTGTTCCGCATCACCTTTGACACGGATTTCGCGCAGGTTATCCGAGCGTGCGGTCAAACCCGCCGCAGGGATGACCAAGGTACCTGGCTGGACGAGGCCATGATCGGGGCATACTGTGCGCTGCACGACCAGGGCTATGCCCATTCGGTGGAATGCTGGCAGGGTGGTGAGCTGGTCGGCGGGCTGTACGGGGTGGCGCTGGGCACGGTATTTTTCGGGGAATCCATGTTCAGCCTGGTGCCGGATAGCTCCAAGGTGGCCCTGGCCGGACTGATTGAGCGCCTGAAAGCCTGGGATTTCGAGCTGATCGATTGCCAGGTGGGCACCGGACATCTACAGCGGCTGGGGGCCAGGGAGATTTCCGGGGAGGACTTTTCCGCCCGACTGGCTCAGGCGGTAACCAGACCGAGTCGACTAGGCCTATGGAGCAACATCTGAAAAAGCTGGTAGAGCGAAAACACAAATGAATTTCCCAAACTTGAGACAACAGATATTACTTCTCCTTTGCCTGATGCCTGCGACCCTTTCCGGCTGCGCCTCCTTCGATGTCGGCCCACATGAAAATTCCGACAAAATTGCCGCAACATCCGGCTTTCACAAAGACTATCTTTCTGCTGGCACATTCGAGCTGTTGACTTACTCCCGCATAACATCTCCCGGCTCTCCGGTTACAGTCTACATTGAGGGGGACGGATCTTCCTGGCTGTCAAGACATCGTCTTTCCCCAGACCCGACGCCGCACAACCCCATTGCTCTCAAGCTGGCGGCATTGGATCAGGGGGCAAACATCGTGTATCTCGCCCGCCCATGTCAGTATGTGTTGAAAGAAGGAAAGGGGCAGTCCTGTCTCCCGCTCCACTGGTCAACAGGGCGTTTTGCCGAGGAGATTATTGCCGCCATGGATGCCGCCTGCACAGACATCAAAAAAGCAGCAGGGGCATCGGAATTGCACCTTGTTGGGTATTCAGGAGGAGGGGCTATCGCGGTCCTGCTGGCGGCAAGGCGCGATGATATTGCAAGCATCCGGACTGTTGCCGGCAATCTCGACCATGCGGAGGTGAACCGCTTTCATGGGGTTTCGCCGCTTACCGAGTCGTTAAATCCCATTGATGTCTCACGGGCAACAAGCGCGGTGCCGCAGCTTCACTTCGTGGGAGATGATGACACCATTGTCCCGCCAGAAATCGCGCATCACTTTCTCGACCGACAGAATCCCGGTGTTTGCGGGAAGATTATCCATCTCCCGCAGGCAACCCACACCCGCGGGTGGGAAGCCGCCTGGCCAGAGCTGCTTCGCGTCCCCATGCCATGCATGAGACAGAACAACTGATCTCCCTTGGTTCACGGCACCGGCACGGATACCCGCCAGATCATTCCTGATGCTCGGGCGGCACATCCTTGAGGGCCTCGGGAGGCAACACGTAGGATTTTTCCACCAGCTCATGGTTCCATTCCAGAATTTCCGGAAACCGGAGCCCCGGCAAAATCTGCACCGCGAAAATTTCCTGCACCGACCCTTCAAAGCGCAAAAAGGCAACGGTCTGCCCGGTGTTGAGATCAACAACCCACACCCCGCAGGTGCGCTCTTTCAGCCGATTGGTGATGGGGAGCCCGCTGAAGGTCGCGGTTTCGCGGATCTGCGACAGGCCGATAAAAGCAAGCGGGCCGCAAAAGTCGAGGCCTCGGGTAAACCCCGGCATCTGGGCGATGGTTTTCAGCTTCCCTGCTTTTTCATCAACCTGGGCAATGCTGCCGTTCCCCGATTCCAGCAGCCAGAGGCGGTCATTGTACCAGCGGGGCGAGTGGGGCATGGACAAGCCACGCAGCAGCACCGCATTGGTGTCGATATCCATCAACAGGCCGCCATCGGCCTTGTTTGCGCGCCATCCCCCCGGGGTGTCGGTTTCGCCAAGCATCGTCACATATTTGGGCTGCCCGTTCCGCATGCCCAGCCCGTTGAGGTGGCAGCGGTCTTCCAGATACAGGGCCGAGATAAAAGGAGGCCGCCATCTGGGAACAAAGCTGTGCTCATCATCAAGGGTGCACAGACAGGAGAACTTGGTGTTGATGAGCCAGAGCTGCTTGTCTGCACCCCAGGCCATCTCGTGGATGTCTATATTGCCGGTGACCTGGAGATGGTGGGGCAGATAACACGCATCGTGCTTGCCCGCAGGCTCGAGTTTGCCCGCCACGCTGGGGACATTATGCATGAAGCAGACTTCGGAAGCAGTGCCCAGGGCCAGGCGCGGGTGGCAAATGGCCATGCCCATGGGTTTCTTGAATGGAATAAAATGGGTGTTGAGCGCCCCGCCTTCTGCCCGGACCAGAATCAACTTGTTGGCCTGGTAAGTGGAAACAGCCAGAGAGATGCCAAGCTTGTCGAGCAGGTCCGGGAAATTTGTCGTGTGAACGCTCCGGAGGTCGGAAGCAGGCTGGTTCTCAAGGGCTGGATCGGACATTTACGTGCCTGTTATCAAACAGTGATTGGGGCGGGTTCTCTGCCTTCGCCTCTTTTGCGGACTTAAAAAAAACCAAGGAGGAGACTGCCGCACAGGCAATACCCCCCCCGATTCAGATATGCTTACCTGCCGTTAAAACTCATAGCGCAACTTGGCATTGACGCTGTTTGCCTCAAAATCATCGCGCCCGGTATAATTGTAGCCAACCCGGAAACTCAGATTGTTTTCAATGTCATAGTTCAGACCAAGGTCCAACTTCCATGAGGTCTGGGCCGGATCGCTGCCTCTGGTGACAAACGAGGTGTTCCCGCCGATAAAGCTGCTCGTCGCCTCGATCTGGTCGCCGACCAGATCACGATACACCATGATCTCCGCCTCCGGTCTCAAAATGCCAGTGCCGATCTTGAATTGCCGTTGCACATTGACCCCGGCCCCAACCTCGAACACATCGTAATCCTGCGATTGGACCCGCAGGGCCTTGGATGTCCCGGTGCCGTCGCCATTTTCGCTGTAGCCGTCAATGGCGACATGGCTGTAGTTGACGGCTGCCTGCGGCTGCAAACGCCAGGCGCCGGTGTCGCCGATGAGATAGCCGGCCACGACATTGGCGCCATACAGGGTGCTGTCATATGCCGCCGTGATCCTTTCGCTGTCAGCGTAACGAACCGCATCGTTGTTCGCCACGCCTGCGCTGATGGCGGCCTGGGTCTGCCAGGGGCCAAAAGCATGCTTGCCATAGAGGGTAAAGATATGACTGATGCTATCCACCCCGTTGGCGGTATTCTTGGTGTCCGCATTGCTGTCGCCCCGCGTGAAGGCAAGCCCCAGCCGTGAGCCATCTGCAAGCTCATGGTCATAGCCAAAAGTAAGGTTGACGGTTTTGGCATCAAAGCCATTGATGCCGTCCCTCGTGTCCTGTTTGGCATCGGTGTACCAGACCTCGCCCCAGAATCCCTGAGCCACCGTGGGATCGCCGGTGTTGACCCCGCTGCCCTCGTTTCCAGCCCCGGAACTCGGCGCAGTGCTGGCAACCTGTTGCAGATGGTGCGAGATCAGGGAAGAGGCGCCGCCCTGCATGCCGATCATCCCGGTTACCGCCGCACCACTCGAATCGGGAAGCCAGGTCTCAGGGTTGCCGTTGATGTCGAATCTGGCCGGGTTATTATTGTACAGGTCCTGAAGCGCGGCAAAGCCGTTTCCGGAAAGGCCGGAACCCGCCAGGGTGGTGAAATCCTTTACTGCAACGGTTACCGCCAGGTCCGTGACGCCCGCAACTGCCCAGCTTACGTTCATCAAAGGCCCGTACGTCAGGTTGAGATTGGCCTGAGTCCAGGCGGAAGGATTTCCGCTGTACAGCAGGTAGTAGGTTTCGCTTGCCCCAGGTGCGAGAAGATTATTGGCCGGGTGGATATTGAAGGTGGTCCCGTTGGCCAGGGTGGCGGTGCCGAGGATATTGAAGTAGGGATTTTCTGAAATCAAGGTGTTATCCCGAGCCGTGTCGAAATTCGCGCGCAGGGTGGCGGTGGAGGCGGTGGTCAGGTCCTTGACATTCAACCTGCCGCTGACAAGGCCGCTGACTGTAACGTTGGCCCCGGCAGATATAGCCTTGATGGCATAGTCTCCGCTGCTCACCGTGCTGGTCCTGTCGATGGAAATGGTGGAGACAGCGGCTGAATCACTGTAAATACCGAAATCCGAGCCGGTCACCGTCGAATTGACCAGGGTTATGGTGTTGCCATCCGCACCACTGTCAGCCCGGATTCCAGCAGCCTCCGTACCTGCGCCGGTTGCGGTTGCCGTGATTGTAGAGTTGGTGATGGCCAGCGTGTTGTTTCCTAATATACTGCCAGCCTTTACGCCGTTCGCAAACTCGTTAACCCCGGTCGTGGAGGCCGTGATCGTGGAGCCGGTGATCGTCACCGTGTTGTTCCCGTTTATAGTGAATGGCGATACAGCGGAAGCAAACAAGGTGGCGCCACTATTATTGCCGATCGTGGCGGCCGAGATCGTAGACCCGGTGATGGTCAGGGTGTTATCACCCACATTGCTCAAAGCCTGAATTCCAAAAGCACCCGCATTGTCGCCAGCCGTGGAGCCCGTGATCGTGGAGTTGCTAATGGTCATGTTATTAGCATAATAGCTGAACGCAGAAATTCCAAAAGCATTCGAACCAGCGCCGGTTGTAGAGGCCCTGATCGTGGAATTACCGATAGTCATGCCATTCACCCAGCCGTTGACAAATACGCCAATAGCATCCGAAGCTGCACCAGACGTGGAGGCCGTAATCGTGGAGTTGGTGACCGTAGCCGTCGCATCAGCATAGTAGCTAGCCGCATATACTCCTTTCGCCGTCGCAGCATTGCCGGTTGTAGAAGCCGTCACCGTGGAGTTGGTAACCGTAGCCGTCGCATCACCGCTATCGCTGTACACATCTACGCCCTTCGTTGAAGCCGCCGAGGAAACCGTCACTGTGGAGTCGGTAACCGTGGCCGTCGCATCACCACCATTATACACCGCCACCGGTTCCGTGACCGAGACCCCAGAAATGCTGACCGATACTGGTGACGGGGGAGCTACAGCCTGCGCCGCGATGCTGCCGGAAATAAGAGAGGCGGCAAGAAGCATGGCAACCGGCTTCAGTGTCGAGTGTATTCTGTGTTTCTGTTTGTGCCTGCGTAACAAATCACGTTGGATTTTGCGTTTCAAAATCTTTCCCCCCCTGCGAACAATTGATAAAAAAGATTCCCGCAAAGGCAAGCCGCCTTTGTTTTCCTCATGTCCAAATGGAAAATTATGTCATTTATACATCGCCGGGAAACACTTGTATGCAGGGGAAAATACGGCCTTTTGTGGGGGGAATTACGGACAGGCGAAGAGGTGGGGCGCGGGACGGGCGGCCTTGCCGGTCGCCTCTACTTCTTGTTCCGGATGGCATAGCGCCGGAGCGCCTTCATGCCATCAAGGTGGAGTTTTTCGATAATCCTGGCGCAGTACGATTCCACGGTGCGGATGCTGATGGCAAAACAGCCGGCAATATCGGATGTTGTTTCACCCTGAGCAAGTCTGGAGAGAATTTGCCTCTCCCGCTCACTCAGCGCGGCCTTATGCTTTGCCGCAAGATCCTTGTCCGCCTGATTCCGCGCCGGTCCTGACTGGTCAGAGAGATCCGCGTCGACAACGAGTTCCCTGATGCGGCTGAAGGCTGCTTCAAGGTTTCGGTGCTGGCGCCCCTTCTCATCGCTTAACGCCTTATGCCTGACTGCGGCTGCGGCAATCTCGATGAGCTGATCTTTTTCAACCGGCTTGCAAAGGTAATCAAAGGCGCCATTCCGCACGGCTGCGGCTGCTGTGACCACCGCGGGCGCACCGGTTATGATCACCACCGGGGTATCGATGTCGGTTTCCCTGATCTCCTGCAGCAGGTCCATTCCGGTTCGCCTGCCCGGAAGATTGATGTCCATGAACACGGCACCATAGGAACCGTTCAACAGCAACTCTCTGCCACCGCGATAATCTCCGGCAACATCAACCTGGTAGCCGACCATTTCCAGAAAACGCTGAAAGGTGGCGGCAAGCAATTCGTCGTCCTCAATGATCAACAGGCGTTTGTTCATACGCAGGCGGCTCCCGATCCCGTAACGGTGGTTTCATCAGACAGACAGGCTACCGGCAGTTCAACCGTTACCTGGGCATATTCTCCTACAGTACTTTCCATGCTCATGCGTCCAGAATGTTCATCCATAATTTGCTGGCAGATGTTCAACCCCAACCCGGTGCCGGTCTCCTTGGTGGTAAAAAACGGTTTTTTGACCGCAGCAAGCAGAGCCGCCGAAATCCCGACGCCGTTATCCCAAAAGGTTATCCGTACAAAGGGGCGTTGATTGACCTCAATCCCAGAGGCCGCAATTTTAATGTGTTTCTGATCAACCGCATCACCGTGCCGCTCCTCAAGTGCGTGCATGGCATTGGTCAGGATATTGAGAAAGACCTGCTCAATCTGCTGGGGACGCACCATGATATCAGCAAGATCGGAAGGGATCTGCATGGTCAGGGTTATATGTTTTCTGCGAAGCTGCGCCCCGATCATGTCCAGCGTCCCCTGCAACATCCCGGCTACGCTGAACGGAACCGGATTTATGGCCGGCAGGCGTGAAAAGAAGAGCAGACTCTTTATGATTGCCGCAATTCGCCTGCCCTGTTTTTTTATGACGTCGACATCATGCTCCATACTGATTCTATCGGTATCTTGCAGCAACAGATCGGCGGAGTTGATAATCGTATTTACCGGAGTATTGATTTCATGAGCCACGCCTGCCGCCAACTCTCCCAGAGAGGCAAGCTGGTTCGATCTGATTACCTCGGCCTGAGCCTCTTCCTTTTCACGCTGCATCACCTTGATGCGGTCCGCAAGGCCAAAGGAACTGAACAACACATCAAGGATTGAGCCGATCAACAACCCCTCCGACGTTATCCAGGTCATGGGCAGGACACTTTTCATACCGAGCATGAAAGAAATCAGGCCAAGAAAACGAAAAACACGCGCCCCAATAAAGAAACGGGCCGGAAGATACCCGCGACGCAAGCAGATCACACCTGTTGCCATACCTAGACAAGAGGAGAAGACCGCGACAAAAACCATGGTGCGTTTCCATAGTTCTGGAGGAGCAACCAGGAACATGGGCAGGGAGAGAACAGCGGCAAACATCACCATTTTCAGAATACGGTCCATCCGGGGGACCGCCCGGGAGGTTGACAGAAAATTACGGCAAAACAATACTCCGGAAAAAATCAGCAGGCTGCTGAGCATAGGCATGTAATGATTGATCCACAACAGCTTGGCGCTGCTGAATTCAATCACAAGCCCTTTGGCAAAAGCGATATACAGGGCGAAACAGAAGATATCGAGAATATAATACAGATAGTTTCTGTCCCGCAGGGAAAGAAAGATAAACAGGTTGTAGGCCACCATAATCAGAATAGCCCCGAAATACCCCCCCTCAAATACCTGCCTGTAACCATCCTGATGCCTGAATGCATCCGGAGACCAGACCGTCAACGGCATCAGCATGCGCCCCGAGCTCTCGGCCCGTAGGTAGAAGGTCTTTGCCGGTCCGTTGATAACAAAGGGAAATACCGGATTTCTATGCCGGAACTCGCGGATTTCCATCGGTCGCAGACTGCCGGCCTGCATCAGATCGAAGCCTCCTTCCGGGCGCTGAGTGTAGAGGTCTATGTGCTCCAGATGCGGGAAATCAAGTTCAAGCAGCCACCTTCTTTTTACGCCTGCTTCATCTGCTATACTGAACCTGACCCAGTAGACGCTTGACGTAAACTCGAAACTTGGAACAGCTCTCTTTTCCAGCCTGAACCGGCTTGAGAACGCAGGAGAGCTTACATCTGCGATGGTTAAGCTTCCAGTTTTGTCCTCCAGGATCTCCAGATGTCCGGCCAGCGGAAACGCTTCTGCCGCACTGTCAAGGACGAGAGGGGGCAAAGCCCCTTTGCAGGGGGACGCTGTGACGAAAAGCATCAACAGCAAAAAGCAGTAAGGGAGAAATCGCGACATGGAAGTCATTTTGTCAGAATGTAAAAACGATACGGCTCATAACGAGAACGCCTCGGTTGATGGTGCGGGTCACGGAGTCCTGGAAAGCAGCCAGAAGAGGGGATGATCCTTTGTCCTCCGACGCCTCCCTTGTTCTGCTTCATTTATACAAGAAGTGTCAGGTTAAATCGCGATTATTTCATTACTGTAAAAAAACGTCCAGACGCCCAACCCTTTATTAGGCGCAGAAACAACCACTAAAAAAACAAGCAAAAGATACGAATACCCGCGCCGTTCGACAAATGCCATCGCAAAAAAAACTGGCAGGCCGGCTTAGGTCGGTTTACCATCGGTATTTACGAAAGAAATACTAGGCGTCCGAAACCTCATTTTTCTGCACTCTTTCGAAGGTTGCGATTCCATGGACACAACGACGAATGTTATCTGGCATCATGCCACGGTTACCCGCGAGCGACGCGAACTGCTGAATAACCATCGCGCCTGCGCCCTCTGGTTTACCGGACTTTCCGGGTCCGGCAAATCCACGCTTGCCCATGCCGTGGAAGAACAGCTGCATGGCCTGGGGTGCCGGACCTTTGTCTTCGACGGCGACAATGTGCGCCACGGGCTGTGTTCCGATCTGGGTTTCAGCAGCGAAGACCGGAGCGAGAATATCCGCCGAATCGCCGAAATGACCAAGCTTTTTCTCGATGCCGGGGTAATCGCCCTGTGCGCTTTCATTTCTCCCATGCGTGATGACCGGCAAAAGGTGCGGGATATTGTCGGAGCGGACAATTTTCTGGAGATACACTGTGACTGCCCTTTGGAAACCTGCGAGCAGCGGGACGTGAAGGGGTTATACCAAAAGGCGCGGGCCGGCCTGATCAAGAACTATACCGGGATTTCTTCCCCATACGAAGCGCCGGAACACCCGGATCTTCGCCTTGAAACAGGGAAGGACTCGCTGACAGACTGTGTCGACAAGGTAGTGGAACGGTTACGGAAGGATAGAGTCGTCCCCGAAAGGGTTGGTTATTGCTCCGGTGGCTAAATATGCAAAGCTGATGATAGCTATCGCGGCTGAAGCCGCTCCTACAGGGTCGGAGTATATCGGTTGTTTGTAGGAGCGGCTTCAGCCGCGATAATCCTTTCAATATTTAACCACCGGAGCAATAATATCATGCCCGTCCAGAGGTCCGCAGGAAGCCTTGCGGAATCGTGAGATTGAGGATGAATCTTCTCAGGAAGTCTCTCCAAACCTGAGAAACAAATCCTCAAGGGTATCAACCCCGACAGGATCAATCCCCGCCTGCTTTGCCACGGCCTCATACACCAGGACCCGGGAACAACCTCGCGCACGCAGAGCGGCCAGGGACAACGCGCCGTCCGACTTTGAGAGCTTCCGACCATCTTCACCCCGCACCAGGGGATGATGCCGAAAGACCGTTTCCGCAAAAGAATTATCCCCATGCAACCCGGCAAGAAAAAGCTGAGCTGCGGTGGAAGCCAAGAGATCCTGGCCGCGGACAATGCAATTGATCCGGTCATCAAGATCATCGACCAGGCTGACCAACTGATAGGCTGGCAGATCCTCCTTGCGCCACAGAACAAAGTCTCCCATCGCCTTACAAAGCGCCACCTCCTGCCCTTCCACCCGCAACACGCTCCCCTGCGGAACCCGCACCCGTTGCGCCTGCCCTGCCCAGGACGCTCCCGGCCCAACAGAGCGCTCCCGACAAAACCCTGGATACACTCCCTCCGGCGCGAGGCTTCTGATCATCCTGCGTGAACAGCCGCAAGGATACAGATGCCCAAGGCGACGAAGCTCGGCCAGAAATTCACGGTACCGCTCCAGCCTGAGCTGCTGGGAAAAGCGGCGGCGGAAATCATCCGGGCCAGTGGGGCCTTCATCCCAGGCGATCCCGAGCCAATCGAGCTGCCGGAAGATATCCTCAAGATACTCGGGCTTGGTGCGCAGGCAATCGGCGTCATCGATGCGCAGCCGCAACATGCCGCCCGCCTTGCACACCATCAGCCAAGTGAGGACGAAATTGATCGCATTACCGAGATGGAGAAGGCCGCTGGGAGTGGGGGCAATGCGGGAACGGATTATCATCTTCACTCTCCGGACCGAAAGAGGGGTAAGAATGAACTGATCACAGCCCCTCGAGTAAGCGGCGACAGGGTGCCGCAGATGCAAGGAAGAGGCCTGCGAAGTGTGCTATTGCACATAAGCAGACCGATGACACGGCAGATGTGGTGCCATGTCGTCGCTTACGCTAGAAAAGCTTGCCGTCGCGGCTATGCCGCAGAATGAGCTGGCGAAACATCTCGATGATGCCCCGGGCAAGCAGATTGATGGACTGGGCGTTGATATTCTCCGCAGCCGAGCGGTCGAGCAGGATGTTCAGTTTCGAGGCAAAGCCCTCTTCCGGCTCCCAGTAGTTGATCAGGAAAGGCACCTTGGGCAGGGGCAGGATCAGGAGGGAGTGGTCCGCGCCGCCGGACAGGGTCACTGGTTTTGCCCCGAACAGATGGAGCATTTCAAAAATCAAATCGCGGTGGGCGTCGGCCAGCTGGCGCAGGGGTTCTTCACAGCGGTGGCTGAAATACTGACTCCATTCGGCCGCGCCGGGCAGGGTGGCATAGGGCACCCACTCGCCTTGCGGCTCTTTGCCCTGACAACAGATCACGTAGTGCAGCAGAGGTATATAAATCCAGTGATTGAGGTGGCAATCGGAAATCATCTCTCCCGACGGGGTGATGAGAAAATCCTTGCCCAGGCAGTTGATCGCAAGATTCCCCTCCACCAGCCGCGCCCCGAGCCGCGGCGCCAAAGCAGAAAAATCAAGCCCCGCCACTTCCTGCTGTAGCTGTTCAATGGCCTGTAGCTGCTCGTCTTCCAGGGAACGCCGCCGGACAATTCCCTGGCTCAACCGGACGGCAGCCGCAGGCTCCAGATAGGGACAGGCAGCCAATTTTTTCTGCCCCTGAAGCACTGCGGCGGCAAAGGCCATGCACGAAGGAACCCCGCACTGGCCGCAGTTTGTCTTGGTCAGGGCCGCATATATCTCCAGCGGGTTCTTTATTTCGGACATGGTTAAAGTTCTCCCATCGGGTAGGAGGTAGGGTCGCCCCTACCGTCCTCCCACACCACCGGACATGCGGTTCCGCATCCGGCGGTTCATTGAATACACTGGAGTCGTCGCGTTGTATCGAGCAGCGACACCAGGCCTAGA
>Ga0334722_10002989_pt1 | contig 18561 bp, 13 predicted proteins | sample C3_bottom_MG_FD_207210 | JGI IMG/M metagenome (GOLD analysis project Ga0334722, IMG submission 207210) | Sediment microbial communities from Yellowstone Lake, YNP, Wyoming, USA - C3_bottom | ecosystem: Environmental > Aquatic > Freshwater > Lake > Sediment | place: USA: Wyoming | collected...
GGTGGAGCGCCTCATCAACCAACTCCAGCAGGAGACCCTTGAGACGCGGATGGTCCCCGTCGCGGAGATCTTCGAGAACTATCGCCGCGTCGTGCGCGACACGGCCCATTCGATCAAGAAGGAGATCGATTTCCAGATCGACGACCAAGGGATCTCCGTTGACCGCCTGCTCATCGACAAGATCAAGGAACCCTTGGTCCATATGCTGCGCAACGCCGTCGATCACGCCATCGAACCTCCCGAGGGGAGGCGCGCGGCTGGAAAATCTCCCGTCGGCTCCGTCATCCTGAGGGCGCGCCGGGAGCAAGGCTACGCCATCATCGACGTCATCGACGACGGGCGCGGCATCGACCCGGCCAAAATCCGCAGCAAGGCGCTGGAGCGCGCCATCGTCACTGCCGAGGAGCTCGGGCAGATGACGGATTCCCAGGTCTGCTACTTGATCTGCCATCCCGGCTTCTCGACGGCCGAGCAGGTGACGACGATCTCCGGCCGCGGCGTGGGCATGGACGTCGTTCAGAAAGTCATCGAGTCGGTCAACGGGCGCCTGGAGATCTCCTCGGCCGTCGGCAAGGGCAGCCGCATCTCCCTCTATTTGCCGATGAACCTGGCCATCATTCAAGCCCTTCTGATCCGCGTCTGCGACGAGGTCTACGCGATCCCTCTTCCGGACGTGCTCGAATTGGTCTCCTTCGACTCCTTCCAAACCCGCCCCATCGACAAGCAGCCGATGTTCAACCTGCGCGGAGGGGTCGTGCCGATCTTGGACATCCGGCGTTCCTACGGCCTGGACTGCGACGCAGGGCCGGCCGGGATCGGCTACGGAGTCGTCCTGCAGACCGCGAAGGGCAAGGTGGCTCTGCACGTCGACGAAGTCCTGGGCCGACAGGAGATCGTCATCAAGAGCCTGACCAAAATGCTCAAGGACGTCAAGGGTTTCAGCAACTGCACCATCTTAGGCGACGGCCGGGTCGTGCTCATCATGGACGTTCGGGGGCTGCTATGAACTCGGAGATGATCTTCGCGCTCGACATCGGAACCCGCCAGGTCAAAGGCATCCTGGCGCGCAAGGACGCCTCCGGTCTGTCCGTCTGCGATCGCGAGTTCGCCGAGCATCCCACGCGCGCCATGAGCGTCGGCCAGATCCAGGACGTGCCTGCCGTCGCCGGCGTTGTGCGCAAGGTCGTCGCGGAGCTCTCCCGCCGTTGCGGGCAGCCCCTGACCCGCGCGGCCGTCGCCGTGGCCGGCAGGAGTCTTAAGACCGAGCGAGGCTCCGCGCGCCTGACGCTGGGCCGGATGGTCGCGGAAGCGGACGTCGAACTGTGCGTCCAGCAGGCCTTGCAGCAGGCCCTCAAACAGGCCGGTCTCGGCGAGAGGGGAGTCAAGAGGCTTCACTGTGTGGGCTACGTCGTTACGCGCCAATGCATCGACGGCGAAATCCTTCCCCAACCCTGCGGACACTACGCCGAGGAGCTTGAAACCGAGGTCTTGGCGACGCTGCTTCCCCGCCGAGTGCTCGACAACATCTTCGCCGCCGTCGAGGCTGCGGGCCTCGAGGTGCGGTGCGTGACGCTTGAGCCCATCGCGGCCTTGCAGGCCGCCGTTCCCGACGGTTTGAGGCGCTTTAATCTCGCGATCGTCGACATCGGCGCCGGGACCTCCGACATCGCCCTCTCCAAGGACGGCTGCGTGCGCGCCTTCGGGATGGTCCCCTTGGCGGGAGACTCCATCACGGAGGCGCTCAGCGATCTCTACCTCCTTGATTTCTTCGCGGCCGAACGCCTCAAGAACTCCCTGGGCGAAGACGCCGGAGACCTCGAGGTGGAAGATATTTTCCACCGCCGTCGGCGTCTCAACGCCGAGGACGTGAGGCGAAGCCTGCTGCCTTCCGTGAGGGACTTGGCCGGCCGCATCGCAGAGCACCTCCTGGAACTCAACAGCTTCCAGCCTCCCTCGGCCGTCGTCTGCGTCGGCGGAGGAAGTCTGACGGCCGGCATCGAGGAGGCCTTGGCGGAGGCTTTGGGTCTTCCCCTGGAGAGGGTCGGAGTGCGCTCCGCTCAGGCCCGTCTGGCCGCAGGCTCCATCGAGGCCGACGGCCCTCAGAACGTGACTCCCCTCGGCATCGCGATGGTGGCCGGCGACAACAAGGGCCTAAGCCTGCGCCGCATTTCAGTCAACGAACAGCCCCACTATCTCATGGAACTGAGCCGTCCCTTGACGGCCCTGTCCGTCCTGGCTTCCGCGGGGATTTCTCCCGAGCGCATCTACGGCAGGCCCGGGCCCGCCCGCACCTACACCGCCAACGGCGAATTGCGCGTCTTAAAAGGGACCGGCGGCACTCCGGCTTGCATCCTCGTCAACGGCGAGCCGGCCGAACTTGACGCCCCGATCGCCGCGGGCGATGCCGTCACCTGCCGGGAGGGATCTTCCGGCGAGGAGGCCCGCGCGCTCGTCCGGGACGTTTTGGCCGAGCACTCCTACGAGATCGCCGTTCAGGGACATCGCGAGAAGGTCTATCCCGCAGTCCTCCTCGACGACTCTCCCGCAGGTCTCGACGCGGAGATCCGCGACCGCGCCCGGCTGTCCTGGGCCTTCCCGACCTTGGGTGAGGCCGCCGAAACCTTCCTGCATAAGCTCGGACGGCGCCGCCACGGCGCCGTCTCGGAACATCTCCGATTGTTCCGCAACGGACGCTTGACCGAGGCGGACGCGGTCGCCCAAGCCGGAGATGTCGTCGAGATCCTCGAGCCCGGAGCCGCCCCGCTGCCGCCCGGCAAGCCTCTGCGCGTCCACGTCAACGGCCGAGAGATCGTGTTCCAGGAACCTCCCGGGCAGGACTCCCCCGCGCTTCTCGTCGATCTCTTTCGTGAACTGTCCTTTGCGCCCGGGGAGATCTCCGGCAAGAGCCTGCGCCTGATGATGGACGGCCAGAAGGCCGCCTTCGTCTCGCCTCTGCGTGACGGAGCCAAAATTGAGGTTTTTTTTGAATAGGGAGGACCGATTCCCTCAAACCCTCTACGAGGGCTTGACCTACGCCTCTCGGAGCCTCTCCGAGATGTCGGGGATGACGTTCAGCACCTCTTTGCCGCGGGCGGTTCGCTTTCGCCAAATGGCGGACCTGGAGATGTTCCCGGCCGCGACTGCGGTCGAAGGCGTCTTTGTCCCCGTGGCGGGGGACATCTTCGGGACCGCTCTTCTGCTCTTTTCGGGGCCTGATGCCCGCAAGGTCTCACTGCGACTGCTCGGCGCGCTGGCCCCTGGGGGGGCCGCCACCGGCGGCCTGATGGCCGGGGCTCTTGAGGAGGCGGTGAACGTCTTCGTCAACGCGACGATCGGAGTTCCCTCCCGCGAACTGGGGCTGTCGATCTATTCAAGTCCGCCGCGAAGCTCCGCCAATTCATTCTCCTCGCTCTTTTCGGAACTGATGATGCCCCAGCGCGACGCCATGAACAGCGACGGCACGGGAGATTACTCGGTCTTTCACGCCAACATCCTCTGCACGGACCTCGAGGCGGCCGTGCACTTCGTGCTGTGCGTTTCGCGGGAATCGCTCAACGCCATCAAGACGGCCGCCGACGTCTCCGCACCCAAGCGCATCGACGTCGGCATGGGGGAAATCCGTCTCGGCAAGCCCCCGGACATCCTCAGGGCTGCCAGCCTCGGCTCGTGCCTGGCCATCATCCTCTACGACCCGCGCACAAAGGCGGGTGCCATGGCCCACGTCATGCTTCCCACCAGCCCCACTCCGGATCCCGTCAAGCCCGGCAAATACGCCAACACGGCGGTGGCCGCCCTTCTCAAGGAGCTCAACAGCCCTGGGCGGCGCGTCGCCGCCTGGCTGGTGGGGGGGGCAAGCATGTTCCCCCAGATCAATAAGACCCCGGTCGGCAAGAGCAACCTCGACGTGGCTCGGGAATCGATCCGCCTGGCCGGCATCGAGCGCGAGCGGGTCTGCGAGGACGTGGGCGGCTGCCAGGGTCGGACCGTGGAGCTTTTCCTTGCCATCGAGGAAGTCTGGGTCCGCTCGCGCGACCTGCCTCAGAGACTCTCCCTTCCCTTGGCCCGGCCGGCCGCTCCGCGGCGGCCGTAACCGACCCGTCGCCGTTAGTTGAGCTTGAACTTTCCGGCGGCGTCTTGCACGGAGCGCGCCACCGTGGAGAGCTGGCTGGCCGAGGCGGCGATCTTCTCCATGGCGGCCGTCTGCTCCTCGGAGGCGGCGGTCGTCTCCTCGGCGGAGGCGGCGGTCTCCTCGGTGGAGGCCGCGATCGAGGAGATCTGGCGGGAGGCGTTTTCGATGGCCGTGGCAATCGAGGCAAACTGCATCTCCGCCGTCGCCATCAGAGCGCTTCCCTCGTCGACCTCCTTCTTGGCCTGCATGGACATGTCGCTGACGCGCTTGGTGCTCAGCGAGACTTCCTCGATGATCCGGGCGATGTCGCTGGCCGACTTGGAGGAGGACTCGGCGAGCTTCCGGACCTCGTCGGCGACGACCGCAAATCCACGGCCGGCTTCGCCGGCGCGGGCGGCCTCGATGGCCGCATTGAGCGAGAGGAGGTTCGTTTGATCGGCGATCTTCGTAATCACCTGGACGATGTTGCCGATCTGCGTGGAATGCAGGGCCAGCCCGCTCATGGCTTCGGTGCTCACCTCGACGGTCTCCTTGATCGTCTTGAGCTTGTCGGCCAGGCGCTTGATGGAGTCGCGGCCCTTCTGCGTGGAGATGTCGGCCTGCTGGGCCGAGGTCGACGCGGTCTGCGAGTTTTGCGCGACTTGGGCCGTGATCGTCGAGATCTGGGAGATGGTGTTGGCCAGCTGCGTGATGGTGTGCATGGACTGCTCGCAGGTATGCGAGAGGCCCGTCGAGGAGTCCGTCACGATGGTCGCCGAGGCGGAGATGCTCTGGATGAGAGTGCGCAGATTCTTGGTCATCATGAGGAACGTGGCGTTGAGGATGTCTTTCTCGTTGGTGAAGGCCACTTCGACGCTCAAGTCTCCTGAGGCCTGGCGCTCCAGCGACTTGGCCAGGTGGAAGAGAGTGGTGTTCATGATGGAGAAGGCCTCGCCGAGCTCCCCCATGACGCTCTCTTTGAGGATCGGGTTGTAGAGATCTCCCTTGGAGATGATCCGGGCCTGGATAGTCAGCTTGCGCAGCTCGGCCAGGAGCGCGCGGAATACCGCGTTGAGGTCGACGGAGACCTTGTCCTTGAGGGCCGCCGCCCCGTTGGCGTCGGCTTCCTCGGCGACCGCGGCGGCCAGTTCCATTCCTTGGGCCAGGCGCTTCTCGACGGCGTCGGCATGCACGATTCCCTTGCTGACCTCGCGGATGTTGTTGACCAGGGCTCTTAGATGGGAAATGTCCCGGATGATGGCGTAGCCGCCGACGACTTCCCCGATGCTTGACTGGCGCGCGCCCCCGTTGAAGAGCCCGATGACGATCTTCCCGCTGATGTCGGCAAATCCCGCCTCGTAGTTGACGATCTGCTGAGAACTGCTGATCGTCGCGTGAATGAGCTCGATGATTTCCGGGGTTCGGACGACTTCGGTGATTTTCTTCTTATGGATCAGATCGACTTGCGCGTAGCCCGTGACCCGGGTGAAGGAATCGTTGACGTAAATGAGGACCAAGTCCTTGTCGTACATCGCGAAGGGCTCGTGGATGCTGTACTTGATCGAATCGGCGGTGGCCGCCGCCTGGGCCAGGCGGTCTCCGTCCCTCTCGAGGTTTGCGACATAGGTGTTTAGGCCGCGGTTCTCTTTTTCCAGGCGCTGAACGTCGGCCTGGAGCTTCTCGATGAGGGCCTGCCTGTTGTTTGAGAAAAGGTCCGCGATGCGGCCGGAGAATCCCCCGTTGTTCTTGTCAGCCACCGGTTGTTGTTCCATTAATTGCGCTCCTCGATAAAGCGTAAAAAAGAACGAACCGTCATTGTGTAAACACTACCACATCAGCATGCAAATAGAAAGCATTCTTCACCGCAATTCAAGATCGCGCAGAAGGGCCCGGAGATGGCGGGTTTCGGAGGAGTTCTTGGAGGCGTCCAAACGCGACAGAAGCCACTCGGCCATCCGGCGCCGGGACCGCAGAACGTACACTTCCTGCGTCCACGGGCGCACGGACCAGCGCGTGACTTGGGTGGTCTCGGGAGCCTGAAGGAACCGTCGCGCCTGCGCGCCCGCGTCGCTTTTGACGCGCGCCGTTTCCACGCGGACGAGCCCTCCTTGGGGCTGGCAGCGGGGGAAATCACTCCGGACTGCGTCGAGCAGGCTCGGCTCCAACAAAACGGCACGGCCGGTGTTGAGCTTTTCCCAGACCGCCCAATCCGTCGGAAGGCCTTGGGCGCCGAGGGGCGGCAGGACAAGGGCGGGATATCTGGATTTCAGCGAGCGCAAGTACGGGGGGAAGGCGAACATGGTCGGGATGAGAAAGACCCGCCCGCCCGACTCCTTCCTTACGAGTTCGAGTTCCCAGGCCGCGAAGATCGTGTCGTCGGATCCGAGGACGATGATGTCTCCGGGCGAGGAGTCTCTCAGCCAAGAGCGGACATAGTCCAAGAGGGGATTCTCGTGGGCCAAGGAGAGGGGCCTCAGGGCGACGGGGAAAACGAAAAGGCAGACGGCCAGGACGATCGGAAATATCGGGCGGACCGAGCGCGCCAGGGCTTCGGCGCCGTGTCCCGCCAGGACAAAGAGCGCGATCATCGGCAGAAGATGAAATCGGGCGAGCACGGCGCGCACGTAGAACTCGTCGTAGACCGGCATCTGCCCGGCGGCGAAGGCCATGACCGCTCCCGCCGAGACCACGCCCCACAGGGTCCAGCCGAGCAGTTCTCGCCGGCCCCGCCGCCAAAGAGAGAGGGCTCCGCCTGCGCCCAATGCGATTGCCCCCGGACCGGCGTGGGTCCAAATCGAGTCCAGCAGCCACCCCAACTGCTGCCCTGCCGATCCGGCGGCCGGCCCCCCGGCGTTTCCGGCGACCATCCGAAGAGGCCCGCCCAGACCGCTCCTCAAAAAAAGGGACGGGAGATCTTTCCACCCCCGGACCTCGAAAAGATCGTAGGACGGCGTCGAATGGGTCAGGCGCAAGCCTAAAAGAACATAAGGGACCGCCAGACCCGTCGCCGCCAAACCGGCGCAGAGCGCGGCTTCTCTGGCGGAAGGCCTGCGCCCCAGAATCCAGACGGCATAGGCGGGGGCGAGAAGAACGAACGTCGGGTGATGGGACAAGCCGAGCCCGAAGCAGAGGGCGAAGGCGTGCAGGGACTTCTCACGGCCGCGTCGCGCCCAATCCAAGGCGAAAAGCGCGGAGAGCAAGGCCAGGAGATCGTTCAGGGCTCGGACCTCGGCGACCAACGAGTAGAACCAGAAGAGGGGGGAGAGGGCCATGAGGGCCGCGCCGGCCAGCGCCGCCGAAGAGCGGCAGCCGGCGCGCCGCAGGAGGAGGAAAAAGACGGAGGCGGCCGCCGCATGGAGGAGGCCGGAGAGCCCGTTGATTGCCGCGGCGGGTTCGGCCCAGCCGAGATGGGACCAACCCCAGGCCAGCGCGGTCTGGAGGGGATAGCCGGGAGGGTGGGGCACTCCCCAGAGCAGGCCGCACATCACGTGCTGAGGACTGTCTCCGGGACCGTAGGAGTGGGACCGTCCGAGCCAGTAGAGAGTCAGAAGCCCCAGGCCCAGCGCGGCGGCCACGGCCGTTTCGCGGGGGGCGCCTCTTCCCTCCTCGACGCTCACGCCCCCGTCCCCGCGTAGCGGGCCCTAAAGAGAGCCCTTTCTTCCTGAAAACGGCCGGCGCGAATAGCCGTCTTGATCTCGGAGATGACCCGGTCCATGTAGTGCAGGTTGTGATAGGAGAGAAGGCGGTAAGCCGAAAGCTCTTTGGCGCGGAGGAGATGGCCGAGATAGGCCCGGGTGTAGCGTGCGCAGACGAAGCAGGAGCACTCGCAGTCCAAGGGGGTGAAGTCGCGGCGGAAGCGCGCGTTCGTGACGTTGTATTTCCCGGCGGAGGCCATGACCTGCCCCGTTCGGGCCACCCGGGTGGGGTAGACGCAGTCCATCATATCGACGCCGCAGGCGACGGCATCCCATAAATCAAGAGGGGTCCCCACTCCCATCAGGTAGCGCGGGCGGTCCTCTCGAAGCACGGAGGTCGTCTCGGTCAGGACCTTCCAAGTCATCTCCTTGGATTCTCCGACCATGAAGCCCCCGATGGACACCCCGTCGGCGGCGACGGCATTCATGTGCTCGGCGGCTCGACGGCGCAGGCCGGGGAAGAAGCTGCCCTGAAGGATCGGGAAAAATAGGCACTTCGCGCCGGCCGCGCGCGCCGCTTCGACGGCAGGCACCGAGCGGTCGATCCAGGCAATCGTGCGCTCAAGCGCCTGGCGCGCGTGCGCCTCGTCGCAGGGATAGGGGGGGCACTCATCGAGCGTCGTCCAACCGTCGCTGCCGAGTGCGGCCTGGACTCCGATCACCGATTCCGGGGTCAGCCGGTGCTCGGACCCATCGAGATGGGAGCGGAACGTCACGCCCTCGTCGTCGATCTCTCGGAGATCGGAGAGGCTTAAGACCTGGAAGCCGCCCGAATCGGTCAGGATGAATCCCTCATAGTCCATGAAGCGGTGCAGGCCGCCGGCCAGGCGGATCGTCTCCACTCCGGGCCTGAGGTAGAGGTGGTAGGAATTGGAAAGAATCGCCTTCGAGCCGAGGCGGCGGATATCGTCGCCGTCGAGGGCCTTGACGCTTGCCTGCGTGGCGACGGGCATGAAGACGGGGGTTTCCACCGGGCCCCGGGAAGTCGAGAGCCTTCCGACGCGCGCCGGCCCGTCCTTGCAGAGGATCTCGTAGGGCATGGAGGATTTTACTTGTCTGGCCTCTTCGCGCCCAGGCGCGCGAGCTCGTCCTCGGCTTGGGCCATGAGCGACTCAAGTTCCCCCGCCGAGTCGCCGGCTTTGGCGGAGGCTTCGATGCGGCGGGACAATTCCCGCAGACCTCGCGCGCCGATCGTCGCCGACGCGCCCTTGACGGCATGGGCGGCTGAGGCACAGGCCTTGAGGTCTCCGGCTTCCCGCGCTTTTCTGGCTTCGTGGAGGCGCGCGCGGCTATCGTCGAGGAAGTCCGAGACCAGGGCGTCGAGGGCCTCCTTCGACGGCGCGGCCAAGGCCGCAAAAGAGGCGAGTGCCGTCTCATCAAAAGGCCGGTCCCAGCGGCCCAGGACGCGCTCCAAGGCCTCCAGCGTCGCGGGCTTGGCGATGAAGTCGTCCATGCCGGCGTCAAGGCAGCGTCGGACGTTTTCCGGGGAGGTGTCGGCCGACACGCCGACAATTGGAGTGCGTGAGCGCCCGCCTTCGGCGCGCCTGATATCTTGCGTGGTGTCGAGTCCGTCGCGTTCGGGCATCTGGCAGTCCATGAGGACCAGGCCGAAATCCTCGGATTGAAACTTGGCGAGAGCCGCGGCCCCCTCGGCGACAGCCGCGACGGAGCATCCGAGCTTCTCCATTTGGCGCTGGATCAAGATGCGGTTGGTTGAGTTGTCGTCGACGACCAGCACGCGCATCCTGGCTCGAAGATCGCTCATTGTATTAAGGTCGCATCGCCGTAGGAATAGAGCCGGTAGCGACGCGCGACGGCCTCGCGATAGGCCTTCAGGAGGATCTCCCGCCCGGCGAACGCGCAGGCCAGCATCAGGGGGGTGGAACGGGGAAGATGAAAATTGGTGAGCAGGGCCTGCACGGCCCGGAAGGCGTAGCCGGGGCGGATGTAGAGGGAACTCTCGCCCTTGGCCGCGGAGATGCCGGAGGTGGAGGCCGCCAGGGTTTCGAGGGTGCGGGTGGCCGTCGTTCCCACCGCGACGATCCGCCCTCCGCGCGCCTGGGCCGAGAGGATCTCGGCTGCCTGCGAGCTCTCGACTTCATAGGCCTCCGGGAGCATCACGTGAGCGGCGGCGTCGTCTCCCCGGATGGGACGGAAGGTCCCGCGTCCGACGTGGAGCGTGACCCAGGCGGTCCTCACGCCGCGCTCGCGCAGGGTCTCAAGCAGCGCCGAGGTGAAGTGGAGTCCCGCCGTGGGGGCCGCCACGGAGCCCTCGTCGCGCGCGTAGACGGTTTGGTAGCGGGCTAAATCCTCGCGGCTGGGAGTTCTTTTCTTGGCGATGTACGGCGGCAGGGGGGGCAGGCCGTGTTCGGCAAGATAGGGGCGAAGGTCGTCCGTCGTGAAGGTCAGAAGATATTCTCCTTCCGAATCGATCCCCTCGACCCTGGCTGAGAGCCCTCCTTGGAACATGAGGGTTTGCCCCGCCTTGAGTCCCGACGACAGCGCGCTCCAGGTCGAGGGCTTTCTTTCGCGAACGAGAAGAACGTCCACCTTGCCTCCCGTGGACTTGCGTCCCAGGAGGCGGCAGGGCAGGACCTTGGTCCGGTTGAGCACGAGGCAGTCCCCGGGCCTGAGGAAACGAGGCAGGTCACGGAAGACGGCATGAGTCAGGGCGCCGGTTCCGCGGTCGATGACGAGCAGACGGGAGCAGTCACGGGGTTCGGCGGGAACTGCGGCCACGAGATCCTCGGGGTATTCGAAATCGTAGTCGGACAGGGGCAGGGATTGGCTCATTCGGAGACTTCCGAGAGGACGGCGCCCGGGAAATAGAAGCGCAGGATCCGGTCGTAGGAGCGTCCCTTCAGGGCCTGAAGTTTCGTTCCCCATTGGCAAAGCCCGACGCCGTGGCCCGAGCCGGCGCCGCGGAATTCGAGGCCTCCCTGCGTGCGCGCCAGGCGAAGAATCTTGGTGCTGCGAAGTTCCCCGGCCCCGAGGGACTGCCTCAGGTCGGAGGACTTGACTTCCACGTTCCGTCTCCCGGCGCGCGCGATGAAGCTGAGGACGAAGCCGGCGCGATCCCGACGAGAGATCTTGAGAGCCGTCAGGGGGCCGGGCAGGGGGATCTTTTCCTGGATGGCGGCCATCAGGTCCATCCAGGTGAAGTAGGCGCTCCAGTTGAAATTCGGAGAAGTCCGGCACCAGGAATCCTTGACCCCGCGCAACGGCGGGGGGGTCTCCTTAAGGTCTCCTCCCCAGGCCATCGCCGCGTCCTCGGTGGCGCCGCCGCAGCAGGAGTGATAGAAAACGCGAAGGATCTTTCCTTGCCAGCCCAGGACTTCCCCGCGGGTCTGGCGGACGGCGGCGCGAACATTTTCATTGACCGCGGCGAGCCCGCGGTAAACCTGGGAGCGCGTGTCGGCGGTCAGGTCGAATCCGTCCTTGCGGAACTTCCCCATGTTCGCGTAGGCGAAGGTGCGAGCCACCACCGCCTGGGCTTTCAAAGCTTCCAAGGGCCAGTCGGGGTCCATCTCGTGGGGGAGGACCCCTTCCAGATATTCCTCCAGGGGCAGTTCCTCGACGACCGTCACCGTCTGCCCGGGGTCGAGCCTCAGGATCAGCGCGCCTCGGTAGCGATTGGCCCCCACCTTGATGGCGCCTCCGTCCTGGGGCTCCAGGCGCGTCTCGCTCGGCAGTTTCATCCCGGCCAGGCGCAGTCCGCCTTCTCGCGGGCGGAGTTCGAGCGCCCCCTTCCATTCAAGGGGCCGCGCCTTGGCCTTGGGAGGAAAGACCAGGACGGGACCGTCTGGACTCAGCATCGATGACTCGGCCTGGCGCACGATCGCGACTTGGACGACGGCTTTGCCGGCCACGTCGACTTCGGCGGCGAAGGCGAGACCGGAGAGCAGTGCCGCCGCAAGCGCCGGACTCACAGAAGATCGAGCGGTCGGCGCGGGGCCTTCAATCCAAGGTGGGCGTAGGCCTTGGCCGTGGCCACGCGTCCTCTCGGCGTCCGCGCGAGGAAACCGGCCTGGATGAGAAACGGTTCGATCACGTCGGTGACGGTGTCAAGCTCCTCGCTGATGGAGATCGCGAGGTTCTCCACTCCCACCGGACCGCCGTCGAACTTATCGATGATGGATTTGAGCAGCCGCCGGTCCATGGGGTCTAAGCCCTCGGCGTCGACTTCGAGCTTGCCCAAGGCGTGTTTGGCGATCTCAAGCGAGATCTGACCGTCGCCGTCGATCTGGGCGAAGTCGCGCACGCGGCGCAGAAGCCGGTTGGCGATGCGAGGAGTCCCGCGGCAGCGCCTGGCGATCTCATCGGCCCCCTCGGGCTGGGTCGGCACCCCGAGCAAGCCGGCCGAGCGCAGGACGATGCGGCGGAGCTCCTCGGGCCCGTAGAAGCCGAGCTGGGCCACGATGCCGAAACGGTCCCTCAAGGGTCCCGTCAGGAGCCCTGATCTCGTCGTGGAGCCGACGAGGGTAAACCTGGGAACTGCGAGCTTAAGCATGGAGGCCGAAGGCCCTTTGCCCGTCGAGATGAAGAAGGTGTAGTCCTCCATCACCGGGTAGAGGGCCTCCTCGACGATCGCGTTGAGGCGGTGGATCTCATCGATGAAGAAGACGTCTCCTTCGGAGATATCGGTCAGGAGGGCGGCGAGGTCTCCGACGCGCTCGAGGATCGGTCCCGACGCGGCGCGAAGATTGACGCCCATCTCGCGGGCGAGGATGTTGGCCAGCGTCGTCTTGCCCAGGCCCGGGGGAGCGTAAAAAAGACAGTGATCGAGCGGTTCGCTGCGTTGGCGCGCCGCCTTGATGAAGACGGTCAGGTTTTCCTTGAGGGACTCCTGCCCGATGAACTCGGCCAGGGTCCGCGGCCGCAGGGCATGATCGGCGCGGTCCTCGGCGGGCTTGGCGCCCGGATCGAGCAATTTCTCTTCGCTGGATTTTGGCATCTAGAGCCTCTTGAGGGCCTGTCGGACGAGGTGTTCGGCGGGCAGGTCCTTGCCGCCGTGCTCCTCGGACAACGCCAGGAGGGCGGCGCGCGCCTCGGCGGGCTTGTAGCCGAGCGCTGAGAGGGCGTGGAGGGCCTGGGCCCAGGGACCGGAAGCCGGGACGGCTTCGGGCGCCCTCGCGATCCGCGAAGTCCCGGGCAAGCGGACGTCCTCGAGCTTGCCCTTGAGCGCGTCGATCATTTTCACGGCGGTTTTCTTGGTGAAGCCGAAGACTCCGCAGAGCAGCTTCTCGTCGCGGTCAATGATGGCCCGTCTGAAATCAGGCAGGGACTTGGAGGCCTTGTCGAGATACTCGAGGGCCTTTTTGGCCCCGGTCCCGGGGATTTCATCGCGGAAGGCGCAGAAGAGAGCCTTCTCGGCGGCGTCCAGAAAGCCGTAGAGCGACTCGCCTCCGCCGTACATCGCGTAGGAAGGCTCCACCAGGAGGAACGTCTCGGCGCCTAGATCCAGACGTGCCGCCGTCGCCGCGGTGACATGAACTTCCCGGCCCACGCCGGAGGATTCGAGCACGACGGCTTGCAAATCCTTGGAAATGACCGCGCCACGCAGGGAGGCGATCATCGCGCGCCCCAGGAGTCGAGGAGCTTCATGCCCTTCAACCGCCCCGCGCGCATGTGGCAGAGCGCGATGGCGGCGGCGTCGGCGACGTCGTTGGGGCGGAGTTTGTCGGCCAGCCCCAAGACCTTTTGGACGACGGACTGGATTTGAGTCTTTTCGGCGCGTCCCGACCCCGTCAAAGAAAGCTTGACGGTCTTGGGATTGTACTCGTGCACGAGATGCCCGGCTTGGGCGATGGCAAGAAGTGCGACGCCGCGGGCCTGGAGGGTGGCGCGAACCGTCACGGCGACGGTGGTAAAGAACATCTCCTCCATGGCGCAGGACTCGGGGGAATGTTCCGCGATCACGGCTGCAAGACCGGCGTGGACCTCCTTCAGGCGCTGGGGCAGAGGGACTCCCGGAAGCGTGCGCACAACACCCGAGGCGACGAGGCGCGGCGAGGCCGGCGCGCCGTCCAAGACGGCCCAGCCGGTCTCATGCAGTCCGGGGTCCACTCCCAGGACCCGGCTCATGCCGCGAGCTTCTCCATGACGGCATCGGGGATATCGAAGTTTGCGTAGACGTTCTTGACGTCGTCGAGGGCCTCGAGCAGTTCGATGAGCTTGAGGACCTTCGGGGCGTCTCTCTCATCGACGGCCACCAGATTATCGGGGAACATCCCCGTCTCCGCCGAAACAGCGGAGATTTTCTTCGCGGCGAGACCGTCCTTGACCTTGAGAAGGTCATTGGGGGTCGTGTAAATCTCGTAGACGTCGTCTTCGGGCTTAAAATCCTCGGCGCCCAGGTCGAGCGCGACTTCCATGACCGCGTCCTCGGGCGGCGCGCCGGCTTGGCTGACGATGATAAGCCCCTTGGGCTTGAACATCCAGGCCACCGAGTTGGGAGCTCCCAGAGAGCCCCCGTTCTTGGCGATGACCGTATGGATGTCGGTTCGGGTGCGGTTGCGGTTGTCGGAGGTGCACTCGATGAGCAGGGCGATGCCCCCGGGGGCGTAGCCTTCGTAGGTCAACTCTTCAAAGGCCGCTCCCTCGAGTTCGCCGGTGCCGCGCTTGATGGCGCGCGCAATCGTGTCGGAGGGCATCTGGACAGCCTTTGCGTCGTCCATGGCCTTGCGCAGGCGCGGGTTGGATCCCGGGTCGCCGCTGGCGCCGAGCTTGGCGGCGATGGTGATCTCTCGAGAGCACTTCGTCCACGCTTTGCCGCGCTTGGCGTCGGCAGCGCCCTTCTTATGCTTGATGTTCGCCCAGTGGGAATGGCCGCCCATGTCGTGAGAACCTCCCTGAAAAGTCTTAGGGAATGATACCAAAAAGAGGGCGCGCCCGACGGCAACCCCTGGGCTTAGCGCAATTTATTGTTGTAAACTCACCGCTAGGGCCCGTAGTTCAACGGATAGAGCACTTGGCTTCGAACCAAGAGATCCGGGTTCGATTCCTGGCGGGCCCACGTTTTCGCGCGCGCTGAAATACTCCTGTAACGCTTCCCTGATAACATCTCCGTAATGCTCCTTTTGAGCGTCGCGCCGGTCCTCGCTCAGGTGGTTTTTGCCTCCACGGCGACTACGACCGTTTCCCGCTCCTCCGTCCCGACATCGGTCTCCCTCGGCCGAGAAGCCGTGGCCTTGTTGGCTGGCCGTGCCGCCGACCCCGATCCGGAAGTCCGGACCGCCGTGGCCTCTGCTTGGGGAGAACTCGGCAACCGCGCGGCGATTGCGATCCTTAAACGTTCCCTGCAGGACCCGAACCCCGACGTGCGCATCGCCGCTGCCGCCAGCCTCCGCCGCTTGGGCGATGTTCAGGGACTTCTCGCCCTCATCGACGAGACCAAAGCCTTCAAGTCCGGCCCCAGCGCGTCTCCCGCCGAAGAACTCAGGAACATGGCCCGCGACGCCTCGCGAGCTCGCGCCGTTCTCAAGCTCGGCCAAGAGGGGGGAGACTCCGCGCGTGAGGCTCTGGAAGCCTCCTTGAGGGATGCCTCCGGGGCGGTTCGCGACGCGGCCGCCGTCGCCTTGGCGCGCCTGGGCGGTTCGGACGCGACGCAATTTCTGGAGGCCCTGAAGGATCCCGATGAAGGCGTGCGAGCCTCCGCGGCGAAATCGCTGGGGCTCATCGGGCGCGGGGGTCTCGACGCCCTCAAGAAAGCCCTGGCCTCGGATTCCTCCGTGGCGGTGCGCTCCGCGGCCGCCGCCGCGCTCTCCTCCTTCCGAAACGACCCGCCCTCCCTCGCCCTGATCGTCGCCGCGCTCAAGGACAAGAGCGCCCGCGTCCGGGGGGCGGCCCTGCGCGCGTTGGCCAAGCGCGACGATCCCGATTCCACGGCTGTTCTCCGGGAACTCCTCACGAAATCCCCGGCGCCGGAGAGCGCCCTGATCGCTTCCGTTGCCTTGGCCGAACGTGGGGAAAAAGTTGATCCGGGTCTTGCCGAGCTGACCCTCTCTCAAAAAGACCCCGAATTAAAAGCCCTGGCCGTGGCCGTCCTGGCGGCCTCCAAGGGGGAACGCGCGCGCGGACTCCTCGTCAAGGCCCTGCGCGAGGACCCCGACGCGCGCATCCGCGTCCAGGCGGCTACTGCGCTGATCGTCGGACTGAAGTCTGCGGAGACGCCATGAGGCGCCTGGGCCCTGCGCTCCTCCTCATCCTCACCTTCATCGCGGCTCCCGCTTGGGCTGTTCGCCCGACGTCCCAGTCCCTCTCGGATGCCCGCCGCTTCGGCTTGAATCGTCTTGAGAAAACCCAGCGAAAACCACCCTCCGCCCGCTCTCGCAGCGCTTTTGGCTCCTTCAACTCCTCCGAAGGGGGGAGTTGGGCCGTCCGCTACGACCCTCGCACGGGATTGCCCGCAGCCCTCGTGGGGGGACGCTCCGCTCCTCGCCCGGGAAAGGCGGAAGACATTGCGCGGACCTTCCTCGACGCACAGGCAAACCTGCTCGGCGTCTCCTCGGCGGATCTCCGCCTTGACAAGCAAAGCAGCGGCGAGGGCCACCGCCATATCCTCTACCGTCAGAGTTACCGCGGACTGCCCGTGGAATTCGCCTCGGTCAAGGTCCATCTCGACGATCATGGCTCGGTCCTGGGCGTCCATTCGACGTATGAGCCGGACATCGATGTTCCGACGACGCCCGCCGTGGCCTCCGATGCGGCCGCTCTCGCCGCTGAGCGCGACGCGCAGGGAGGAAAGGCCGCGGGGGCGCCTGAACTCGTGATCCTTCCCCTAGAAAGCACCGGTCGGGCGCATCTGGCCTGGAAGGTGAAGGTGCGCGCTTCCGGAGCGGCGTGGCGCTACTACGTCGACGCGACGACCGGACAGGTCCTCTTCCGCTATAACAACCTGAGGTTCAACTGCTTGGGGGGGATGACTCAAGGGACGGTCTTCGGGCAAGTCTACGACATCGATCCCGTCACGACGCCGGGTCCGACCACCCGGCGCTTCAATCACCAGTACGTCTACATCGCAGACGGGACCACGCGCGCCGAGACGCTCTACGATTCGACCGGCGGAGACGGCTATTTCTGCGGCGCCGCCATGGGCAAGGTCGCGATGTCCCTGCAGGGCCCCTACGTCAACGTCGCCGAGTTCACGGGACCCAGCGCGCATTACGACAACGGCAGCGGAGTCTGGAGCACCTTGGCAACGCCCATTTCCTCGCCCCACCCGTACTCCAACTCCTCCGTCCACGTCTCGACCATCGATCTGACCGTGTCGGTCCCCTCGGCCGTGGAGTTCCTGCCCGCCTTCACCACCTTCAAGGTCGGCGGTTTTTCGGGCCAGAACGCGTCGGACGTCAACGGCGGTGACATCACCGACGACGACCAGGTCGCCCTCTACAACAGATACGACGAGCCCGTCGCCAGCTACATCGGAGATCGGGGCGCCTTCTGCGCGGCCGCCGTCCATGGAAAGACGATGCACGTGGTCCTCAAGTCGAACGACTCGGGCACCAACGACGGCTACGACGTCTCCGTTTCGAGCTATCTGACGCTCACGGCCCCAACCGCCCCGGGGGCGGACTCAAGCCATACTTGGGTGGCCACGGACACCTTCAAAGGGCTGCGCAGCGAGATCAACCTCTTCTATCACCTCAACATGATGCACGACTACTTCTCCGCCGGGGTCAACAGCGCCAACGCCGCCCCCATCGTCCGCCCGGTGGTGGCGATGGCCCACGTCGGTCCGAACCTTGTCAACGCCTTCTACAACCCCGACTACGACAATCTCTTTTTCGGCGACGTGAACTCCCTCTCTCCTTCGGATGCCTTCACCGACGATGCGACCGTTCCCAGGCATGAGTACGTCCATTACCTGATGGAAAAGATCTGGTCCATCCAAAACTTCGGCCAGGCCGGGGCGATTTCCGAGGGCATCGCCGATTATTTCGCGGCCAGTTCGCTGGACCATGCGTCGATCGGGACCTACGTGGTCTCCGCGCTCGGCGGAACGGGCGCCTTGCGCGAGCTCGACGACGTGGCCCACCCCGATTTAATGCGCGTCCTCAGCGCCGGCACTTGGCTTGGAGAGATCCACGACGACAGCGTCTTCTTTTCCCAAGCGCTCTGGGACATCCGACGCGATCGCATCGCCAACCTTGTCTCGCCCAATGGACGCAATTGCGCCGACGGGCTGGCTTTCCAGGCCCTGCTCTTCTTCCCCGAGAGCTTCCGCGAATTCGAGGATGCCATGCTGCGCGTCGATCAGCTTGGGACGGTCACGGCTTGCGGCGCGGCCAACACCAACCAGGGCCTCATCAGCGGGGCCTTTAGCAGCCATGGACTTCTTTTGGGAAGCGGAGACGCCTACGAGCCCAACGACGGCTTTGAGACGGCCATCGACATCAGCACGCTCAGCGTCGTCTCCGCGACTCTCTACCCGGCGGCCGACACGGACTTTTGGTCCTTTGGAGCGGGGCCAGGCCTGGTCCAGGTGACGCTGGACCTCCCCTTTCAGAATTCCTTCTACAAGGGCTATCAGCTCATGCTCTACGACTCCTCCCGACGCCTCGTCGCCACCGCCGCTCCTCCCTTCGACGGCTACGGAACCTACGACGGGTACTGCGACAACGTCGAGTGCACCACCACGAAGTCGAGCGTCGTCTTGAGCTACAACAACCCCACGGGAGGGCTCCTTTACCTTCAGGTCGTCGGCGGAAACTCCCTCAACGGCTCGGCCAGCGGCGTCAACTCCACCGTGCCCTA
>Ga0334722_10002990_pt1 | contig 18557 bp, 16 predicted proteins | sample C3_bottom_MG_FD_207210 | JGI IMG/M metagenome (GOLD analysis project Ga0334722, IMG submission 207210) | Sediment microbial communities from Yellowstone Lake, YNP, Wyoming, USA - C3_bottom | ecosystem: Environmental > Aquatic > Freshwater > Lake > Sediment | place: USA: Wyoming | collected...
ACACAAGCCGGCAAAACGCACCTTCCGGGACATGTCACCGAACGCGCGTGGGGGCCCCCAGCCCCACGCCTCTCTCGGCCCTCACGGTGCGTTTTGCAGACTGACGCTGTCGGCTTGGTTCGAGGGGCCGCTTCGCGAATCGCAGCGCCACCGGAGCACAGGCCACGCACGCGTGTCCAGCCTGTGTGAGCGGGGCCGCAGAAGGAGAGGTCAGCTCGCGAGTTCGCGGCGTGGGGCAGGTGATCTGAAAACTAGGGAGTGCGTAATGGCTGCAACAGGTCGAGAATCGACGCGTGCGGGCGACGGGCATGGAGCCCGGATGCTCATCGATGGCGAGTGGGTCGGGCGCGACGAGGTGATCGAGGTGCGCAACCCGTTCGACGGCCGCTTCGTCGATACGGTACCGCGGGGATCCGCCTCCGATGTCGACCGCGCAATCGCCGCAGCCGAGCGCGCCCTTGACGTCGCGTGGCCAACCCACGCGCGCTACGACGTGCTGACGCGCGCGGCCGCCCGACTGGACGCCGACCGCGACGCTTACGCCAGGACCATTGCGCTCGAAGGCAGCAAAACGATCCGCGAGGCACAGCGCGAGCCGGTCCGCTGCGTCAACTTGCTCCGTCTTGCAGCCGAGGCCGGCCGCAGGTTGGCAGGGGAGACGCTGCCATTCGACAGCCGAGTCGGCTCCGAGAACCGGGTGGGGTATTACTTCCGTGTCCCGATTGGAGTCGTCGGCGCCATCACGCCCTTCAACGATCCGCTCTCGATGGTCTGCCACAAGATCGGTCCGGCGCTGGCCGGCGGCAATGCCGTTGTGCTCAAACCTGGCACGGCGACGCCGCTGTCGGCGCTCCGGCTGGCCGACGACCTCATGCGGGCTGGGCTGCCATCCGGGCGTCTCAACGTGGTGACTGGTCGCGGGGCTGAGGTGGGCGACGCCATCGTTGGCGACCCGCGCGTTCGCCTGGTGACGTTTACCGGAGGCGTTGAGACTGGCGAGCACATCACGCGGACTGCGGGGATCAAGAAACTCTGCATGGAACTCGGTTCGAACTCCCCGGTCATCGTTCTCGCGGATGCCAATCTCGAGCGGGCGGTGCCGGCGATTGCCGATGGCGCGTTCGCACAGGCCGGTCAGAACTGCCTGGGTGTGCAGCGAGTGTTCGTCCAGGACACGATCTACGATGGTTTCCGACAGCGCTTGGTCGACCATGTTGCCCGGCTGCGTGCGGGCGACTCGATGGATGAGACCACGGATGTGTGCGCCATGATCACGCTCGCGCAGGCTGAGCGCGTCGATCGCTGGATTCGCGAGGCGGTTGCCGGCGGCGCGCGCGTGCTGACGGGAGGGCGCCGGGAAGGCGCGGTGGTGTGGCCCACGGTGCTCGAGTCGTTGCCCGCAGGCGCGCGGTTGGACTGTGACGAGGTGTACGGTCCCGTTGTCTCGATCTATCGCGTGGCATCACTCGACGAGGCCATTGCCGCCGCCAACCGTGTCAACTACGGCTTGCACGCCGCCATCTTTACCGAACATCTGCGCCACGCATTCGCGGCGGTTCAGGGTCTGCACGTTGGCGGAGTGATGGTGAACGACTCGACGGACTACCGGCTGGATGTGATGCCCTTTGGCGGTACCAAGCTCAGTGGCATCGGACGAGAGGGCATCGAGTTTGCCCTCCGCGAGATGACCGAAACGCGCGTCGTCTGCTTCAACCTGTAGGTGTCTGCCGCGCTGCGATTCCTTTTGACTTGGGGCCCCATAATCCCTAGAATGAGTGCGAGTTCTGTATATGAACAACAGTTCATCACAAAGACGACTCCGGCACCGCGAAGCAGACTTGGCTGGTTTGCTCGAGGCAGCCGAGCGGGTCTTCAGCGAGCGCGGCTATCACTCAACGTCGGTTCGCGACATTGCTCGAGAAGCGAGTTTCAGTGTCGGCGGGGTTTATCAATTCTTCGCCAGCAAAGACGAACTCTATCTTCGTGTGCTCGAAGGCCAGTGGGAGCACTTCTTCGAACTCCTCAATGAAGCGAACAAAGCCCCGCGGTTCGACGACCGCATTCTCGGACTCACCGACGCGATGTTCAAGGCGTACGAACAGCGGCAGAGCTTCTTCAAGCTCTTCCTTTCGGAGCGCGGACGCCTGTCGGCATCGTTCACTGGGGAAATTGCTGCGCGGATCGGCGAACAGACCCGGCGACTGCGAGGGCAGCTGGTGGAATTGATGAGGCAAGGCATTGCCGAAGGCAGCCTGCGCGCCATCGAGCCCGACATGCTGGCATCGGCCTACGTCGGCATCGTCCACAATTGCATCTTCGAAGCCATGTCGGCAGGCGCGGCCAAGCCGCTTCGCCCTGCGGCCGAGGTGCTGTCGGTGTTTCTGAACGGAGCGGCTAGCACGTCGCCGAGTTAGGGCACGGCCGCCTTCGCCCCTGGCTACGGCGTGCCAAGGCATGCCGTGCCCCTACGGGACGGAGCGCCAAACCTGATGCCTGCCCCTACGGGACAGTGAGTCCCTACAAGACGATGAGTTCTTCGAGCTCCGGGATCTCGTCCTTGAGCGTGGCCTCGACTCCGAAATAGAGCGTCATCTGGGCGCTTGGGCAGCCGACGCAGTTCCCCGTGAGACGCACCTTGGCCCTGTTTTCACTGACATCGACCAGTTCGATGTCACCCCCGTCGCTCTGAATGAGGGGGCGGATGCGGTCGAGCACAGACTGGACGCGTTCTCGGGTTACCATTCAGGGAGCTCCTGTGGGTTAGTATACTATCTGAACATCTGCTAAGATCACGCTTCACCCTATTCACCTTACACCGAACCCATGACCGCCTCCGCCCCATTCACCATCGACCAGGTAGTCGTAGGTCGAAGTGCGCGCATGCGGGCCGTGTTCGATTTCGTCCGAGTCATCGCCGACAGCGACAGCAGCGTGCTGGTGACCGGGGAAACGGGCACCGGCAAGGAGATGGTCGCGAACCTGATTCATCAGTCGAGTTCGCGTCGCCACAAACCGTTTGTTCCCGTGAGCTGCGCCATCCTGTCGGAGACCCTGATCGAGTCGGAACTCTTCGGCCACGAGCGCGGCGCGTTCACCGGCGCCATCAAGGATCGGCCTGGCCGGTTCGAACTGGCCCAGGGCGGAACGATCTTCCTCGACGACATCGACGATGTGCCGATGTCGATGCAGGTCAAGCTGCTGCGCGTGCTCCAGAACCGGACCATCGAACGGCTGGGCGGGTCGCGGACGATCCCCATCGACGTGCGCGTCATCACGGGGAGCAAACGCGACCTCAAGCAGCTGGTGGGTGACGGCAAGTTCCGCGACGATCTGTTCTATCGGCTGAATGTCATTCCAATCAATCTGCCGCCGCTGCGCGAACGCCGCGAAGATATCCCGATCCTGATGGATCACTTCATCAAGCGGTATTTCAGGGAGCGGAGCGAAGAGGCGCGGGCCGTGGCCCCGGCTGTGCATCTGGCGTTCATGCGCTACCCGTGGCCGGGCAATGTGCGCGAGCTCGAGAATGCCTGCGAGCGCATCGCCCAGACCTGCACCTGCGACACTGTGCGCGTCGGGTGCGTGCCGGTGAGCGTGCTCTTCCACAAGTACGCCGAAGACCACGAACCGATCGTCGAAACTCACACTCATCCGTCGTCGATCTCCCTCGACGACCGGCTGAAAGAGGTCGAATCGAATCTCATCAGCTGGGCCCTGAAGGTAAGTAGCGGAAACAAGTCAAAAGCCGCGGAACTTCTCAACATCAAGCGGTCGACGCTGGGTGATCGAATCAAGAAGCTCGGTCTCGGCCATCTGGAAGCCGCCGACTGACGAGAGCCCGGTCGTTTTCGCCGAAATGTCGCCATAAACGCATACCTGTTCGCTGCCACGATTACGACAATGCGGCGGATTCCTTGGAAAAGGCCACATTCGTGAAGCTGGCACCTGGGTTGCTGTATAACTGCCCCATGGTGTCGGGGGTGGATTTCGGGCGCGGCGGATCCGCGCTGCCCATGCAGTTTCGGGTTCTAGGCCCGGACTCGGGCGGACCCTCGCCAACCGAGGTCCGCCGTTTGTTCAAGGGTCAGCGTATGACCGCAGCCAGGCGGTCCCGCCTGGGCCAGTCGGGCCGCATTCTGGCGATGGCTGGAACTCGAGCGGTTGGGCTCGCCGCCTTCGAACGCTCGGAGCGTGAGATGCGGGTCACCGAATTGGGTGTGGACCCCGACTCAGCTGGTGGCACCGATCAGATTGTCGCGGGGTTGCTCGACGCGCTCGAACTGTCGTGTATGGCGAGCGGCACACGCCGCATGGTGCTCCTCCCGCGGGCGACGATGGCCACCGCCGTGCTCCGGCGCCGAGGCTATGTCTCCATCGGCGAAGGGTCCGCCGGAAGCTGGTTTGAGAAGACCTTCGTCTAGCCCTACGCGCTCCGTGCCGGTTCTCCCGGCAACACGATGGCATCAGGAATCCCGAATACCTCGCACGTCAATCCGGCGATGCGTACACGTTGGACGATCTCCCTCAACCGCGCGGCCGGCACGGCCTGCAGGTATGGGAACGCCGGAGCGCGATCCAGCGTGTAGACGTGGACGGCTCGGGGCTTGATCCGCTGGAGCGCAACCACCCAGTTGATCACGGCCAGGTCGCTCGTGTTATCCAGGCGTCCCGACCGGTCCTTGATGAACATCCCCTGAATCACGATGTCCTTCAGCTTGCAGAGCCCTTCGAGGATTTGATCGAAGGCCACCGGCGTGCCATTGATTTTCCGCAACGTGGCGGCATCTCCGGCGTCCAGTTTCATGTACCGTTCATCAACCTCCGCAAGAGCCTGCCGCACGTCCGGCCGATCGAGTGTGCTGGAGTTCGACAGAATGGCAATCGGCACTTTTGGCGCCAGGGTATCGCGCGTTTTCCGAAGCGCCGCAACCACCTGTTTGAAGTCCGGGTGCATCGTCGGTTCACCGTGCCCGGCCAGCGTAATGTGGTCGAGCCGATCACCCTGGGCCGCGCAGGCGCGCAGGGCGCCGGATACGGCCTTGGTGACGACGGCGGCGTTCGGCCAGTTGGCCAGGGCCGTTTGCGTCGAACTACGCGCCATTTCCGACCAGCCGTACTGGCAGTAGGAACAGTTGAACGAGCAGAGCTTGACGTGCGCCGGCGTCAAATTGATGCCGAGCGATCGCCCGAGACGCCGCGACTTGACGGGTCCGTAGATGATGCTCTCGTGGAGGGCCATGAGGGCCGAGCTTGGACCGACACGCTTGATGATGGGGGCGGCGGCCGCCCTTGGCGTGCGGGCCTTTGTTGCCGTCGCGGTGCGCGCAGCGGGACGAGACGCACCGATGGAAGGCGATTGGGGCTTTGGCTTCTTCAAGGGAACCTCCGACCATCCGGTGTCTGCCGACAAACGCCAGCTTGACCCCGGACCGCGCGGGGAATCCCGTCCGCAGCGTGCAGGACGGGCTGTAGCAAGTCGCCCCCCAGTTCAGAGGGCGTCCTCATCCATTATCGCACGATCACGTCAGACCGAGTGCGTCGAGGGCATCCTTGTCCACGACGACGAACCCGTCCTTCTCCGTGAGGACGATGGATTGCTTGCCCCAGCGGCTCATGATGCGGATACAGGTTTCGATGGTGGTGCCGGTCATATCGGCCAGTTCCTGGCGCGAGAGCACCACAGGAATGAAGATCCCGCCGCGCTCGGGGCGGCCCTGTTCGTCGGCGAGTTTGAGGAACAGCCGCGCGACCCGGGGCTCGACGCGGCCCCCGGTCAGGTCGGCGACGCGGTTGGTCAGTTCGACCAGCCGGTGCGTCAATCCCATCAGCACCCCGCGCACGAGCGTCGGGTGCAGTTCGAGCAGGGCGAAAAACGCCTGTCGGGGCACCTGCAGCGTAGTCGTGTCTTCAAGAGCGAACGCAGAAGCTGGGTACGGATGCCCTTCGTAAGCGGCGACTGCGCCAATCGGGTCTCCGGCGCCGAAGATCTCCAGGATGACGTCCTTGCCCGCCCTGGTCATCTTGGAGACTTTGACGCGCCCGGCCACGACGATGCAGATCGTTTGAGGGGTTTCGCCCTCGGAAAAGATGGCCTCACCACGCCGGAACGTCTGCACTCGGGCGACGGCAGCCAATCGCTGGCGGTCGTCCGGCTGCAGACCCCGGAAGATCGTGGCCAGCCTCAGTGCGCGGTCAACATCGTCGGACATACTGCCGGCATCATACCGATGGCGGGAACATCTGGTAAAGTTTATGCGGCCACCACGATTGCCCCCTGAATGGACATCCCGCACATGCGTCGATCCGTTTGCCTCTCCCTCGCCGCAGCCGCCGCGCTGTCCGTCACTACGGTTGCCACCGCTGCTGAACGCCCCGCGCTTCAAATTCCACGTGTCAGCGAGCCGCCGGTCCTGACGCGCTACCTGGACGGCCGCGTGACGCCGCCCGGGGTCAAAGTGACCGGGTTTCAACAAAGGGAGCCAGGCGACGGGGTGCCGGTGTCCCAGCCGACCGAGGCGTACGTTTCGTTCGACGCGCAGCATTTCTACGTCGTATTCATCTGCCACGACGAGCCTGGCAAGGTCCGCGCGAACCTGACCAAACGCGAAGCCATCATGGGTGACGATGTCGTCGGCCTGATTCTCGACACGTACAACGACGGGCGGCGGGCGTATTTGTTTCTGGCCAATCCGCTCGGGATTCAGATGGACGGGGTGACGTCGGACGGGCAGGACGACGACTACAGCTACGACACCCTGTGGAAATCGGAGGGCCATCTGACGAGCGGCGGATTTGCCGTGCTGATGGCCGTGCCCTTCAAGAGCCTGCGGTTCAGCAATGCCGATGTGCAGTCGTGGGGCATCGCGCTTGGCCGGATCATTCCGCGAAACAACGAGACATCGTTCTGGCCGTTTGTGACGAGGCGCATCTCGGGATTCGGTCGGCAGATGGCGGGCCTCAACGGTATCCAGGGCGTCTCGCCGGGGCGTAACCTCCAGGCCATCCCGTACGGAAGCTTTGCGACGGCCCGTTTCAACAATGAGGACGGCGTCCGCGAGAGCGACACCACGGGGCGCATCGGCGTCGACGCCAAGGCTGTCATCAAAGACGCGATTACCGTGGATCTGACGGTCAGGCCCGACTTCAGCCAGGTCGAATCGGACGAGCCGCAGGTGACGGTGAACCAGCGCTTCGAGGTGTTCTTCCCGGAGAAGCGTCCGTTCTTCATCGAGAACGCCAGCTACTTCCAGACGCCGCAGGAGCTGTTCTTCTCGCGCCGGATAGCCGACCCGGGTGTGGGCGCGCGGGTCACCGGGAAGGCGCGCGGGTGGGCGTTCGCGGGACTCGTCGTCAACGACCAGCGGCCCGGCCACGCGATCGCATCAGGAGTCACTGGGCACGATCGGATGACCGGGATTGGCGTGTTTCGGATGCAGCGCGAATTTGCGCGCCAGTCGTCGTTGGGCGCCATTTTCACCGACCGCGAATTTGCCTCGGCATCGAACCGGGTGTTCGGCGTCGACGGACACTGGAAGATCGACGACAACTGGTCGCTGACCGGACAGTGGGTCGGCAGCCGGACGACGGATGCTCGGGGTGCCCTCGATAACGGCTCCTCGGTCTTTGCCGAGTTGCAGCGCGGGGGCCGGAGTTTCGAGTTGAGCACGAAGTACACGGCGCGCAGTCCGCAGTTCAGGTCAGAGTTGGGATATATCCCGCGCGTCGACATCCGCGAGGTGCAACAGGAGGTCGGCTACGCGTGGCATCCGAAGGACAGCCCGGTACTGCGGGTGAGCACCGGCCTCGAGGCGACGGGCCTGTGGAACTCTGCGGGACAGCTCCAGGACTGGAACATCGAACCCAATTTCGACATCGAACTGCCTGGGCAGACGCAGTTGTTCGCGGGGACGAACCATGCCTTCGAACGGTTCGAGGGTTTCGAGTTCCGCCGCAACTCTGCGTTCACGCACGTGTCCACGGAATGGCTGTCGTGGCTCAATCTGAATGGCGAGTTCTCAATCGGGGCCGCGATCAACTACTACCCGGCAGCGGGACTCGCGCCGTTTCTGGGGCGCGAACAGAGCGCCCAGATTGGCATCACCGTAAAGCCATCTTCGCGACTTCGGCTGGAGCAGGCGTATCTCTATTCAAGGCTGGCGACGCGAGACGGCGGTGTGGACTGTGGGTGCTCGGCCCGGCCTGCCACTGGTACCATCTTCGCCGATCACATCCTCCGCACGCGTGTGAACTACCAGTTCAACCGCGAGTTGTCGATCCGCAGCATCCTCGACTATGAAGCGGTGCGACCCAATGTGGCCTTGGTGGATCTCGAACACGAGCGTCGTCTGAACGTCGACGTGCTGTTCACCTACCTCGTCAATCCGTGGACGGCCGTGTATGTGGGGTACACCGACGCCTACGAGAACTGGCTCGGTCCGGGCCTGGTTCAGCGGCCTCTGACCCCGCAGAATGCGCCGCTGTCGTCGGTAGGGCGGCAGGTGTTCGTGAAGATGAGTTACTTGCTTCGGTACTGACGGCGCTCGCACCCGCGCGCCGGAGAGACCTGTCAGTAGTCAGTAGACAGTAGACAGTAGACAGTAGAAGGTAGGAGAGACGAGGTAAACATCACTACTGGCATCCCTACTGTCTACCGTCTACCGTCTACCGTCTACAAGGTCCGAGGTCGTCGACTTGGGACATAATTGACCCGTATGCCGCTCAACGCCTGCGAACTCGAAATCGATTTGTTCTGTCGGGGGATGCGGATTCCCGATGATGTGTCGCTCGAAGGGGCGCGGGGAATCTCGCGCACGAGGGCAGGGCTGGGATCCGGCCTCGAGATCATCATCCCAACCGGCACCTGGCTGAAGCCCGATGTATGGGTGAACGTGCCGGTAGTGGAGTCGTTTGCGAAGACGTCGCCGTATGTGATGACGGGTTCGCCCGCGGGCGGGTACGTGGTGACCAATGAGGGCACGGGAGACCGACATCCGATCCGAATCCCGCGCGAACCGGCCTGGTATTCGAGGCAGACGTCGCGCGCGATCCCGATGAATCACATCGGGGTGCTGCAGGGAACCTACCTCGGTATTTACGTCAACATGGTCTGCACGTTCTGGAACTACAATCCACCGCTCAACTGCCGGTTCTGCACGACGGGCCAGAACGTGGGCGAGAGCGAAGCGGCCGACAAAGCCGTGGCCGACGTGGTCGAGACCTGCCAGGCTGCGCGCGACGAATCGAATGTGTCCTTTGTCCACTTCAACGGCGGGTTCCAGGGCACCCGGGGCATTGAATTCACCGAGCCCTACATCACCGCGATCAAGAACGACGTGGGCATGCTGGTGGGCGTCCAGCTCGCGCCCGAACGCGATTTCACCCGCTACGACCGTCTGATTGATCTGGGCGTCGATCATCTTTCGTTTTGTGTCGAGTTCTGGGACCCGAAGTGGTTCGGTCAGATTTGCCCTGGCAAAGAGAAGATGCTGGGACAGAAACTGTTCTTCGACGCGATGGCGCACTGCGCGAAGCGCATGCCTCGTGGGGCGGTATCTGGCGAGATCATTGCGGGGATTGAACCCATCGAGGACACATTCAAGGCCATCGACTTCATTGCCGACATGGGCGCGTTTCCCACCGTGTGCGTGTTTCGGCCGACGCTCGGTTCGGACATGCAGGACTGGCCGTCTCCCGCCTACCAGGACATGCGTCGCGTGATGGAGTACGTGTACGAAGCCTGCCGGCGCAACTGGATTCCGATTGGGGCTGCCCCGAACATCGAAGTCAGCATTGTGGTCAATCCCGACGATGCAGCGATGCTCGCGCCCCGTACCGCAGGGTTCTGGGCGTACGAGGCGTACCGGCGCACGGCGCGAGTGGTAGCAGCCCCGCTGTTTTCCTGGCGGCGTCGGCCGAGACGACGAGTTTCCGGCGCGAATGGCAGGGGAGTGGCTAACGGCGCGGACGTGTCCTGAGGGTTCTGACCTGTACTCCTCAATGAATGCGTCGGATCGGATGAAACGCCGGGACTTGGCATCGGGCTTGCGTTGACCGGCTGCAGGTGACGGATACCTGCATGATTGATCGCGAAAAAGTCCTGGCCGTATTGCAGAAACGCTTCCCTGGGTCGGCGGCCGACCAGTTAGCGGCGGCGGCCAATGCCATCGTGGGCCTTGAAGACGACTGGGTGGACGTGACGTCGCGGGAGGCCGAATTCGGATATCACTTTTCCGTGCAGTGCAGCGAGATCTGTTTTCTGGCAGACGAGGTGCAGCAAGGAGCCCAGATTCGGATCTTCATGAAGAAGGTCATCGAGGTATAGCCCATTGTCGCGGCGCTTTCGCGCCTTGCTCAGGATTAGCCTTGGGCAAAGGCCCAGGAGGGCTAACGGGATTCCGTCATCGGTCTGACTCTTCCGGTTGGAATTTGACGGTCCGGCGGTAGCGGCAGGGCCCAATTCGAATTAATCAAGCCAATAACGCCGTGGTATCAGGTTTGCAGATATTTGTCGCGCATGGGTTCAAGCTCGTTGATTCTTGGCCCGTGGTGTAGGTAACAAGGCAGTGAAGACAACCTTAACGTCGCTCGGGAGGCCCGCGCATAGGAATCCTCTAATACCCACCGCGGTCGGCCAGCCCATGAAACGGTCGACCGTGACGATCCTCATTCTTGAGTCCTTCCAGACCCTTTATCCACAGGGCGAGTCTTCCGAGCGGCGGACAGGTTGTTCAAGGTAGAATCGGAGCCCGGCAGGGAGTCGGCCTGCCGGGGTTGGTGCCAGGCAGCTCGAATGGGGTTCTCCGAAGGAGCGGAATGAAAACCGAGCGCATGCCGTGGACGTGCCAGTGGAGCGAATTCCGTCCAGCCACGCCGGCGCCCATGTGGATGGACGCCTGGATGGCGCAGTGGGAGTGCCTGGCAGGCCAGCGAAAGGACATGTCGAAGGCGCTCGATCGGTGTGCGGAATGTCAGAAGTGGGAATCGCGGCACGAGCGCGGAGGGCAGCCCCCCCAGGGTGATGACGACGAAGCCTAGCGCGCGCTGATCGTTGGTTCAGGGTCGTCTTATACATTTCATTTTATTCTCAATGCGCGAGGCCCCCGGGAGCCGATCGCGCCGGTTAGACAACCATGACTCGTGTACTCATACGACTGCTGATCTGCCTGCTGGCCATTGCGGGGCCAGCGGCCGCGGCTGCGGCCGGGCCATCAGAACAGGCCAAAGGCGCGCCGAAACCTCCAACCAACGACGATTGCCTCGCCTGTCACGGCGATCCCAGCGCGGTTCGAGCCAGCGGGGGGTCGGTGACCGTCAAGGCGCCAGACTTCGCGGCGTCGATCCACGGAGCCGGAGGCATTGCCTGCGTCGATTGCCACACTGACCTGGCGAAGGGGGCCGAGTTTCCCCACGCCGACAAACTGAAACCCGCACAGTGCGTCTCCTGCCACGAAAAGCCCGTCGCGGCCTACGACACCGGCGTGCATGCGCAAGCGCGGCGAGTGGGCAAGAACCTCGCGGCGGCGCGGTGCGTCGATTGTCACGGCACCCACGACATCAAGCCGTCGGCGGATCCTCAGTCGCGGACGCACCACTCGAAGCTGCTCGATATGTGCGGCCGGTGCCATGGCAACGAAGAAATCATCAAGCGCGGCCACATCCAGATTGGCAACATCGTCGACATGTTCCGCGACAGCATCCATGGAAGGGCGCTGACCCGGAGCGGCCTGTCGGTGGCGCCGACCTGTTCGGATTGTCACGGCAACCACGACATCCGCCGCAAGACTGATACGGCCAGCCGCGTGTATCGCCCGACCGTGCCCCTCACCTGCGGCAAGTGCCACGAAGGCATCGCGCGCGACTACTGGACGAGCATTCACGGTGTGCAGGTTCAGAAGGGGAGTCCGCTGGCCCCGGTGTGCTCGAGCTGCCATACGGCACACGAGATCTCCCGAATTGACGTCGCCGGGTGGAAAGTCGCCGTGATCAAGGAATGCGGAACCTGCCACGAAGAATCCATCAAGACCTATCGCGACACCTTCCATGGCCAGGTCACCGCGCTTGGTTACTCGCGCGTGGCGTCGTGCGCCGACTGCCATGGATCGCACACGATCGTGCCGAAGGCCGATCCGCGATCGCTCGTGAGCGACGCCAACCGCGTCAAGACCTGCAAGAAGTGTCATGCCGGCGCGACCGAGAGTTTCGCGCAGTACGACCCGCACGCCGATCCGTCGAACCGGGCGCGCAATCCGTTCCTGTTCTATACGTCGCAATTCATGAAGATGCTGCTGATGGGAGTCTTCGCCTTCTTCGGCATCCATACGGGGCTGTGGTTCGGCCGGGGGATGCAGATCAAGGCGGCCGCCCGGCTCCGGGGCCCGGGCAAAGACGACTCGACGGAGGATGGCCGATGACCAGCAGCACGCCAGCCAACGCGGCGGTGACAGCGACCCACTACAGGCGGTTCGAACGCACGGATCGTCTGCTGCACGGTTTTCTGATGTTCAGCTTCCTGGGACTGGCGTTCACGGGCATGCCGCTGCTGTTCAGCCATGAGCCGTGGGCGGCGAGCCTGGCGCGTATCTTCGGCGGGTTCGACGCCGCAGGCCTCATCCACCGCTTCTGCGCGATCGTGATGATCACGGTGTTCGTCATTCACCTGAGCCGCATCGTCCAGCGCCTGTTCATCAGGAAGGACCTGGGGATTTTGTGGGGACCGGCGTCGATGGTGCCGCAGCCGCGCGACTTCTTCGAGCTCATCGCCCACATGCGGTGGTTTGTCGGGCTGGGGCCGCAGCCGCGCTTCGAACATTTCACCTACTGGGAGAAGTTCGACTACTGGGCGGTGTTCTGGGGCATGGGGATCATCGGCGGATCGGGTCTCGTGTTGTGGTTCCCGGAGACGTTCGCACACGTGCTGCCCGGCTGGCTCTTCAACATCGCGATGCTCATTCATGGCGAAGAGGCGTTGCTGGCGGTCGGATTCATCTTCACGATCCACTTCTTCAACGGTCATCTGCGGCCTGAGAAGTTTCCCATGGACTCGGTGATCTTCACCGGACGGGTGACCGTCCACGAGATGCTCGAGGAACGCCAGGATGAGTTCGAACGCCTGTCGAATCTCGGGCGCATCGACGAACTCGCGTCCCCGGCGGCGCCGCAGTGGGTCTACACCCTCGGTCGATCGGTTGGGGCCTTGGCCGTCACGTTCGGACTCGTGATGGTGGGCTTGATTCTGTTCGCACTCTTCACAAAGTAGGCCTGACGATGGCAACTCGCTCCCGGTTCTCATTGTTACGTAACGCGGTCACGATCTTCGGCGTCGCGATGACGTCGTCGAGTGCCCTGCTGTTCCTCACGTTCTTCGCGCTCGATGTCTTTGGCTTCCACAGCAATCCCTACATGGGCTTGCTCTTCTTTCTGATCCTTCCGACCTTCTTCATCCTCGGCCTCGTCCTCGTGCCGATTGGCATGTGGCTGGAACACCGCCGGCGGGCGGAAGGCAAGACGTCGTGGATGCCGAGCTGGCCGCGAATGGACTTCAACGACCCGTACCAGCGCCGCGTGGGTGCCATCGTGCTGGCGTGCACCGTCGCGAACGTGTTGATCGTGTCGGTCGCGGCCTATCGGGGCATCGAGTACATGGATTCGGTTCAGTTCTGCGGCCAGTTGTGTCACGAGGTGATGCAGCCCGAGTTCGCCGGGTATCAGGCCGGGCCGCATTCGCGCGTGGCCTGCATCCAGTGTCATATCGGGCCTGGGGCGCCGTGGTTCGTGCAGGCGAAGATCTCGGGGTTGCGACAGGTCTACGCGGTGACGTTCAACACCCATTCGCGGCCGATTCCGTCGCCGGTCACCAACCTGCGTCCCGCCCGGGATACCTGCGAGCAGTGCCATTGGCCCGATAAGTTCCACGGCGACAAGATCAAGGCGATTCGCGAATACGCCGATGACGCGGCGAACACAGAGTCAGTGACGACGCTCCAGATGCACATTGGCGGCGTCAGCCTGGCGAAGAATACGGCGTCGGGGATTCACTGGCACGTCGGGGCGATGAACAAGATCCAGTATGTCGCCACGGATGAGAAGCGGCAGGTCATTCCCTACGTCACGCTTGACGATGGGAAGGGCAATGTCAGCGAGTTCCGCGCCGCCGGCGTGACCGATCAGCAGATCGCGTCGGGCGAACTGCGAACGCTCGACTGCGTCGACTGCCACAATCGACCATCGCACACCTTTGCCATCTCGGCTGAGCGAGCGGTGGACGATGCGATTGCTGGTGGCGGAATCGATCGGGGCCTCCCGTTCGTGCGACGCGAGGCCGTGCGGGTGTTGAAGGCCAGCTATACGACGGCGGAAGCGGCGTCGACGGGCATCGCAGCAGCGTTGGACAAGTTCTATCGTGAAGGCTATCCGAAGGCGCCAGCGGCGTCTGTTCAGCAGGCCACGGCGATGGTCCAGGCGCTCTATCAGCGGAACATCTTCCCGGCGATGAAGGTGGGCTGGGGCTCGTACGCCAACAACATCGGGCACACGGCGTTCCCCGGTTGTTTCCGGTGCCACGACGACAGCCACAAATCGAAGGCCGGGAAGACGATCTCTCAGGATTGTTCTCTCTGCCATACCCAGCAGTAGGAGCCGACGCAAGCACCGCTGGGCCTCCTCAGAATCCAAACATTTGGAGTCTGGCCGCCCACTGCCGCCGATAATTCGTCATGGGCGACGTTGTTTCGGCACCGTCAGCCGCTAATCGATTACCAGGACCACACAACCCCCTGTATTTCTGAATGTTCATTCATGCAGAGTACCTGGGTTCAGCCAGTAGTGTGGGCATTCAACTTGCAGTTCTAATCATGGGCCTCGGCTAGTGGCTTCGATTGCCTGCTAGTTCCCTATACATTCCGGCCCCCCGGAGTCGTGCCAATTTGGCGATGGCACGGCCGTGGGTCGCAGGTTTGCCACGGTCGGCACGAGACCTCGTTCGGTTCATTTTCTGGAGGAGCACGCAATGCATTCTTTCTGTAAGAGCCTCATCCGCGGGGTGGTGGTGGCCGGGTTCGTCGGAGCCTGGCTGACAGCTCCGGGGACGGCGTCGGCCGCGACGCCGCAGCAGGCAGCCGCCAAGGCGCCGGCCGCCCACGCGACTGGCGAATTTGCCGGCAAGGACACCTGCCTGGGTTGTCACGAAGACAAGGGCAACGCGTTGAAGGACGGTCCCCATGGCCGCGCCTTCAACCCGAAGGCCCCGATTTCGGCGCAGGGCTGCGAGAGCTGCCACGGCGCCGGAAAAGAACACGCCGAAGCCGGCGGGGACAAGACGAAAATCACGATCATCGGCAAGCTGTCGCCGCAGCGCGCAAGTGAGCTGTGCACGACCTGCCACGATCGCACCAAGCACGCCCTGTGGGGCGGCAGCCAGCACGACCAGCGCAACGTCGGCTGCACGAGCTGCCACAGCGTGCACTCGCCGAAAGGGCCGAAGCAGCTGAAGGCGGCGACCGAAACGGCGCTGTGCGCCGGCTGCCACAAGAACATCACGAACAAGCAGACGCGCTTCAACCACATGCCTGTGCGTGAGGGCAAGCTCAGCTGCTCGTCATGCCACAACGTGCACGGCAGCGCCAACGTCAAGCTGCTCAAAGTCGGCACCTCGGTCAATCAGAGTTGCGTGAGTTGCCACGCCGAAAAGCGCGGTCCGTTCCTGTGGGAACACGGCCCAGTGGTCGAGAATTGCTCGAGCTGTCACGATCCGCACGGCACCAACAACGACCGCATGCTGGTGGCCAAGCAGCCGTTCCTCTGCCAGCGCTGCCACGTGACGTCGCGCCATCCTCCAACGATCTATGACAACTTCCTGTTCAAGACATCCAGCAGTGCCAACAAGATGTACGGTCGGGCCTGCGCGGTGTGTCACCAGACGCTTCATGGATCCAACGCGCCTACGGGCAAGGCGTTCTTGCGGTAACGAAGGAGGAATGCAATGCGCAACAGACTGATGACGGTGACTGCGGCGCTCTTGCTGGCCTCCGCAACCCTTGCGATGGCCCAGACAGAGCAGAAGAAGACCACGCCGGCGACGCCGGCCACGACGGAAGAGACCGTTTCGCTCGGCACCGTGGATTTCGGGTTCCGTGCGATTTCGGTAACCGGCGACAAGGCCCGGTTCCAGCGGTACCAGGATCTGCGAAACGGCGCGAACATCAACCTCGCGCTTGGCAAGCAGACCGACACGCACGAGTTCAGCCTGACCGGCTCGAACCTCGGCTACAAGGACGAAAGCATCGGCGCCAGCTTTGCCAACAAGATGGTGAAGGTGACGGCGTTCTTCGACCAGTTGCCCCTGCGCTACGGCATGGACGGGGGAACCCGGACGCCATGGACGGAAACGTCCAAGGGCGTCTGGACACTGGATGCGGCTGCCCGAGGGGCCGTCGAAGCCAAGACCGCGACCGGTGTGCTCTGCGCGCCCGGCTTGGCGGCCACGGCAACCTGCAACGGTCTGACGGCGGCTTCGGTGCTGACGTATCCGTCGATCTGGCGGAATCTCGCGCGGAATTTCGACACCATTGCGCAGCGCGATACCTTCGGCTTCGGCCTGGGCTTTGCCGCGGCCAAGGATGTCGATGTCGATTTCACGTTCCAGAGCGCAAAGAAGAGCGGCAATCAGCCCTATGGCATGTCGTTCGCCTTCAATAATGCGAACGAGCTGCCGATGAGCCTGGATAACCGGACCAACGACTACGGATTCGGCGTGTCGTGGGGCGGTGGACACGGCATGGTGCGCGTCGCGTACGATCGCTCCGTGTTCACGCAGAACATCCCGTCGGTGACGTGGGACAACCCCATCCGGCTGACGGACTGGAACGACGGCCAAGCGATTGACGGCGTCAACGGTCCGTGGGATCCGAGCGCGTACAGCAACGGCAACGGACCGTCCAAGGGCCGCATCGCGATGGCTCCCAGCAACACACTGGACGTGTTCAGTGCAAACGCCGTCGCCAAGCTGCCGGCGCACAGCACGTTCAACGCCGCCGTGTCGTTCGGCAGCTCGAAACAGAACGCCGATCTGATTCCCTGGACGATCAACCCGGTCATCGCCAACGCCGCGACGTACGCGTGGTTCCCGGGTCTCGCCGCGCTCCCGCGCAATACGGCGCAGGCGCAGATGGACTACCTGAATGCGGTCTTCAACTTCACGACCCGGCCGGTGGAGTGGGCGGGATTGACTGCACGGTATCGCTACAACGACCGGAAAGACCGGATGCCCGAGTTCATCTCGGACAGCACGGTCCGGTTCGACGGCGTGCCCGAGTTCGGAATCGCCACGCCGACGTTGTACGAGACCGAGGAGTGGGGGGCGACGCGCCGGCAGTTCAACATTGATGTGACGTTTACGCCTGTGGCGTTCACCAACGTGCGCTTCGGCGTGGGCAACGACAAGTACGAACACACGTCGCGGGCGTTCCAGGTGCTCGACGAGACGACGGTTCGCGCGTCGATCGATACCGTGGGCAACCAGTACGTGCAGTTGCGAGCGATGTTCGAACGCAGCCGTCGCGTCGGTGATGGCTTCAACGAGGAGGCTGTGACCGAACCGGGCGGCCAGGAACTGTCGCGGATGTTCGAAGACTCGGAGCGGACACGGGATCGCGGCACACTGCTGCTGACGATTTCGCCGGTGTCGTTCCTCGACATCACGGCGTCGTACGCCTCGGGCAATGACAAGTTCGACGAGCCCGACCAGCGCTTCGGCCTGCTCGACAACAAGAACACGGCCGCCAACGTGGGCGTGACCGTGACACCGATGAGCCAGGTGGCCTTCGGATTCAACTACGGCCAGGACAAGTTCAGCTCGTTCCAGCGATCACGGACGGCCAATCCGTTCTCCGGTGTCGCTGGCGCCTATGAAAGCTGGACCGACCCCAACCGGGACTGGACCGTCGACAATGACGAGAAGGTCAAGAACGTCGACGTGTTCTTCGACTTGTTCAAGGTGATCCCGAACACGGATGTTCGAATCGCCTACGTGTACAGCGATTCGAACAACGCGTTCGTCCACGGTGGACCGCGCATCACCGCGCTGATCAACAACTCAATCCTGACGGTCGGGGATGCCAAGCCCTGCGCGACGGGGCTGACCTCATGCTTCGAAGCACTGCCAAACGTGACCAACAAGTGGCAGCGCTTGACGGCGGATGCGAAGATCTTCCTCAGCAAGCGGGTGGATCTCGGCGTGTCGTACTGGTACGAGAAGCTCGACATCAGTGACTACGCCACCGTAAATCTGCCTGGCACAACCACGCCGCGGATCGACTACCTTGGCGGGTTGACGACCGGCTACGGCAACCGGCCCTACAAGGGCAGCACGTTCTTCGGCCGGATTATCATCAAGATGTAGCGACGGCGGTTCGTCGCGTGGGTTCGTGGACCCGGTCGCCAGTGGGGCGGCCGGGTCCTTTTTGTTGTGTGCGCCAGGCATGGCGCGCGGCGCCAACGGGGCGCCGTCAACCGATAGCGAAAGCGAATCGGGAAGTGACGTGGAGGTGTAAGTCCTCTGGGGA
>Ga0334722_10002992_pt1 | contig 18545 bp, 15 predicted proteins | sample C3_bottom_MG_FD_207210 | JGI IMG/M metagenome (GOLD analysis project Ga0334722, IMG submission 207210) | Sediment microbial communities from Yellowstone Lake, YNP, Wyoming, USA - C3_bottom | ecosystem: Environmental > Aquatic > Freshwater > Lake > Sediment | place: USA: Wyoming | collected...
GCCAGACTTGGGGGATTTTCCCCGGGATGAATCCGCATGGGCCAAGAACATCGGCGGGCAAAACGATTCAATGTCAGCATGGCGGTCACGCTCATCTTGCGCGACACGAGAAACAGGCTGACTCTTGCGGAGCCAGTGCCGGGAAACCTGGTGGACTTCTCACTTTACGGAGCCCGTCTATCCGTGCTCCACATCCGCACCGGCAGTCACCATCTTTTTTATGCCTGCAGCGATGACCAGGCCAAGGTCATCCATCTTGAAATGATCGACAGGGAAAAGGGCGACCGGCTCGTTATCCCGTCGCGTCCCGTCTGGTTCGACCATGTTCTTTCCGGCCCGGGCAAACACTTTGAACTGGGTCTGGAATTTCTTGTGCCCCCCGAAGATCCAAACATTGCCAGACTGCACGCATCTCTTGCCATACAGCCATCCTTGTCAAGCAACTGGCTGAAAAATCTTTTCCGGCTTGGCTAAAGCATGATTTTTCGCAGATGCCGTACCTCCGACAATCTCTGCCTCAACCCTTCTATCTCTGGAACTTTGTCCAGCCATTGGCCTACCAGGCCGAGCATGGTCCCGGCCTGTTCCTGGCACTCGGCGTTCAGCCGGTAGATGATCCAGTTTCCCTCCTTGCGGAAGGAAACCAGCCCAGCATCTTCCAGGATACGAAGATGCTGGGAGACAGTGGGTTGAGCCACGCCAAGAAGCGCGGTCAACTCACAGACGCACAGCTCCCGCTCTCCCAGCATCGCGATGATTTTGACCCGGTTTGGGTCGGACAGCGCCTTCATCAGCCGGACAAAGTCCTTCATGGATATCCTCTTATTTCTTTTCAGGCTCCGTGGCCGCATCTGGTAAGACCGGGGAAAGAATCTGAAAGGGCAGCAACAGGGTTCTTTTGACCAGATTTAACAATCCCTCCCCAACCGCGCCTGGCGGCAGAAGCGTAACCTGGGGATCGCTCGCCTTGCCAGTCACCCCAACGGGAAAGGTGATCAGGGTGGCTGTTTCCCCGCCAATAACCCGGCCAACCAGCGGTACCTTGCTGACAATGGCGTCAAGGGTTTTAAACGGGGAGATCATGACCACGACATCCAGCTCAAAGGTGCTGAGATTCATCTTTCCCCTGGCAAAAAGATTCAGCCCTTCGCCACGCGCCACCGCTTCGTCGATGATCAGCTCGTTGTCCTTCACATGGGCCTTTAAAAGGAGATCCGTGTAGGGAAAGCCTCGCGAAGACATCCCAGGGCCATCTTCCCCCTGGCTCTGACTGAAAATATCCGTGATGTTGACCACACTGAAAATTTTCGCAAGCAGCTTCATGCGCAGGATCCGCCCCTGGTGCGAATCTATACGCAGATTCCCGTCCTGCCAGTTGTTCAACACCCCTTCCAGGCGGCCATTGAGGGAAAATTCCCCCTCGATGATATCCTGCGGGTAGCCAAGGCAGGGCAGGACGTTTTCAAACCGGGGCGGGGTGGGGCAGGCGCTGTTCAGGGTAAAATGGCTTCTGCCAAGCTCGGGCGTGGAAAACCATTCGCCCGTGGTGTCCAGACAGCAGAGACGACCATTTCTGATGAGCGCGGACAACTGCCACTGAGGATGGATTGTGATTTCTCCCTGCAATGGCCGCCAGATCAAGGTGGCAGGCGTGCTCTCCCCAGATTTTGGGCCGGAGGTGAATTCATCCACCGCAAAGGTCACGGCGCCAGTGATATTCCAGGGCGGCGTCTGCGGGGGCTCCCCGGCAGGAGAGGGCTTGTCGCCCTTATCCCTGATTCGCTTCAGGGATTCCTGCAAGTCCAACAAGGTTTTCCTGGAGAGCGCTGGAGAGACAAGGTCGAGCTTCAGGGCAAGCCCGTTGGCAACCCGCGAGACCATCCCATTGACCACAGCTGATTCCCTGTCGTTAAAGGCGCAGGCCAGGCGTTTCACCTTGAGTTCCTTACCAACGCCCACAAGGCTAAGCTCCTGGATATCAACCAGGCGGCCAGCGTCTTCGTCGAGGAACCAGCGCAGATTCGTGGCCGCAAGTTGGCCGGCAAAGGCAACCTTGTTGGGGTCTTGCGGCAGGTAGAGCTGAAAATCTCCGGCGATCTTGCCCCTGAGCAGGTTTTTCCGCTCCAGCAGCTGGTCAACGGTTTTTTGAGATAATTCCCCTTTCCAGGAAAAGAAAAGGGTTTCCCTGGTGTTGTCTAGAACATCCAGGGAAATCGTGGCTTCTTCTTTGTCGCCGTACACATGGGCCGCCATTTTCAGCGGGTCGTTCTTGGTGAATTCCAGGGAAAAATCCGCCTTGGGAGGGCGGCTGAATATCGTACCCTCAGACCGGATCAGGCCCTTGGCATAAGTTTTTCCTTCCTGCAGGTCGATCTGCAATGATTCCACCTGGAAGGGGAGATGCGGAAAAAGGGCGGGAGAAATGAGCTGCCGGTCTTTTAGCCATTGCCCCAACCCCTGCCCGACCTTTCCTTGCAGGGATATTTTGCCGCGCAACGCGGCAAAAGCGTGATGGGTCAAGGAGGCGCCCAGGGTGAACGAGTCGCCAAAAATGGAGCCGGTGGCGTTGGCAACGGTGATTTCCTTGTCCGAAAAATGGCCCTTCCCCTGTTTTATTCTGATCGGTTCCTGAAAAAATGGCGTTTCCACGGCAAGGTCTTGCACAATGACATCCGCGTCCCCCTTCCACAGCTTGGGCTCCGAAGCTTTTCCAGAAATTGTGGTATTGCGCACTTCTATCCTGCCAGCCGCCCGGGTGATTTTTTCGTGCAGAACCCCGCTTATTTCCTTGAAATAGGAGAGGTCTTCCTTCTCCAGTTCTTTTGCCGCCAGCACGGCGTCCAACTGGGCAACCTCGAGGAAAGTATCGTCCGGCCACCGTACCTGCCCGGCGGTTTTTTTCACCTGATGTGGGCCATAAGTCCCATGCACGTTCCGCCATTGAACCAGAGGCGGAGCAATGGTCATCTCGCCGCCCTCAATGGCAAAATTCCAGGCCAGCGGCGCGTAGCGGCCCTTACCCTCCATGCTGGCAACCTTAAGGGAAACCTTGAAGTTTTTCAGGTCGTCGCCAAGGCTAAGATGGCCGCTCGCGCGGCCCGAAACCTCGCTAAATTTGGCCAACTCGGCCTGAAAGGGCTGGTGCGCGACGAGACGGCCCAAAACCTCTGGCAGTTCGGCCAGATCGGCGTCAAGATCGACATCGAGTTTGAAGGTGAAATCATCATCCGGCAGACCCAGAATCAAGCGGCCATTCTTACCCCGGCTGTTGCCCATCCGGGCCTGATCTCCATCCACGACAAGCAGGCCCTTTTCGATCCGCATTTTTCCTTTGACGTCGGTCAGCAGCAGATTACCTTCGGGAATCATGATTGAGGCGTTAATGGCTTCGGCGGTGACCTGCATCTTGCGCACATATTCAAAATCAGCCGCCGTGCCCTTGAAGCTGTAGCTGACCTTGCCCGCTGTGCCGCCCTGCACGATTTGCCCAACCTTTTTGGCAATCGCATTTTCACCCCACATGGCGAGAACCGCAGCGCGAATCCGGGTTAAATCGAGATCTTCACCCTTAAGATCAATCTGCCACAATGGCGGGAGGTTAGCCTTGTCTGCGGCGGAACGTCGGACCGTGCCGACAAGTTTCAGCCCTGGTTCCCGCATCTCGAACTCATTGAGCGTCAAGAGCAGATTATCGCCATCCTTGGCAAAGGCTAGATCGACAACGCCACAGTTGAGCAGGATTTTTTTATCCTTGGGAAAAGCTAGCAGGCAGGGGGAGTCCCCCACGATTTTGCCAGTGATTTTTTCAAAGCCGCGGCCTTCAAGGCTGCCGGTTAGATTGAGCGGGGAATCGCCTGGGGTCAGCTTGCCCTGGGCAAAGGACTGGAATACCTTATGCGGATTGAAGTTGCGGCAAGAAAATTTCAAGCGGTAGGAGGCATCTTCCCGAAGATATGTGCCGGAGACGGCAAGATGTTCACCAACCGCAGGTTTGCCGGAAAGGTTAAAATCAATGGCAGTCAAGCCTATCGCCACGCTGCCGTTCAGGGCTTGCAGGGAAAAATCCTTGCTCTGCAGCGCGGGCCACTGAGTGTTGGCGGCAACCTGCAAGGTCCCTTTGCGAATCACAACTTTTAGTCCGGCCAGTTCAGGATCGGGTGGTTCGGAAAGCGCAGCTGGAAGCCGCTTCACCCTGATCGATGGGCTCACGAGAATAACCTTGCCGATTCGGACCTGGCCGCGGAATAAAGACCACCAGTCCGGGTAAATCTTGGCTATGGGCGCGGCCAGCGAGGTCTCCTCGCTGGCGAAGCGGGTGTTGCGCAGATTCAGATGGGGCAGGGGCAGCCAGGCCCATTCCAGGCGTTCTGTCTGTAGGGCGCCCTCCAATTTGGCGTTTACCTGGGCACTCATTCGCGTCTTGAGCGCATCAAGATCAATGAACCGCGGCAGCAGCACGATCGGGCCAACGACACTCAACATTACGAAAACCGCGCAGGCCAGGATGATTTTGGTTCTGGGGCGCAGACTGGAGATTTGTGGCAGTTTCATATAGTATCGATGGCTGGGCCGCTGGCGACCGGCAAATGGCTGGGAGTGGTGTGAACTGAAAGAAAAAAACGAGCCTGACAGTTCACCAATACAGCAACGGGGATAGTAGCACAATTAGATAAAAGGTGAAAGGTCCAAGGCCAAAGGCTCAGAAGCAAAACCTGTTTTTTGGGGCCTTTTACCTTGCCAGTTTCCACGCAATGACGTAATTTCTCAGGAAATTCAAGATCACAGGCAGACAAAAAACATGAAACAAACACGCATTGGGGTTATCGGGGTAGGGTATCTCGGCAAGTTTCACGCCCAAAAATACCGGGCCATGCCGGAGGTGGAGCTGGTGGGGGTGGCGGATCTCAACCCGGCCTACGCCGTCGAGGTGGCCGCCGCCTGCAATACCAAGCCTTTCAGCGATTACCGGGTGCTGCTCGAGCAGGTTGATGCGGTGAGCGTCGTGGTGCCCACCAGCCTGCATCACGAGGTGGCCGCAGCCTGCCTGCTGGCTGGTAAGGATGTCATGCTGGAAAAGCCCATGACCACCACCCTGGCCGAGGCTGATGCCCTCATAGCCCTGGCCGACCAAGGACAGCGCATCCTGCAGGTCGGCCATATCGAGCGGTACAATCCGGCCGTGCTGGCTATGGCTGAACACCTCACCCAACCGCTCTTCATCGAATCGCACCGGATTCATGTCTTTAAGCCCCGGGGCCTCGATGTTGATGTGGTGCTCGACCTGATGATCCACGACATCGACATTGTCTTGAGCCTGGTCAAGTCGCCCATCGCCTCAATGCATCCGGTGGGTATGCCGGTTTTCACCAAGACCACAGACATCGCCAATGTCCGCCTGATCTTTGCAAACGGTTGCACCGCCAATCTCACGGTTAGCAGAATTTCCCGGGAGAATATCCGGCGGCTCCGCGTTTTTCAACCAAGTTCATTTTTGGCGGTTGATTACGGCAAGAAGGAGCTTACCGTGATCCGGCCCGGCAAGGAGCTGGACGCAAACGGCATGCCCCAGGAGGAGATAATTTCTTCCTGCTACCTGCACCAGGACGCCCTGGAGATGGAGCTGCTGGATTTTGTTAAGAATGTCCGCACCCGGACCCAACCGATGGTTTCTGGCAGGGAAGGGCGGCTGGCCCTGGCCGTGGCCCAGGAGATCATGGCCCGGATCAAGGAACATGCCGAAACCCATCGCCAGCTGTTCAAAGCAGCTGGACACTAATGGAGTCCCCCTTGCGGATTATGATCGTGGCCGGCGAGGCCTCCGGCGACATGCACGGGGCAAAGCTCGTCGCCGCCATGCGGGAACAGACCCCTGGTCTTGCCGTTTGCGGCATCGGCGGCCCGGCCCTGGCCGCCCAGGGGGTGGAGATCCTTTATGATTCCTCTCGGCTGGCCGTGGTGGGCATAGTTGAAGTCCTCAGCCATTTCCGTTTCATCCGCGAGGCCATGCGGTCCCTTGAAAAGCGTCTCCGGGAACAGCCGCCCTGCCTGTTGATTCTCATCGACTATCCCGACTTTAACCTGATCCTGGGTAAAAAGGCCAAACGGCTCGGCATCCCGGTTTTTTACTACATCAGCCCGCAGGTCTGGGCCTGGCGCAGCGGCCGGGTAAAGACCATCAAGAAGCTGGTGGACCGGATGGCCGTGATCCTGCCTTTTGAAAAGGAGTTCTACCAAAGACGCGGGATGGAGGTGGAGTACGTGGGCCACCCCCTCATGGACACGGTGCGCGCCGCCATGCCCCGGACGGAGTTTTTGCAATCCCTGGGCATTGCCCTGGATCGCACGGTGGTCGGCATTCTGCCGGGCAGTCGGAAACGGGAGATAGCCGGGATGCTCCCGGTTTTCCTGGCGGCGGCAAAACTGATGCGGGATCAGCTGGTCAACCCGGTCTTTCTCCTGCCCCTGGCCCCGACCCTGAGCGAGGATGATCTTCTGACCAATGGCCTGGCGGAGGCGGAAGTCGAGGTGCGAGTGGTTCGGGAGAATCGTTACGAACTCATGGCTGCTTGCGGAGCGGTGATGGCGGCCTCGGGCACGGTTTCCCTGGAGCTGGCCATCCTGAATGTGCCCATGGTTATTGCCTACCGGGTTTCGCCGTTCACCTATTTTTTGGGGCGACGTCTGATCAAGGTCAAATATGCCTCCCTGGTCAATCTGGTGGCCGGGCGGGAGGTGGTGCCGGAATTGCTCCAGCACGAGGCGGCGCCGGAAAAAATCGCCAGGGCCACAGTGCGCCTTGTTACGAATCAGACAGAACGCGCCCGTCAGCTTGCCGGTCTGGCGGAAGTCAGAGATAAGCTGGGCGGAGCGGGGGCTTCGGCCAAGGCGGCCAGACTGGCCTTGGCAATGGTTGGGAAAAGTCATGACTGCATATGAAAACAGAAAGGGGAAACAGGGACAGCCACTGGTTTTCGGCGACTGAGCAACGCGGCAATCGGGCGAAAGGGCCGTTTCCGGATGGACACTACCTAAACTGCAACCAGTGACGTAGTTACCTTTACCCTGCGTTTACCTGCCTGATCGCCTCGTAGAGCACCACCGCCGCAGACATGCCCAGGTTGATGCTTCTGATATTGGGATTGCTCATGGGGATGGTGGCGCAGCGTTCCCGATACAAGGCGATGATCTCCTCGGGCAGCCCCTTGGTCTCGCGGCCAAAAATCAGATAATCGCCGGGCTGGTAGCGCGCCTCGGTGTATGCTCGCTCCACCTTGGTGGTGAAAAAGTGCAGACGCAGCTCATCCTGGGCTGCGAGGAATTCCTCAAAACTATCCCAGTAGCGGATATCGACAAACTTCCAGTAATCAAGGCCAGCCCGTTTTAGGTGTTTGTCATCGGTGGAAAAACCCAGGGGCCGAACCAGGTGCAGGATCGTGTCCGTGGCTCCGCACAGCCTGGCGATACTCCCTGTGTTGGGAGGAATCTCCGGCTCGACCAAAACGATATGGAAAGGGGCAGGGCAGGGCAAAGGAAATTAGAGCAAAGAGACCGGGTTGTCCGGGGTTGCCACCACATTTTTCACCACAACGACCTTGGGATCATCAAGGCTTCGGGCCAACTGGGTGAGCGACTGAAGATTTTGATGGAAAAGAACCAACTGGGTTCCCGCCAGCTCGGAACGCGGGCGGAATTTGACATTGAAGGGGTTGGAAAACACCCCGTTCTGCGCCATCCGGTAATCGAGATGCGGGCCTGTGGCAATGCCGGTGGAACCAACATAGCCGATGATCTGTTTCTGCCGGACTCGGGCGCCGTCCTTGATGTTGTCGGCAAACCGGGAGAGGTGCCCGTAGTAAGTGCGGTAGCCGCCGCCGTGGTCAAGAATGATCTGTTTGCCAAACCCGCCTTTCCAGCCGGCAAAATTCACTCGGCCATCTGAGGCGGCCATGATCGGAGTGCCCGCCGGCGCCGCAAGATCAACGCCCAGGTGAGGCCGCACGATCTCAAGAACCGGATGGTAGCGATGATAGGAAAAACCGGAAGAAACCCTCGCCATGGGGATGGGGGAGCGGATAAACGATTCGCCAAGTTCGTAGCCATGTTGATCAAAGTAAGCGACCTCATCCCTGCCCCGATCAAAATAAAAACCCTCAAGTGGCCCGACCTCCTTGCTGTTATACTTGGCCACGAGTATCTTGCCATAACCGACAAACTGGTTGTTTTTGTAGTATTTTTCAAAGACCAGTTCAAAGGTGTCGCCAAACCTGGTCTCGGTGTTGAAATCTATCTTTGAGGCAAAGATGTCGGCAAAGCTGTAGATTAGTTTGGGATCTTCATGAAATGCACTGAGAGCGGCAAAAAGGGAGGATTCAATCTTGCCTCGCAGTTTCACCGTCCGACAATCAAGGGAGACATCTAGTTTCTTGGCCTCGTAAGCGCCATCGGCGGTGCGCTCGATGGCGTGAACTTCAAGGGGGCCTGATTCGTACAGACATTTGACCAGGCTGCCATCGTCATCAAGGGTCAGGGTATAGCGGTCATTGGGCTTCATTTCCCGGAAATCCATCACGCCGTCAAAGGCGGTGATCACCGATTGCCGGACATCTTCAGCAATCCCGTTGGAACGGAAGGAGGAACTAAGCGAATCCCCGGGACGGATTTCCCCGATAATTTTCCGGACGTTGGGCAGAAATTCTTCTGTTTCGACCGAAGTGTCGGAATCAGACCTCACTGAGAGGGGCTTTCCGTCCACGGCGCAGAGGAAAAAGGCGACAATCAGCGAAAGGGAAACGCCAACGGTAAGAAAATGCGAAGTGTTTAAAAAGAGAACCAGTTGTCTTTTGGCGTTGCTACGGAAGCGAGACACGCCTCGGGAAAAGGCGGCAAGACACGGCGGGCATAACCGGGAAAGGACGTTATTGCCCGTCTTGCGAAGACGAGAGAATATGTTGATTTCTTCTGCCATTAAGGCTCCACTTCAGATTTAGAATGCTGATCTTAAGTAAACTTCTCTTTTTTAGCAAGATCAGGCGAGTATTACAAGTTTCTTTTGCTCGTTTTTTTTGGAGCGTTATGGTTTTCCTTGCTCAACCGGGAAAATAGCGCCCCAAACAATTTGTTCGGTTGAAAAAAAAATCAAAGTGTTGCACACTGCATTTTCGAAATTTTTCCGGCTGTCTGCAAGTGGGCAGTAGGATATTTGTCTCAAGCCTCGCCTTTACGGCGGATTTTTTCCATGGAGATCAGGAGCAACAGGCAGCAATGGCGTTAATTGTGCAAAAATTTGGCGGGACCTCCGTGGCGAACCCGCAAAAAATCAAGGCGGTGGCCGAACGGGTCATGGGCTACAGCCGCAAGGGGCACAGGATGGTGGTCGTGCTCTCGGCCATGGCGGGCGAGACCAACAGATTCATCGAGTTGGCCAATCAGATGCAGGCCATCCCCGACCGAAGGGAAATGGACATGCTCCTAGCCACCGGCGAACAGGCGACCGTCGCCCTGTTCGCCATGGCGGTGAAGGAGGCAGGCTTTGACGCCATCTCCCTTCTGGGCGATCAGGTGAAAATCACCACCGACCGGATGCACACCAAGGCCAGGATTCAGAAGATCGACGCGGACCTGATCACCCGCCACCTGGACGCAGGCAGGATCGTGGTGGTGGCTGGGTTTCAGGGAGTCACCGAGGACGGCGACCTCACCACCCTTGGCCGGGGGGGGTCAGACACCACCGCCGTGGCCCTGGCCGCCGCGCTCAAGGCGGACGAGTGCGAAATCTACACCGATGTGGAAGGGGTCTATACCACCGACCCCAACATCTGCTCCACGGCCAGAAAGATAGACCGTATCTCCTATGATGAAATGCTGGAACTGGCCAGTCTCGGCGCCAAGGTGCTGGACATCCGCTCGGTAGGTTTTGCCAAACGCTATAAAGTTCCTGTCCATGTTCGTTCCACCTTCACGGAAACCGAGGGAACATGGGTGGTGGAGGAGGATAAAGAAATGGAATCAAACCCTGTATCTGGAGTAACCAGCAGCAAGAACGAAGCCCGCATCACCATCAGCAAGGTCCCCGACGTGCCAGGCACCGCTTCCAAAATTTTCGACCCGCTCACCAGCGAGGGCATCGTGGTGGATATGATTATCCAAAACACCCGCGAAGGGGCGCTCACCGACATGACCTTCACCGTGCCTCGCACCGAGTACAAAAAAACCATGCAAATAATGGCGCTGGTCGTGGCCGAAATTGGCGCCGAAGGGGTGAGAGGGTCAGAAAACATCGCCAAGGTTTCCATTGTCGGGGTTGGCATGCGCAACTATGCGGGCATCGCCTCCACCATGTTCAAGACGCTGGCCAAGGAGGGCATCAATATCCTGATGATCAGCACCTCCGAGATCAAAGTCTCCTGCGTCATCGAGGAGAAATACACGGAATTGGCGGTTCGGGCGTTGCATGACGCATTCGGCCTGGAGAAAGGCGCGGCCAAGAAACGGCCAGCCAAGACCGCTGCCCCGGCCAAGACCAAGGCAAGCCCAAAGACCAAAGCCTCTGCGTCGGAAGCCAAAAGCAAAAAAAAGTAAGGAACGAGAATGGCCGGAAAAGTCACCATCTACGACACCACTCTGCGGGATGGAACCCAGGCCGAGAATTTCAACCTCTCGCTGGAGGACAAGCTGCGCATCACCCTCAAGTTCGATGAACTTGGGATCGACTTTGTCGAGGGGGGCTGGCCGGGCTCCAACCCCAAGGACGTGGAGTACTTCAAGGAGATTCAAAAGTACGAACTCAAGCACACCAAGGTTGCGGCCTTTGGTTCCACCCGGCTGTTTGCCAACCCGGCGGAGCATGATCAGAATCTCAATGCCCTGATCGCCGCGAAAACCCCGGCCATTACCATCTTTGGCAAAACCTGGGACATCCATGTCCACGACGCCCTGCGCATCGAACTGGCCGACAACCTGCTGATCATCGAGGAGTCGCTTAGGTATCTACGGCCCCATGTCCAGCATCTGTTTTATGATGCCGAACACTTTTTCGACGGCTTCAAGGCCAACCGGGAATACGCTTTTGCCACCCTGGATCGGGCCATTGCCGGCGGCGCAGACTGCCTGGTCCTCTGCGAAACCAACGGCGGCACTCTGCCGCCTGAGCTTTCCGCAATCATCGAAGCGGTGAAGGCACACCTCAAGGCTAATAACTCTTCGGTGCAGTTTGGCATCCACGCCCACAACGATTCCGAGTGCGCGGTGGCCAACTCCCTGATCGCTGTTTCCCAGGGCGCTTCCCAGGTGCAGGGTACGGCCAACGGCTTTGGCGAGCGCTGCGGCAACGCCAATCTTACCTCGATCATGCCGGCCCTGGCTTTGAAAATGGGCTATGAATTTACGGCGGCCGTCAATCTGCACCGGCTTACCGAGATTTCTCGCTTTGTCACCGAGCTGGCCAACCTCTCCCCCAACAAGTACCAGCCCTATGTGGGCCAGGCCGCCTTTGCCCACAAGGGCGGCATCCATGTCAGCGCCGTGCAGCGCAACGCTCTGACCTACGAACACCTCGAACCGGAAAAGGTCGGTAACGTGCGGCGGGTGCTGATTTCGGATCTCTCGGGAAAAAGCAACGTGCTGGTCAAGGCGAAAAAGTTCGGCCTGGATCTGGACAGCAAGGATCCGGTGGTCAGCGCCATCGTCAAGGAGCTGAAGGACCTGGAAAATCAGGGCTTTCAGTACGAAGGGGCCGAGGCGTCCTTTGAGCTCCTCATGCGCCGGGCCTTGGGGGCGCCGAAGAAGTATTTCGATCTGCACGGCTTTCGGGTGATCAGCCAAAAAAACAAGGACGGCGCGCTTCAGGATGAGGCCACCATCCGGCTGGCCGTGGGCGGAGAAGAGGTGCATACCGCCGCGCTTGGCAACGGCCCGGTCAACGCCCTGGATAAGTCGTTGCGCAAAGCCCTTACCGGATTCTATCCGAATCTCAAGGAGATGGAGCTACAGGATTACAAGGTGCGGGTGCTGGCCAGCGAACACGGCACCGAGGCCAGGGTGCGGGTGCTTATCGAATCCCGCGATCACGACAGCCACTGGGGCACGGTGGGGGTTTCCCCGGACATCATCGAGGCCTCCTGGCAGGCGCTGGTGGACAGCATCACCTACAAGCTCATGAAGGATGAACACAAGCAACAGTGATATAGCGAGAAAGGACCTGCGCCCGTTGGCGCTGATCCTCTTCGCCCTGTGCATTTTGGGCGTTGCCGCTGCCCGAATGGGCGGGCTTTTCAACCTTCCCTGGCAAGAAATTTCCGCCCCCGCAAAACTTGCCTGGTGTGATGGCTCTGTCGCCACCGGCCTCTACCGGGTGCCAACAGATGCCCCATACCCGGCCGGAGAAGAGCAGTCGCAGGCCGACCCCGAGCTGGACAAGGAAAACAAAGCCTCAAAAAGACCCCCGGCCAAACTGGCCCCCCTGTTTTTTAAGCCCATTCCCATCAATAAAGCCGACGAAGAACTGTTGATAACCATTCCGGGGATCGGCCCGGTCCTGGCCCGGAGAATCATCGAGTTTCGCAAACTGCATGGCAGGATCAGCGCCATTGAGGAATTGGACGAGGTAAAGGGCATCGGCCCTGCCAAGTTGGAAAAACTCAAGGCCCATCTGGTTGTTGATTAGATGTCCTAAAACAGTTGCTTCGACAGGGTTTGACCTTTCATCCTTCCTTTATAAAAGGGGGGAGGCGAGGAGTGCGGCCGCCTTGGCCTGCGCAAGGTTTTCTCGGCGTCTTCTGCTACGAGAGAAAAAGTCTCCCCTGGGCCAAACATTTCTCCAGCTCCCGGTACACCTCCCGAAAACGCTCCCGATTTGGCTTGGCGCCAAGCGCTCTGATGATCCGCCGGGACAAGGGACCGTGCGCAAGTATGGAGCTCACGGTCTGCTGGATGCCGTGCCCGGCCTCGGCCAGCTCCGGGGTGCAATCCGCAGCCAACTTCTGCCAAAGCTCTCCCGCAGTCATGGCGGCGTTCCCTCCCAGGCCAAACAGGCTAAGGTAACGGCTATCGTTGATCTCCGCCTCTTCTCCATCCCTGACCGTGTCGGCAAAAATCTCCGCCAACCCCCAGGTTTCCGCCGCCTTCTGCTCTTCTAACCCGGACCAGCGCCCCGCAGTCAAACCCTTCAGCACCGCGCAAATTAGCACGGCCAGGGAAACATCGACCAATGGGCACTCCTGGATGTCCAACACCCTGATCTCGATGGCGTTGCGGTCAAAACGGGCGATGGCCCCACGGGAGTTGAGCCATTCCGCTTCCAGCACCCCGGCCGGATCAAAGGGCGCGATGTCGCGGCGCAGACGCTGGTAGATCTCCTGCTCATAGGCGGCTTCGCTGAAAACCGGTTCCGGGATGACCTGACCGGTGATGGAGGGAATCAGCTTTTGGTTGTTTCGATAATAATCCAGCCTGGTATCCAGCCAGCCGGTGAGCGCGCCGTCCGCCGCAGGCGAGCTGGCGGCAATGGCCGGAAGGATGGGTAGCAACAGCCGGATCGCCGCATGCAGCCGGCCAAACTCTTCGTCCGTGTCAAAGCCCAGATTGAGATGGGTGGACTGCACGTTGGCCCAGCCATGGCCCTGGCAGTTGAAGATCCGGTTGTAGGTGTTGTAGATTTCCTTACTGCCGTGGGGCCAGAGCCTGGTTTCGTTATGCGGGTCCATCCAAGGATGCATGGCCGTGGGCAGAAGAGTCGCCCCCTGGCTTGCTGCCACTAGACCGATTTCCTCAACCTCTTTCTGCAGTTTCTCCGCCAGCATCGGCAGATCGGAAACCGGCTTGCTGTTCTTGATCTCGATCACATGCAGGGCCAGTTCGTTGGACCAGGCCATGATCCCCCGTTTAACCTCGTTGGTAATGCGGCCCGTTGCCTGTTGCAAGATAGAGTCGGCAATGGGCGCCACATCCAGAGTGTCGTCGCGAACCAGCATGTATTCCAGTTCAAGGCCGAATTTTTGGAACAACCCGTTTCGACTCACGCCCACAGCCCTCCGCCCTTGCGTTCGTCAACTCGGCGGGCAAAGACCCGCATCAGGCGCAGGTAAAGTTCGTCCTTCAGCACCTTGTCTTCGACGCCCGCGTCGATATTGGGATTGTCGTTGATCTCGATAAGAAAGAAGCGGTTGCCCACCTGTTTGATATCCACCCCATAGAGGCCATCGCCGATAAGGGCCGAGGCCTTGAGCGCCAGCTTGATGAGACCGGGCGGGCAATGTTCCACCGGCAGGGTCTCGGCCTCGCCGTCGGTTATTTTGTGTCCGGCTTGATCGCGCTTGATGATCTGCCAATGCTTTCGGGCCATGAAATACTTGCAGGCAAAGAGCGGTTGCCGGTCAAAGACGCCGACCCGCCAGTCAAAGGTGGTGGGCATGAACTCCTGGGCGATGACCAGCTCTGATTTCTGGAGCAGGGCCGGAAGTTCACGGGCCAACTCCGCCTCGTTTTCCACCTTGACCACCCCTTGCGAAAACGAACTGTCCGGCTGCTTGAGCACGCAGGGGAAGCCCATATCTTTGTTGAGCTGCTGCCAGTTTCCCTGGTGAATAATGCTGGTCTTGGGAATGGGAATCCGGTGCCGGGTCAGGATTTCGGCCAGAAACACCTTGTTGGTGCAACGCAGGATGGATTCGGGATCGTCAATCACCACCAGCCCCTCGGCCACGGCCCTTCTGGCAAACCGGTAGGTGTGGTGGAGGACGCTGGTGGTTTCCCGGATGAACAGGGCATCAAACTCAGCCAGTCTGCCGTAATCATCTTTTTGAATGAACTCCGCGCCAAATCCCACCGCCTCCGCCGCCTTGGCCATGCGTTGCAGGGCTTTGGCGTTGGAGGGCGCTTCCGCCTCCGCCGGATCGTGGAGAATGGCCAGATCGTAGCGGGCGGTGCGCCGCCGATGAAAGATGCGATGCCGCCCCTTGAAATACTCACGGGCCATTTCCACGGCAAAATCAAGGTGATCCGCCGGAATATCGCTGGCCGCCATGGGGGTGATCCCGGCCAGCTGCCATTTCCGTTCCTTTTCATTCTGGCTGAAACTGGCGCGCAGGAATGGCGCCTGGAAGATCTTGAATAGTTGTTGGGCAAGCCTTTCGTGCCGTTTTGCAACATTATGGCCAAAATAAATGCTCACCACGAATTCCGGCGACTTTATCTGGCCGAGACTCTGCTGGATGATCTGATCCAGGTCATCGGAGGCGATGCGGATAATGGCCTGGGTCTTGAAATCCTGAATGGTGGCCACGTCCGGCAGGGGCTTGTGCCCCCTGGCCGCCGCCAGCAGCGAGACATAATAGCCAGTGCTCTGGTAGCGATAGGACTTGCACAGATTGAATACCCTGGCCGACGGCAGTTCCGCGTAGGAGGCATCGGTAAGATAGGCGCGGGCCGAGACGATCTCCACGTCGCTGATGGCAAGGGGCCAGTCCTTGGGGTCGTTCACTACAATCAATACCTTCATGCAATCACCGTGCGAGCCGCGTGGCCATTATCTTTTTTTCTGCCAGGTTCAATGATGAGGAGGTTGGCGTCGTAGGTGACGATGCCCAGCAGGATGGCGCAGATTACCCGGTCAATGGAGACCTCGTATTTCTGGCCGATGGCCATGGGGTTATCCATGTGCGGATCGGCGATGGCAACCAGCCGATCGGGCCGGTTGTAGCCGCAAAGAAGGACAAAATGACCGGATGGGTTGCCGCGCACATCGTCATCCTCGCAGAGATCGCCGAATTCCCGCATGCTCCGGTAGAGATAGGTGGAGCTTAAGCCGGTGAGCACGGGGATGGAGCGTTTCAGATATTTACGGAGCAGGGCAGGGGTGAGGTCGGCAAAGCGCAGCTCCCCGCCGAGGTTGAGAAAATCGAGATAGCCACGGGTGGCAAGGTGAAGTTTTTCGTCATCCTTCGCCTCCATCTGGGCCAGGAGCCGTTCCTCGATATACTCGGGATCATGCGAAAACCAGCTGGGATCGAAAACCTGGAGGTTGTAGGTGTAAATTCGCGCCTTGTATCCGCGCCGCAGGGCATGGCAGGCCAGGAACACATCCAGAGTGCCGCCTGTTTCCAGGCTTTTCACCTCGTCGATCACTTGAGTCAGCGGGATGTCGTCGTCGTAGTATTGGTACACGGCATGGAGACAGGTCGGGCCGCAGGTGGTGAGGTCTGGTTGCGGCAGGATGGTGACGTCAAGGAAGGCTTCCATGGAAAATCAGGCTGTAACCTTCGCAACCAACGCCGCCATGGCTTTGCGGATTTTGGCATACTCCTCGGGGGAAAGTCCGGCCCCCAAGGCCACCATCTCCGCCATTTTTGCGGTGAGAAAGTCGCCAGGGCCATGGGCGTCGGCGTTCACGGCCATACCAGCCCCAGTGGCCAGAGCCATCTTGGCCACATGCCCGTTGGTGAGTGAGTGCCCCCTGCGACCGGAGAGTTCAAGGAGGATGCCCATGTCCGCAGCAAGCTTGGCCTCTTCCAAGGTAATGAATCCGGGATGAGCCAGAATATCCACCCCAGCCTCAAGGGTGGCCCGGTTGGTCCCTGGCCGCACCGGCTCAACCGGGGTTTCCCCGTGACCGACTACGATCTTGGCCCCAAGCTGCCTGGCTCTGCGGGTGAGTTCGGCAATCTGCTCCGGCGGCACATGGGTCAGTTCGATGCCGGGCAGGAGCTTGGTTTTGGAGTACTTATTCAGATCAGCCGCCGCCTGCACGACGCGAGGGATGATGAAATCCAAATTGGAGGAGTCGGCGTGATCGGTGATGGCGATGGCCGAATAACCGAGGATTTCCACCCGGCGCAGATGCTCGGCCGGAACAAGTTCGCCGTCGCTGAACAGGGAGTGGGTATGTAGATCGATCATGTGGGGGCTCCATTGTTTAGTGCATAAAAAGTCAGCGTTGTGCGGCAGAAAAGATCAAGTCCAAAATTTGCTGCAAATTCGCTCCGGTCTCTGACGTTTTTTTAGCTTGCCAGGGCAACGATGTTGCTATCCTGGCCGCTCAATAATCCTGGCAATAATTCTTTGCCCACGCTAACATTGTATTCAGTCATCGCTCCTTCTTTGGTTTATGAAACGTCTAAGCGACGTTCATTTACCAGACCGGAGCGGTGGGCTGCCCATCATCGTAACTTACCGTGAAACGGAAAAACAATCAACACCGGAGCAAGGCTGCATGACACCGACAACCGAAAAACAGCGGGTCGTCATTCGGGGCATGCATTGCGCCTCCTGTTCCGCCCGCATCGAGAAAGTCCTTGGCGCCACCGAGGGCATTTTAGCGGCAGCAGTGAATCTCGCCGCCGAGAGCCTGGATGTGGAGTGGGAGCCAGCCCGGCTAAGCCTTGCTGACATTGCTGGGATCGTCAAGGGTCTTGGTTTCGCGCTGGTGTTGCCGGAAAAGGAAACCAAGCTGGCCCTGGCCATCGGCGGTATGACCTGCGCTTCCTGCGCCGCCCGAATAGAAAAGGTGGTGGGCGATATGGCCGGGGTGCGCACCATGCAGGTGAATCTGGCCACGGAGTCGGCAACGGTGGTTTTTGATCCTGATCTCGTCAGCCAGCGGCAGATCCGCGAGGCCATTGAGCGTCTTGGCTTCAAGGCCCAGGCCGCCGGGTTGGCCGGTGGCTCGGATTTCGAGCGGCAGCAGGAAGAGGCTATCATTCGGCTGGCTGCCATGGCCAAGCGTCTCTATCCGGCTTTCACCTTTGCGGTTTTGCTGCTGTTTCTTTCCATGGGTGAGATGGCAGGGCTCCCTCTGCCCTCATTTCTTGCCCCCCACCAGGCGCCGTTCACCTTTGGTTTTGTTCAGTTTCTGCTGGTGCTGCCGATCATGTGGTCGGGCCGGAATTTTTATCAGTTCGGCTTTCCGGCCCTCTGGCGCGGTGCGCCCAATATGGATTCGCTCATCGCCATCGGCACCGGCGCCGCCTTTGTTTACAGCACCTGGAATCTGATCGAGATCGGCCTTGGCATCGAGGCAATGGCCAGGGTCATGGATCTCTATTTTGAGTCGGCCGGGGTGCTTATCGCCCTGGTTTCCCTGGGGAAGTACCTGGAAACCCGGTCCAAGGTGCGCACCTCGGACGCCATCCGCCAACTCATGGCCTTGACCCCGGAGGAGGCTACTCTGCTGGTTGGTGAGGTACAAAAAAAGATCCCGGTGGCCGAGATCGAGGCCGGCGATATTTTGCTGGTCAAGCCGGGCGAGCGCATCCCGGTGGATGGGGCGGTGGTCAAGGGCCGCTCCAGTGTGGATGAGTCCATGCTCACCGGCGAATCCCTGCCGGTTTCCAAGGAGGTCGGCGATTCGGTGGTGGGCGCCACCTTGAACAAGAACGGTCTCTTGCAGATGCGGGCCGAAAAGGTCGGGCAGGACACGGTGCTTGCCTGGATCATCACCATGGTCCGCGAGGCCCAGGGATCCAAGGCGCCCATTGCCAATCTGGCGGACCGCATCAGCCTATATTTTGTGCCCACCGTTATGGCCATTGCCGTTCTTGCCGGGTTGGCCTGGT
>Ga0334722_10002993_pt1 | contig 18540 bp, 14 predicted proteins | sample C3_bottom_MG_FD_207210 | JGI IMG/M metagenome (GOLD analysis project Ga0334722, IMG submission 207210) | Sediment microbial communities from Yellowstone Lake, YNP, Wyoming, USA - C3_bottom | ecosystem: Environmental > Aquatic > Freshwater > Lake > Sediment | place: USA: Wyoming | collected...
GTCGAGCTGTGTGGATGCATCGGTCCGTCCTCCTGGCGTTTGCCAACTGACGGACCAACGGTAACAAGAACGGTCAGATCAATTCACGCAGGCTTGCCGGAAGCACACGACCGCTCACCTGCGTCCAGTGATCGCCCTTGTCGTCCGAGCGGTAGACCGTCGCGCCCTTGATGAATCCGGCGGAAGGCAGACCGTACGGATCGTTCTTCTCTTCCTCGGTCGGCTGGCGCGACAGTTCATAGTTGTCGACGAGCGCATAGAGGACGTTTGGCTTCTTCAGGCACACGTCGATGCCGATCCGCCCGCGAAACTTCGCCTCCGGAAGGCCTGTGTTGATCGGCACCCACGTCTTGCCGCCGTCTGCCGTCTTGAACACCCCGCTGCCGTTGTAGTCCGGGAAGTTGCGCGGATCGTTCCACTTGTATCGAACACGCTGCCACATGGCCGCGTAGAGGGTGTTGGGGTCGGCCGGGTCCATCGCCAGATCGATGGCGCCGGTCTTCTCATTGACGAAGAACACCTTCTGCCACGTCGCGCCGCCATCGGTCGTCTTGTAGATGCCCCGGTCGGCGTTGTTGGTCCATTCGTGACCCGACGCCGCCACGTACACGATGTCGGGGTTGGTCGGATGAATCACGATTCTTGGAATCGTGTACGTATCCGACAGACCCATGTGCTTCCAGTTCTTGCCGGCGTCGACCGACTTGTAGACACCGATCCCGGCCTGCGAACTCCTGAAGATGTTCGCTTCGCCCGTGCCCATCCACACGATATTGGGATTGGATGGCGCCACCGTCACGTCACCAATCGTGGTCGCCGGCCCCTGCTCGAACACGGGTTCCCACGACGTCGCTTCGTTGGTCGTCTTCCACAGACCTCCGGTCGCCGTGGCGACGTAGATCGAATAGTTCTTGCCCTTCGGCGCCACGACGGCGACATCGATGGCGCGCCCACTGATGTTGTTCGGGCCGAGGAACTGCCACTTCGCGTCCTTGAACGGCGAGGTCTGCTTCATCGCCGTGTGCTGCTCGAAGGCTTTGATCCTGAGCGCGGGATCGGTGGACGTGATCCGCTGAGGCGGCGCTGCTGCCGCAGCCGCAGTCTTCTGCGGGAGTTTCGGGGCTTGGGCATCGAGCCACAGCGGCGTAGCGACGATCGCGAATGTGATCACTGCCGCGACGAGTAGACGGGACGTCCAACTACCAGTTCCAGACAACATGAAGATTCCTCCACGGGGCATGAGACCGACGCCGCTAACCCGGGGTCTCGAGGCCCCGGGCAACGTCAATAAAGCTGTAGGGCGGATCTTCCGCCTTCGCGCAACGCTTCGGCGGACCGCCGTAGCCTTGGCGGAGGCTGGTCAGATCCGGCGATCACGGAGCCGGGCTGGAGCCCGGCGATCCCAGGCTCGCGACAGAACGGACCGTTGATCGGCTTGCTCTCTGCGTGTAGGCCGGGTCTTCAGGCCCGGCGATCAGTACACATCCAGATCGCGCCCTGACACGACCCTGCCAGCATAGCCTTTGCGCACTTCTGCGACCAACGCTTCTTCGGTCGTGCCCCAGAACAATTGGTGCGTGAGCACCAGCAAGCCGGGGCGTGCCTTGGTCGCGATGGCTGCCAGTTCGGAGGAGGACGTGTGATACACGCGGTGATACCGCTGCCATTCGGGCGGGCGCGTCGCAAACCCCGCAGTCGAGTACACCTCGTGTACCAGGATGTCGCATCCGTTGCAGACCTCGTCAGCCGGGCTGTCCGGTCCGGTATCTCCCGAGATCACGATCGAACGGTCTGGTGTGTCGAAGCGGTACCCGAAGGCCACGGGCCAGGCGCCATGGCTCACGCGAAACGCCCGCACGGTAACGCGCGCATCTTTGAAGACGACGTCAGGTGACGCGATCTCGTGTACCTCGACCTTGTATCCGGCGGGCTTGGCGGGCTCGAGGTCCTTGAGACGGACGTCGATATCTGCCGCCCATGCCTGCAGCACGTGGTCGGTCATGGCTTGAAGGCCCGGCGGCCCGTACACGTGCAGCGTCGCGTCGCGCTCGAGTACGGCTGGGGTCAAGATCAGATCCGGGTAGCCCGCGGTGTGATCGGAATGGAGATGCGTCGCGAACGCGGTGCGCAGCAGCTTGACGTCGAGCCCCTTCACGCCCTGCTTGAAGGCCGCGGCCGCGCGCCGCACGACCCCTGGACCAAAGTCGACGAGGTACGGCACGTCGTCTACGACCACGGCGAGCGACGGGCCCGACCTCTCAGGATCGGCGTTGGGCGTGCCGGTGCCGAGCAGCACCAATTGGGTTCGCGTCGCGGCGGCCTTCTTGGGAGCGGTTTCACGGCCAGTGGGCGGTGGGCTGATTCTGCCTCCCGACCGGGTCGTGACGCCGCTGCCGGTCTGGATCGGCGGTTTCGCTTGAGGAGGACCCGCGGCCAGCGCGAGGCTGGCAAGGAGCGCGGCGGCGAGGATGGCTAAGGAGGTGCGGGTTCGCATCGTCGGTGTTCTCAATCCGACCCCAGCATACATCCGGTGGCTTGAGAGGGTGGCATTCGCCAGAGGGTGTGGGCTCGACTCCCGCCGGCTCCACGCCGAAGCGGGGACCCGCGTCGGGAGCGCGGTGTCTTCGGAACTTGGAGCCGCGGAGTGGGATGCGCGGGAAGCCCCCCAGGCGCTTGCGGCCTGCACGATGGCATGATAGCATGACTGCATGAACTCAGCTGCTGTCACGTTAGCGGATCGCATCGAGATCAAAGTCGTCGGCAAGAGCGGACAGATCTCCTTGGGTAAACGGTTCGCGGGCAAGACACTCTCTCTCGAACGGCGCAGCGATGGCACGGTGCTTCTCACGGCGGTCGCGATGGTACCGGAGCATCAGATGTGGACTCTCGAAGAGCCGCACCGTACCCGGATCGCGCGCGGTCTCGCGTGGGCAGCAGCCACCAAACCTCGAGATACCGACATCGACACGCTGCTGAAGCCGCCAACCAAGACGCCCGGACGCGCACGTGGCCGCCGCCGGTAGCCGCGTTCGCCTGGATCTGAACAGCCCGGAGTTCCAGGACGTCTTCTTCCGCCTCGGGGCGACAGAATTGAAGCAAGTCGTCGCGTCGCTGCGACGCCTTCGCGAACTCGATTGGAACAGCCTATACAGACACACCGGATTCCGGTGGGAGGCCATCGGGCCCCTCAAAGCCCCGAATGGCGCACAGGTGCATTCTCTCCGCCTGAGCCAACGAGTTCGAGCCGTTGCATTCCGCGACGGTGATTTTCTCCGATTGATCTCTCTGCACCCGGATCACGATTCGGCCTACAAGAAGTAGGTGGGGCTACGTGCGAAGGCTCAAGCGCCAGGCCAGCGGCGGCGCCGAGTTTGAAGATCCGGCCGCCAACTCAAAAGGCGCAACCCAGCGCGGGCACGGCATGCCGTGCCCCTACCGGACTGATGAGATCAGGATGACCGGGCTTGCCAAAGATACGCGAGGCCAACAACTTGGCCGGCGCCGGGTCTGCCTTCGACGGGCTCAGGCCAAGGAAGACCCGACCTCCTGCGCAAAAGGCGCAAACATGTACGGGCACGGCATGCCCTGCCCCTACTGGACTGAGGAGATCACGATGACGGGAATCGTCAGAAATGCGCGAGGCCCGCAAGTTGGTACACGCCGCCGGCGATGGTCCGGCGAACCCGAGGACAGCCGGGCTACTGCGGAAATCGGCCGAGTGCCACCAAAAGTGCCAGTCGCGCCTGGCGCAGCTGGTCTTCTGCGACAGCCGCGCTGGTGTCTGCATCGAGGGCCGCGCGTTGCGCGTCGATCACTTCGATATTCGTCGACGCGCCGACCTTGAACGAGACATTCACGATGTCTACCACGTCCCGCGCCTGCTGGGCGGCCAACCTGGCCGCAGTCCATGCTCGCTCGGCCCTGGCAACGGCATTCTCTGCCGTCCGCTCGTCCGCATTCGCCTGACGAACCAGTCCCTCGAAGGCGATCTGGCTCTCCTTCAACAACACTTCGCGCTCGGCGCGTTTCTGGCGTCGCGACCCGGAATCAAAGATCGGCATACTGGCGGCGAACTGCAGGCGCCAGCTCCACACGGGCTGAAACGCCGAACCCGGGTTGACGAACTGCGGCTGGAACAAGCCCGACACCGACGGCAACCAATCCTTCCAACTATCCGTGACCACCCGCTCAGCCGCTTTCTCGCGGCCAGCCGCAAGCCGCAAGTCCGTCCGGGTACCTGGCATCGCGGCAATCGCGGGTGCGAGCGACTGCGGGATGTCGAGCAGCGGTTCGTCGGCCGCGGCGACCGGACCGTCGTCTGCCACCAGAACGCCGAGTGCCTCCTGCGACCGATAGAGATCCGCGTTCGACTGTTCGACCAGTACGTCGATACTCGACACCGACTGCTGCGCTCGCAGCTCGTTGAGTCGGCTACCCGCCCCGCTTTCGCGCCTCTGCCGGGCCAGCTCGTAGTGTGCCTGCGCCGTATCGCGGGCGCGCTGGCTGGCATCGAGCACGCGCTGGCGCGCGACCACCGCAAGATAGGCCTGGGCCGTCGCCACCGCCACCTGTCGACGCACGTCGGCCGCGGCCAGCTCGGCGACCTGCCTGTTGTCCATCAACTGCACGCGCAGCGCCCACTGGAGCGGTGCGTAGAGCGGAGCCGACGCCGTCACGGTGGCCGCCAGCTGATTCTGCGGCGTTGACACCGTCGTCCCGAACGACCGGCTCGAGTTGAGTGTCGTGTTGGTCGCGTTCGCAGTCAGCTGCGGCAGGGCCGCGGCACGGACCTGTCCCAACAGGGCGTCGGCCCGGAGGATCTCAGCAGCGGCCTGCTGGCCCGAGGGGTTGCGCTCGATCGCGCGGGCCACGGCCTCCTTGAAGGTCATCGGGGTCGGCGACGCACCCTGCCCGACTTGCGCGCAGACCGGAAGTACTGCCAGACACAGGCCAACCAGCACTAAGGCGACCAGGCGATGTCTATTCATGAGCCGCCTCCCCGGGACCGGACTTCCGAATTCCGAGGCGCTCTTCCTTCGAAGCCCCAACGCTCCGCACAGCCACGTACAACACAGGGATGATGATCACGTTCAACATCGTCGACAACAGCATGCCACCCGCCACCGATGTGCCAACCGAATGTCTCGACGCCCGGCCTGCGCCGTGCGCGAACACCAGCGGCATGACGCCGAGGATGAACGCAAACGACGTCATCAGGATCGGGCGGAGGCGAATCCGTGCCGCTTCGACTGCCGCATCCATGATGCCCATCCCGCGCCGCCGCAACTGCTCGGCGAATTCGACAATCAGAATGCCGTTCTTGGCCGAGAGGCCAATGAGCATGACGAGACCGATCTGGCAATAGACGTCGTTGATCAGGCCGCGCACCCACTGGGCGCTGAGTGCGCCGAGTACCGCGAGCGGCACCGACAGCAGGATGATGAATGGCAGCACCAGACTCTCGTACTGGCCGGCGAGCGTCAAATACACCAGCAACAAACCCAGACCGAAAATGGCTACGGCCTGGCCGCCCGACTGGATTTCCTCGAGCGACAATCCCGACCACGCGTAGCTCATGCCGAGCGGCAAGGCACTCTTGGCCAGCGTCTGCATCGACTGCAATGCCTGGCCCGAGCTGAATCCTGGCGCGGCCCGGCCGTTGATCTCGGTCGAGCGGAACAAGTTGAAGTGCGAAATGACCTGCGGCGCGGTGGTGTTCGTGATCGTCACCACTGAATCCATCCGTACCATCTTCCCCGCCGGCGTGCGCAGGTAGTACCGGCCGATGTCCTCGGGCCGGCGGCGGAAATCCTGATCGGCCTGGACATAGACCCGATACGAACGGCTGTTGTAGTCGAAGTCGTTGACGTAGTTCGCGCCCATCAGCGTCTGCAGTGTTGTGGCGACGTCACCGAACTTCAGACCAAGCGCCTGTAAGGCTTCGCGGTCCACGGTCACAACCAGCTGCGGGTCGTTGGCGGTGAACCCGGAGAACAAGCCTGTCAACCCGGGCGTGCGGTTGCCCTGCCCGACGAGCGTGTCGGTGGCCGACGCCAGCCGCGAGATATCGCCGCCGGTCTGGTCGAGCACCTCGAACTGGAACCCGCCGAACCGACCAATCCCCTGGATGGGCGGCGGCAAGAACGGCAGCACCGCCGCGCCGGTGATCGTGCTGAACGGCCGGTACAAACGCTGGATGACGGCCATCGCCGAATGCTCTTCGCCCGGGCGGTCGGCGAACGGGAGCAACCGGACAAACATCATGCCCTTGTTGGATCCGCTCCCGAGAAAACTGAAGCCGTTGACGATGAAGACGGCGCTGACCTCAGGCTGCTTCTTCAAGATGGCGTACGCCTGGTCCGCGACAGCCCCGGTATAGCCGAGCGACGCGCCACTCGGGCCCTGCACTGTCACGATGAAGCTGCCGGGATCCTCATCGGGCACGAATCCCGTCGGGATTCTCGTCCACACGAACCAGGTCGCGACCAGACCCGCCAGAAACACCACGACAACGGGCGCTTTCCTTCTGACCAGCACACGGAGCACCGATACGAACGTCCTGGTACCGCCATCGATCACCCAGTTGACCGGGCGCCAGAACCTGCCGGGCGCTCGCTCGCCCCTCAGCAGCAAGGCCGAGAGTGCGGGCGTCAGCGTGAGCGCGTTGAATGCGGAAATCGCCACTGAGCAGGCAATCGTCAGCGCGAACTGCTGATACAGCCGGCCCGTGGTGCCTGGAAAGAGTGCGACCGGCACGAACACGGCGGCCAGCACGAGAGCGGTCGCGATGACGGGGCCGACGACCTCAGCCATGGCTTCCGACGCGGCCTCCCGCGCGGTCTTGCCGTACTCGTGCAGGTGGCGCTGCACGTTCTCCACGACGACGATGGCATCGTCTACGACCAGACCTGTGGCCAGCGTGATGCCAAACAGCGTCAAGGTGTTGATGGAGAATCCGAACAGCCGCACGAAGGCAAACGTCCCGATCAGCGAGACAGGAATCGTGAGCGCAGGAATGACCGTGCTCCGCCAGTCCTGCAGGAAGACGAACATGACCAGCACGACGAGGCCGACGGCCTGCAGCAGGGTGATCAACACTTCCTTGATCGACTCCGACACCACCAGCGTGTTGTCAAAGGCGAGTTCGTGCTTCATGCCCGGCGGAAACTGCTTCGACAGCCGTTCGAGTTCCGCGGTCGTCGCCTGATAGACGGCCAGGGCATTGGCGGTCGGCAACTGGGTGACAGCCACGCCAACCGCTGACCGGCCATTGAAGCGGAGGTCTGCGCTGTACGATTCGGCCCCAAGCTCAGAGCGGCCGACATCCTTCAGCCTGACGAGGTCGCCGCCTTCTCCGCGCTTGAGGATGATGTTGTCGAACTCCGCCGGCTCCGACATGCGCCCCACGGCGCGCACACTGATCTGAAAGCTCTGTTTGCCTGGAACCGGGGGCTGACCAACCTGCCCGGCCGCCACCTGCAGGTTCTGATCTCGGAGCGCGCTGATGACGTCCGACGCGGTCAGATTCCGGCTGGCCAGCCGATCCGGATCCAGCCACAACCGCATGGAATACTTCCGCTCGCCGAAGATGACGACATCGGCGACGCCGTCGATGCGCTTCAGCGCGTCGCGAACGTACACGTCCAGGTAGTTGCTGAGGAAAAGCGAATCGTACTCGCCGCGTTCGGCATACACGGCCGCGGCCCAGACGAATCCACTCGACGCCTTGCTCACCGTGATTCCGACGGCCTTGACCTCGTTGGGCAGTCGCCCGGAGGCCTGGTTGACGCGGTTCTGCACGTCCACCGCGGCGAGATCAGGATCGCGCGTCACCTCGAAGGTCACGGTGATGGAACTCGACCCGTCGTTGCCGCTGTTCGACGACATGTAGGTCATGCCCTGCACGCCGTTGATCGCCTGTTCGAGCGGCTGGGTCACTGCCGTCTCGACGGTCGACGCGTTGGCGCCGGTGTAAAAACTGCTGACGATCACCTGCGGGGCCGCCAGCTGGGGGAACTGCGCGATGGGCAGCATCGGAATGCAGATCGCCCCGGCGAGAACGATGACGGCAGCAATGACGCTCGCGAGGATGGGACGCTTGATGAACAGGTCGACAAACATCTCTAGGAGTCCCAGGAATGGCCGGATGCCAGACTCGAAGGCCAGGGCGTGACGCTACGAAGTCCGTATGGGCGAGCCGTTGTTGAGCTTCTGAACGCCGGACACGACGATGCGCTCACCCGGGGCGAGCCCGCTGGTCACCACGACGTTGTTCTCCAGGAACTGCGCGACCTGCACCTGGCGCTGAGTGGCCACCATGCCGCCGTTCTTCTCCTGAGCCACAAAGACGAACGGCTGGCCGTTGATGCGCACGACCGACAGTACGGGAATCGCGAGCGCGTCGACCTTGCGCCATACAATCCGCGCTCTGACGAGCTGCGACGAGCGGAGCCGACCGTCGCCGGCGAGCCGCGCCTTCACCAGGATTGACTGCGTCTGATCGTCCACGCGCGGCGAGATAAACGTCACCTGCGCAGACGCCAGCAGCGTCCCCTGTCCGTCGAGAATCTGCATCGGCAATCCGAGCTTGAGATCGCGGCTGCGATCGAGCGGCACCGGCACGTAGACTTCGAGCGACTGGTTCAAGTCGATCGTTGTCAGTACGGTGTCCGACGTGACGTGCATCCCGACGCGAATCGGCACATCGCCCACCGTGCCGGCCCCTGGCGCATCCACTTCGTAGTACTTGAGCGTGACTCGCTCCTGCTTCAGCCGGGCATTCAACGCCGCCAGCTGCGCCATCGCGGCGTCGTAATTGGCTTGCGCCTGTTCCAGCTCCTGCTGGCTCGACGCTCCTGCGGCGAACAGGGTCTTCGCGCGGTCGAGTTGCTGTTTCGAGAAGACCGTGGCGGCATCCTGTGCGGCGCGAGCGGCATCCTGGCTGGTCACGCTCGCCTGCTGGCGGCTCGGATCGATCTCGACCAGCGGCGCGCCTGGCGCCACCCGGTCGCCAGACTTGACGAGGATTCTGACCACCTCGCCGCTCACCTCGGGCTTGATGCTCGTCGACGACAGCGACTGGATGGTCGCAACGTAGGTCGACGCATCATCAATGGACGCGGATTGAACGGCGGCCACCTGGACGAGCGTCGCGGGCATTTGCTGAGGTGGCGGCGCCGCTCGACCGGCGCCACAAGATGCGACGGCAAGAGCCGACGCGACTAACAGGCCAACCCCGATCAGACGAGTTCCGGAGAGGCGCGGGAGGCGGAAGCCGGCCTGGAGACTGCTGAAACGGCACATTAGGAGACCTCAGTTGTCGTAGGTAGCTTCATCATACCAAAAGGTCTAAATGTCCCGGCGAGTGAAGAGCACGTACCCGGCGACGATACCGACAGCACCAGCGGCGAGCAGCACTCCGACGTCCGTGATCGAGAGTGCATTGCCGATCACCAGATTGAGCGGGTTGTAGTAGTGGAACGGAGAGAATCTGGCTATCGGCTTCAAGGGCGACCATACCCGCGACAGGTAGTCGGCCAGCATCAGCGCGGTCGCAGCGGCTCCCGTGATCGAACCCGCCACGCTGCGGCGTCGCGCGACGGATCCGATGGCCAGAGCCACTCCGCCCCAGCAGAACACGAGCGCCCAGAGGTTGAAGGCCAGAGAGGTGATCATCGATGGCCGTGGCCAGAGTTCGGGCGGGGGCGCCGCCACGCGGAGACCGAGGAACGTCCCACCCACCATCGCGCCAATGACGACCGACGGCCCGACGATCAGCAGCACCACGCTGCGCGAGAGCGCGGAGAGTCTCGAGACCGGCCTCGACAAGATCAGGTCGGCGATCCCCGCCTCGATTTCCGCGACCGGCTCCGTCCCAATCGCGATCACCAGCGCCACCAGCGCCGCCGTGATCGCCACGTGATAGTAGCCGAGCGCCATGATGCCGGAAAACGACATCATGGTCATCAACGCCGAACCAGCGAGTTCGCGAATGAACGACGGGATGATGTTGGCCAATTGCACGAACATGCCGGATTTCTGCAACTGCTGCCCGGCCATCGCCAGCAGGATCTGAAATAGCGCCAGTGCTCCCGCCATCACCAGCAGCACCGAGCGCATCCTGCGGATCGAATGGCGGAGGAGCACGGCCGTTGTGCGAATCACGCGCTCCCCCGGTAGTAGCCAATCACGACGTCCTCGAGCCTCGGCTCACGCACCTCGAGATCGGCGACGGGCATTCCGCTGAGCATGCTCATCAGCGGTCCCAGTGGTCCTCGCACCTGCAGCATCCACTGCTGGGCAGCGGCACTGGTGACGTGAATCGAGGCGTCGAATCCGCCACTGGGCAGCGTGACCGGCTCCTGGAATGCGACTCGTACCGTCCGGGGCGCCAGATGGCGCACCTCGGATACCGAGGCGGAGAGCGCCAGTTCGCCCTGCCTCAGCACCGCGACATGGTCACAGACGCGTTCGACTTCTGACAGCACGTGCGACGAGAGAAAGACCGTCCTGTCCCGCTTCCGAACGTCAACCAACAACGTGTAGAACGCCTCCTGCATCAGGGGATCGAGGCCTTCGGTCGGTTCGTCGAGAATCAGCACGCGCGGATCCGCCTGAAACGCCTGGACGATGGCCAGTTTGCGCTTCATGCCGGTGCTGTACTCGCGCAGTTTGCGATGGAGATCGACGTCCCGCAATTCGAGCCGCTCCAGCAACTCGCGCTGCCAGGCGCCAGCGACGGCCGTTCGCGAGAGTCGCGAGAGGAAATCGAGCAATTGGCGCCCGGTCATGTCGCGATAGAGCCCGACTTCGCCGGGGAGATATCCGACCTGTGCGCGCGCCGCCAGGCCGTCAGTGCGGCAATCGTGACCGAGAATGGACGCGCGTCCGGACGTGGGCCGCAGCAGGTCGAGCAGCAGCCGGATGGTTGTCGTCTTGCCGGCGCCATTGAGGCCGAGGAATCCGAAGACGACGCCTTGCTGCACGGTCAGGTCGAGGGCCTTGACCGCCGTGATGCGGCCAAAGCGTTTGGTCAGGCCGCGAATCGTGATCGCCGGGAGATCTAATTGAGACATCAGTCTCGACCCCGTTGACGACGGGCGCATCCTGCCGGGCCAGAAGCGCGGACGATAGCCGGGATCAGGCCCGGCCCATGAACTCGCGGGTCTCCGTGTTGACCTTGACCCTCTCGCCTTCCTTGATGAACAGCGGGACCCGGATCTCGATGCCGGTTTCGAGCGTCGCCGGCTTCGTGACGTTGCCACTGGCGGTGTCGCCGCGGATGCCGGGTTCGGTGTAGGTGATGACGAGCTCGACCTGCTGCGGCATCTGGACGCCAATGACGTTGCCATTGAACATGAGCACGTGCACGACCAGTCCATCGACCAGAAAGGCCTTGGCATCGCCCAGCATCTCTCCGCGCAGGGCGAGCGTCTCGAAACTCTCCTGATCCATGAAATACGAGGCGTCGCCGTCGCTGTAGAGATAGCTGGCGGGCACCTCAGTCAGGTCCGGCTCCTTGAACTTGTCGGATGCCTTGAACGTCTTGTCGAACACGGCCCGCGTCTTGAGATTCCGCATCTTGACCCGCACCAGCGTCTGTCCGCCTCGTGCGGTGGGCGTGGAGATTTCCACGTCGAGACACAGATAGGGCGTGTCGTCGAGCTCGAAGAACATCTTGCGCTTGATATCGATTGCCTCTATGAGTGCAGCCATCCCCCCATTGTACCGGAGCGCCGGCCTCGTGTTAAATTAGGGGATTATTTCTAAGGAGAAACTATGAAGACTGATACATCGACGATCATCTGGACGCACATTGACGAGGCGCCCGCGCTCGCGACGTTTTCGCTCCTGCCCATCGTCCAGGCATTCACCAAGGGCACCGGGGTGTCGGTTGAGACGCGGGACATCTCGCTGGCGGGACGCATCATCGCCCTTTTCCCCGAGAAGCTGACCGAGGCCCAGCGGATTCCGGACTACCTGGCGCAGCTCGGCGATCTCACGCACAAGCCCGAAGCCAACATCATCAAACTGCCGAACGTGTCGGCGTCGATCCCGCAGCTCAAGGAGGCCATCAAGGAACTCCAGGCGCACGGGTACGCGATTCCGGAGTATCCCGAGGCCCCGAAAGACGATGCAGAAAAGGCGTTGCAGGCCCGCTTCGCACGGGCCCTCGGCAGCGCCGTAAACCCCGTGCTTCGCGAGGGCAACTCGGATCGGCGCTCGCCGCTCTCCGTGAAGCAGTTCTCGAAGAAGCATCCCCACAAGCTGGGTGCCTGGACGCCGGATTCGAAGGCGCACGTCGCGCACATGACGGGCGGCGACTTCTACGGCAGTGAGACGTCGACAACGATTCCGAAGGCGACAGATGTCCGGTACGAATTCGTGGACGCCAACGGAGCGGTCACGGTCCTCAAGAAGAAGATGGGCGTCCTGGAGGGCGAGATCCTCGACACGTCGGTGATGCACGTCAAGGCATTGCGCAGCTTCTTCGAGGAACAGATTGACGAAGCGAAGAAGAGCGGGGTGCTCCTGTCTCTGCACCTCAAGGCCACGATGATGAAGGTGTCCGACCCGGTCATCTTCGGCCACGCCGTCAGCGTCTTCTTCAAGGACGTGTTCGAGAAGCACGCAGCCACCTTCGCCCAGCTGGGCGTGAATCCGAACTTCGGTCTGGGCGACCTCTACGCGAAGATCGAGGGCCTGCCGGCCGGGCAGAAGGCGGACATCGAGGCCGACATCAACGCCGTCTACGCCAAACGCCCCGCGCTGGCCATGGTCGATTCCGACCGCGGGATCACCAATCTCCACGTTCCCAGCGACATCATTGTCGACGCCTCGATGCCGGTCGTGGTCCGCGAGTCGGGAAAGATGTGGGGCCCGGACGGCAAGCTGCACGACACGAAGGCGCTGATTCCGGATCGCTGTTACGCGACCATCTACAAGACGATCATCGAAGACTGCCAGCAGCATGGCGCCCTCGATCCCGCGACGATGGGCAGCGTGCCGAACGTTGGCCTGATGGCCCAGAAGGCGGAAGAGTACGGCTCGCACGACAAGACCTTTATCGCCGCCGGCGCCGGAACGATTCGCGTGGTCGACGAACGAACAGGCGCGACCCTGCTCGAGCAGAAGGTCGAGAATGGAGATATCTTCCGATCGTGCCAGACGAAGGACATCGCCGTCCGCGACTGGGTCAAGCTGGCTATCAGGCGCGCCAGAGCGACGAACGCTCCGGCGATCTTCTGGCTCGATAAGAACCGCAAGCACGACGCGCAGGTCATCGCGAAGGTCGAGGTCTATCTCAAGGAACTCGACACGACGGGTCTCGAGATTCAGATCATGGCCCCGATCGAGGCGATGACGTACTCGCTCGCGCGCATCCGCAAGGGCCAGGATACGATTTCGGTGACCGGCAACGCGTTGCGTGACTATCTGACGGACCTCTTTCCCATCCTCGAGATCGGCACGTCGGCAAAGATGCTCTCGATTGTGCCGCTGCTGGCGGGTGGCGGGCTCTTTGAGACCGGCGCCGGCGGCTCTGCGCCCAAGCACGTGCAGCAGTTCCAGAAGGAAGGGTATCTGCGTTGGGATTCGCTCGGCGAGTTCTCGGCGCTCTGTGCGTCGCTCGAACATATTGGCGCCACCTTCGGGAATGCGCGGGCGGCGCTGCTCGCCGAGACGCTCGACACGGCGATTGGCAAGTTCCTCGACAACAACAAGTCGCCCGCGCGCAAGGTCGGGCAGATCGACAACCGCGGCAGCCACTTCTACCTGGCGATGTACTGGGCCGAGGCGCTGGCGGCGCAGACGAAGGACGGTGAGCTGCAGGCGCGATTTGGCGCCGTGGCGAAGCAGCTGATCGCGAACGAAGCCAGGATCAACGAAGAGTTGCTCTCGGCTCAGGGAAAGCCGGTCGACATGGGCGGGTATTACCAGCCGGACGCGGCGAAGACGGCCGCGGCGATGCGCCCGAGCCCCACGCTGAACGCGATCATCGACGCGCTGGCGTAGCAGAACGCCAGCGCCGTCCGAGCACGCGCACCCGTTCGTCACACGACAACGCCCGCCTCGATGGCGGGCGTTGTCGTTTCAGACTGGGAGCAGGGCGATGTCCGGCGTTACGCCAGCACGGCCAGCATAGCCGAGGCTGATCTGGCCCCGAGGAGTTGATCAAACAGCGGGTGTCCGCGGCCGAACTGATGGCGCGCCACTTCGAGCACGAATCCTGGGCGCCAGGTTCCTGTGCGGTCGGCTTCCTCGATCAGCCGACGCAGGAAGTTCCGCCGTCCCAGTGCGGTCCGCACCGGAACGTCGTCAGCGCGACAGGCCGCCTCGATGTCGCGCAACAGCCACGGGTTGGCAACCAGCCCACGGGCGGGCGTCACGCCGTCCACCGCTGCGATCTCGTACATGCGAGCGGCCGCCTCCACCGTGTAGAGATCGCCGCTACCGAACATCGGCAAGCCTGGCAATAGCTCGCGCGCCCGCGCCAGTCGGCGCAATCCGTGGTCCACGGCCCGGTACTGCTCCGCCACCGTGCGGTAGTGGATCGTGACGAAATCGGGCTGCCCCTCTCCGACCGCCTCGCAGATTCGGGGCAGTTCGTCCTCCGATGCGACGCCCACACGGATCTTCACGCTGATGCCTGAGGTGGGACAAGCCTGACGTAATGCGAGCAGGGCGTCGCGAATCCACCGGGGGTTTCGCAGGCGACCGCCGCCGCCGCCGTTGGACACGACAATGGGCGTGGGACACGCGCAATTGAGATCAATGCCGATGACGCCGGGCTCAGCCGCCAGAAGTGCCGCGGTCGCTGCGAGCAGCGGAATGTCCGTTCCCATCACCTGCACAACGACAGGCAGAGAGGAGAACGCACGCAGCCGGCCGCGCAGCCGCGAGATTCGCTGGATCCCTTCTGAGACGCGAATGAACGGCGTCACCCACGCAGACACCAGGTTCAGCTCGTTCATCACCGCACAGAAAGAGCCGGCAGTGATCCCTTCCATCGGCCCGGGAAGAACGCGACCGGGCAACTGATGGCCTCCGGGCAGTCGCAGCGGCTCGAGCCAGATCGACGGACAACGCGGTGTCACGCCTGGTTCCTGAGTCTTCGTTGCCTGGGACACTAGTACTTCTCGACCACGAGACCAGGCACCTTGGAGAAGTGGCGTGCGTTGCGCGTGACGAGCGGTGCTCGATCGAGAATAGCCGCCGTGGCGATAAGGAGGTCCATCGTGTCGACCGACTTCCCGGACGCCCGAACCCTGGAGACCAGTCGCCCGTACTCGGCAGCAAAGCGTTCATCAGGATAGCGGACCACGAGAGCCTCGGATAGCCGGGACAGCCGATCCGCTTCGCCCTCCGGCGCCCCCGCGGCATGCACTCCAGTCATCAGTTCACAAAGGACATGCACGCTGACACCCAACACGTCGTCTTCGGGCAGCCCTTCCAGGAAGGTCGAGGCCGGACCGAACCGGTCGCGCCGTTGCTCGCGCAGGAAATCGACGAGGAAGGTCGTGTCGAGGTGGATCACAGCGTCGGCACCCTGGGGACGGACTTCCTGCGCGAAGAGATGACGTCGTCAATAGCCTTCAGGGTGTGTTCGGAGACGACGGTCCCCCGCAAGGCGCGCCTGAACGACGCTACGGTCTTGCGCGGGCCAAACTGTGCCTTGATCACTTGCGAGAATGACTGTCCCGGCTTCTTCAGGCGCGCGAGCGCATCGTATGCCTCGATGTCGATGGTGATCGTCTTGACGGCCATGCACTTATCATGCACTTATCATGACGAGCTGTCAAAGCACCACGGGCTGCTGGCGAAACTCCGCCTGACACCGCCGGGCCGCGATCTAATAGACCTCGTCATTCCGGCGTACGCCGGAGTCCAGTCGAGCGCCTTTCTGGACCCCGGCATTCGCCGGGGTGACGAAGACGTGCCCGATCGCATCAATCAGACGTGTGGGAAATGCAGCGTTAGGGTGATGGCGTCCAACCCGGTGAGTTGGAATGTCACGGTGACAACCATCACCACGGCACAGGGCACGCCATTCACCAGGGTGGGGATGTACTCCCACTGCCGCACGGCGTCCAACGCGGACTGGTCCAGGAGTGGGATCGAGCGCAGGATGCGAGCGTCTTTCACCTTCCCGTCCGCACCTATCGTCGCCTCAACGATGACCACTCCGTGTATCCGTGCCCTCGCGGCAATCGTCGGATAGATGGGCGCGATGTCCTTGATCTTCACTGGGGCCTTGATGTTGCCGCCAACGCGAACGGGCTCTTGTGGAGGTGGCGGAGGCGGTGGGGGCGCTTCTGGCAGCGCATTCAGGCCAACCACTCCTCCTGGGATCCCACCATCGACGCCTCCAGCTACGCCAACCGCAGAGGTGGGCTCGATGCCGGATTCCGGTCTGATCTCACTGGGCGCCGCGACCGGCGCCGCCGCGGGATTCGGCGGAACCAGATCCTGAGGCGGCCGGGAGGCGACCGGGGGTGGTGGCGGTGGTGGCGGAGCAGGAGCCGGTGCAACCGGCGCGACAAACGCCAGCATCACCGGAGGTGTGGGAATCACGTCGCCAGCCGTCAGCGCCACCACCGCGATAACCAGGGCGCCAGCGCCGTGGAGCAGCACGGACACAGGCAACGAGCGGAAGCTCCGATCGCCGACCTTGACACTCGGATCGACGACGTCCTGAAACATGTCGGGATGATCCATGGGCCGCCCCTCTGTCCCTTGGACGCCTCATTGCGGGAAAGGGTACAGCGCCACTATTGAACGATCGTTCTTGTTTGCCTCTCCAAGGGGTCGACGTCAGGATCTGCGGACGCCTCCGCGCATGAGCGCTCAGACGGCGATTGGAATTGACTCCAGCGATCGTTCCGAATGCCGCACCCACATCTCAACCTTGTGCTCGACGCGGTCGTCGACAAGCACGATCGACGTGCCGGTCTGGAGCTGGTCATCAATGGTGAGACGCTCATCGCCAGTCGCGTGCGGCGTCTGATGCACCTCGATGGCGTAGACCGTGTCGCCGAAGCGATAGTGCACCGCGAAGGCCTTCCACTCGACGGGAAGGCACGGCTCGATCCTCAACCGGTCGCCGACGCGCGTGATACCCAGCAGTGACTCGACGATCAATCGGTACATCCAGCCCGCCGACCCCGTGTACCAGGTCCAGCCGCCGCGCCCGACGTGCGGGTGGACCGCGTAGACGTCGGCAGCCACCACGTACGGCTCGACCTTGTAGGTCTCGATCGCTGCGGCGGACGAACCGTGTGCGATGGGGTTGATCAGGCTCCACACGTCCCAAGCCCGCTTCGCGTCGCCGAGTTCGGCAAACGCCATCGCCGTCCAGATTGCCGCATGGGTATACTGCCCGCCGTTTTCCCGGACTCCCGGGACGTACCCTTTGATATAGCCGGGATCGAGCGCAGACGTGTCGAACGGCGGATCGAGCAGGCGGACCAGCGCCCCTTCGCGATCCACCAACCTCGCGTCGACCGCATCCATCGCGGCGTGGGCGCGCTCCGGATCGGCGGCGCCCGAGAACACCGCCCAACTTTGCGCGATCGAGTCGATCTGACACTCGAGGTTGCTCGACGAGCCGAGCGGCGAGCCGTCGTCGAAATACGCGCGGCGGTACCACGCGCCGTCCCACCCCGACTCCTCGAGGCGCAACCGCAGCGCCGCCGCCGCCGCGAGACAGCGATCGGCGAACGCCGCATCGCCATGCCGCCGCGCCACGTCGGCAAATGGCGTCAGGACAGAGTAGAGAAAGAACCCCAGCCAGACGCTCTCGCCGCGTCCTGCCGCGCCCACCAGGTTCATGCCGTCGTTCCAGTCTCCCGAGCCGATGAGCGGCAGACCGTGAGCGCCGAACTGCAGACTCCTGGTGATGGCACGCACGCAATGCACGTAGAGACTGCCGCTTTCCTGCGACGTCCCAGGCAGGTCGTAGTAGGAGTCTTCCTCGGGGTTGACGGTCCGGCCTTCGATGAACGCGACTTGTTCGTCGAGCACGCCCGTGTCGCCGGTAGCCGTCACATAGCGGCACGTGGCCACCGCCAGCCAGAGGTAGTCGTCTGAGCAGTGCGTGCGAACGCCTCGACCGCCGGGCGGATGCCACCAATGCTGGACGTCGCCTTCCGGGAACTGCCGGGATGCGCAGAGCAGCAGATGCTGCCGGAACAGGGGCGCCTCGGCATGGACCAGGGCCATCACATCCTGCAGCTGATCACGGAAGCCGAACGCGCCACCTGACTGGTACGAGCCTGTCCGACCCCATAGTCGACACGCCATGGTCTGATACAGAAGCCAGCCGTTTGCCAGCGTATTGAGTGCGGCGTCCGGCGTCTCGACGTGCACAGCACCGAGCGTACGATTCCAGTACCGCCAGACAGACTCGAGCGCCATGCGTGCGGCCGCTCCACCCTGGATCCGGCCAATCAGACTTGTTGCGTCATCGCGGTCGCGTCCCGCACCGAGCCTGAAGACGATCTCGCGTTCCTCTCCCGCGTCGAGCGGGACCGTCACCTGGAT
>Ga0334722_10002994_pt1 | contig 18536 bp, 17 predicted proteins | sample C3_bottom_MG_FD_207210 | JGI IMG/M metagenome (GOLD analysis project Ga0334722, IMG submission 207210) | Sediment microbial communities from Yellowstone Lake, YNP, Wyoming, USA - C3_bottom | ecosystem: Environmental > Aquatic > Freshwater > Lake > Sediment | place: USA: Wyoming | collected...
CATGTCGTAGTCCTCGAGGATGAACACGCGCCCGCGCAGGCGGGGCGAGCGGCTGCGCTCGAAGATGTCCTGGATCACCCGTTGTCCGGGGCGGTCGGCTGGGTGGGCCTTGCCCGCGAACACGACCTGCATGGGGCGGTCGGCCGTCCACAGCAGACGGGCCAGGCGCTCCTCGTCGCTGAAGAGCAGCGCGGCTCGCTTGTAGGTGGCGAAGCGGCGGGCGAAGCCGATCGTCAGGACGTCCGGGTCGAGGACCCGGGAAAGCTCCTCGAGCGTCTCCGGCGCCTCCCCGTGACGGGCGAACTGGCGCAGCAGGCGCCCACGGGCGAAGATCGCCAGCTCGAGCTTCTGGCGCTGGTGGGCCTCCCAGAGGACGCGATCGGGCAGCTCGTCGATGCGCTCCCAGAAGCGCACGCCGACGGCCTCGTCGCTCATCGCGTCGAGCCTCGCGCCCAGCCCCGCGAAGAGCGCACGGATGGGCCGCCCGAGCCAGGTCGGCGTGTGGACGCCGTTGGTGATGCCCAGGATGGCCGAGCGGGGCACGCCCTGCCAGGTGGAGTTGGCGGTGGTCGCGTGGAGCTGGCTGACCGCGTTGGCCCCCTGCGTCAGGCGCAGGCTGAACGCCGTCATGTCGAAGACGTCCGTGTCGCCCTCGATGCCGCAGCCCAGCTCCAGGATGCGCTCGAGGTCGAGGCCGGAGCCCGCCACGAGTGGCGTCGCCAGCCGCCGCGTGAGTGAGGCGTCGAACCGTTCGTTGCCGGCCGAGACCGGCGTGTGGATGGTGAAGACGGCGTCCCGGCGAACCTGCTCGAGAGCCGCCTCCTGCGGGACGCCCGTGCTCGTCAGCTCGCGCGCCCGCTCGACGAGCATGAAGGCCGAGTGGCCCTCGTTGAGGTGCCAGGCCGAGGGCCGGATGCCGAGGGCGCGCAGGGCGCGCACGCCGCCCACGCCGAGCACGATCTCCTGGTGCAGGCGCATCTCCCGGCCCCGCACGTAGAGCTGGTGCGTGATGGGCCGGTCGGGCGGCTCGTTGTCGCCGACGTCCGTGTCCAGGAGCAGCAGCGGCACGCGGCCGACCTGGGCCAGCCAGACGGCCGCCACGACGGTGCGGCCGGGCAGCTCCACCGGGACGACCAGCGGCTGGCCGTCGCCGTTCACGACGCGCAGGAGCGGCAGTCGCGCCGGGTCGTGGTCGGGGTAGGCGTGCTCCTGGTGGCCGTCGGCGTCGATCGTCTGGCGGAAGTAGCCGTGGCGGTAGAGCAGGCCCACGGCGACGAAGGGCAGGGCCATGTCCGACGCGGTCTTGCAGTGATCGCCGGCCAGCACGCCGAGGCCGCCGGAGTAGACGCCGACCGACTCGTGCAGGCCGTATTCGGCGCAGAAGTAGGCGATGGGGCCGCCGAGTTCGCTGCCGTGCCGCTGCGCGAACCAGTGCCCGGCACCATTGGCGATGTAGGCGTCGAACCCGGCCAGGTAGGTCTGGTAGTCGGCCAGGAAGTTCGTGTCCTCGAGGAGGCCGGACCAGTCCCGCACCCCCTCCAGCACCGGGATCGGGTTGCGATAGCGCGACCAGCCGTCGGGGTCGATGCGGCTGAAGAGGACGCGGATCTCCGGGTGCCAGGTCCAGTAGAGGTTGTAGGCGAGGCGCCGCAGGCCCTCGAGGGGGCGGGGGAGGCGCAGCGGCGCGGGGGCCGCGGCGGGAATCTCGATGGGCTGCATGTGGACGGGGATGCTACACGTTCCGGGGAGCCCCAGCGGCTACCATCCCACGATGCGCATCGTCATGGTCGCCTCCGAGTGCGAGCCCGTCGCCAAGACCGGCGGCCTGGCCGATGTCGTGGACGCGCTGGCGCGAGCGCTGGGCCGCCGGGGACACGAGGTGGACGTCGTGCTGCCCTTCTACCGCGGGCTGCGCCCGCCCGACGGACCGCTCCGCCGCCGCACGATCACCGTGCCCGTGGGGCTTCCGCCGGGGTCCCGTGCCGACGCGGGTGACGTCGCCACGGTGGACCTCGTGGACACCCGGGCGGACGGGTACCGGCTACGCCTGGTGGATCATCCCTTCAGCTTCGACCGGCCCGACTACTACGTCGACGACGGCGCCGATTACGCGGACAATGCCGCCCGGTTCATGCTCCTGGGACGTGCCGCGCTGGAGGGGATCCGCCTCGATGGGGAGCCGGTGGACGTCCTCCACGGGCACGACTGGGAGGCGGCCCCGGCCCTGCTGGCGCTGCGCGCGACCGAGGCGGCGGCGGACCTCATGCTCCGGGACGTCGCGACCGTCCTGACCTGCCACAACCTCGCCTACCACGGCTGGACACCGCGCGAGCGGGCCTGGCAGCTCGGCGACCTGGGCCGCTCTGTCGGCGATGTGGCCGGGGTGGACCTGTTGCGCGAGGGGATCCGCGCCGCGGACATCGTGAACACCGTCAGCCCGACCTTCGCCCGCGAGTCGCTGGAGCCCGAGTACGGTGGCGGTGTGGACGACCTGCTGCGGGCCACCGGGGACCGCTACCTTGGCATCCTCAACGGCATCGACACCGCGCTGTGGGACCCCGCCACCGACGCCGCCCTGCCGGCGCGCTACTCGGCCGCGGATACGGTCGGGAAGGCCGCCTGCCGGGCGGACCTGGCCGCGCGCCTGGGCCTCGATCCCGGCGGGCCGATCCTCGGGCTGGTCGGGCGTCTCGATCCCCAGAAGGGCTTCGACCTGCTGACCGAGGCGGCGTCACGGCTCGTGGCGAGGGGGGCGCGCGTCGTCGTGCTCGGCACGGGCGACCGCTCGCTCGTGCGAGGCCTGCAGGCGCTGGCCGCCGGCGTGCCCGACCGCATCGTCGTGCTCGATCGCTTCGACCGCGACGAGGCCCGTCGAATCTATGCCGGCGCCGACGCCTTCCTCATGCCCTCGCGCTTCGAGCCCTGCGGGCAGGGCCAGATGATCGCGCTGCGCTACGGGAGCGTGCCCATCGTGCGCGCCACGGGTGGGCTGGCCGACACGGTCGTCGATGCCGACGCGGACCCGGCGAAGGGGAACGGCTTCACCTTCGGCCCGGCCGAGCCGGATGCCCTCCTCGAGGCGTGCGGTCGCGCCATGGCGGCGTGGGCGGACCGGGAGCGCTGGCGGCGGATCATGGCGCGCGGCATGGCCGCCGACCACGCCTGGGACCGCCCGGCCGCGGAGTACGAGGCCGCCTACGCGCGGGCTGTGGGGCTGCGCCGCTCCTAGCGGAGGATCCCGCGCAGGAGCGGCCAGAAGCGCTCGAAGTCGGTGCGCTGGGGACTGTGGCCGGCGCCCGCCAGGACGTGGACATGGCCGACGCCGAGGATCGTGCGCAAGTCCCCGATGACCGGCCACGGCATCAGCCCGCCGACGGCCGGGTCGCCGAGGATCACGTCAAGCGGCGTCCGCCCCGGCAGCGCCGGGTGGCGCCGGGCGTCCACGAGCGGCTGCCACGCGCCGGGCGACCGGAGCGCCGCCAGGATCGCCAGCGCGGATGCCTGCGTGAGCGCCTCCGCCTTGGCGGCGATGTCGACCGGATCGCTGATGATCCCGGCCGCTTCGATCAGCGCGCGGGCCGCGGCCAGATCGCCCGGTCGCAGCTCGGCGATCTCGCTCGCGCCCAGGGCTTCCGCCTCGGCGGGCGTCAGCGAGGGCGGGTCGATGAGCACCGTCCGCTCCAACCGCGCCCCGCCGGCGGCGATGGCCAGGGCGGTGTCGGCGCCCCAGGAGTGGCCGATGAGCGCCGCGCGATCGGCCACCGCGGCCACGGCCGTCGCGACCAGGCGCACGACGTTCGCACGCTCGTAGCGCTCGCGGTCCTCGCGACCGTCGAGCCAGGTGGTGGCGCCGTGCCCGGGCATGTCGAGGGCGACGACGTTCCAGCCGTCGGCGGCCAGCGCCCGCGCAGTGCGCGCCATCGTCGCGGCGCTGCTCTGGACGCCATGGAGCAGGACGGCCATGCGACCGATGCCCGCGCCCGTGCCCGTCGAGCCCCAGCGCAGACCGGTGAACAGGATGCCGTCGCCCTCGACCGTCACGGGCTCGGTCCCCGCGCGCGGATTCGCTCCCGAGAGGGCATCCGCCGCTCGGCTCACGCGAGCTCGACCTCCTCGCGGAAGGCCGGCCGATGCGGCTCCAGCCCCAGCCCCCGCACCCGCCGCTCCAGCGCGATCTCGGCGTCCGGGTCGCCGTGGACGAGGAAGACCCGCCGCGGCCGGCGCGCCGCCGCCGCGAAGTGGCGCAGCCAATCGACCAGCTCCGACTCGTCGGCATGGGCGCTGAAGCCGCTGATCGAGCGCACCTCGCAACGCACCGCCCGTTCCACCCCGTCGATGCGCACCGTCCGCGCGCCGGCCTGGAGGTGCGCGCCGAGCGTGCCCTCGCCCTGGTAGCCCACGAAGAGGATCATCGCCGCCGGGTCGTCGATGAGGTCGCGCAGGTGGTGCACGATGCGGCCGCCGGTGAGCATCCCGTTGGACGAGACGATCATCATCGGCCGCGGCCTGGACTTGATCGCCTTCGACTCGTCGGCGGTGCGCGTCACGACGGCGCCGGGGTAGTCGAGCGGCGTCTCCCCGGCCTCGAGCAGGCGGCGCGTCTCCTCGTCGTAGTAGCCGGGGAAGGCGCGGTAGACGTCGCTCGCCCGGGAGGCCATGGGCGAGTCGAGGTAGAGCGGCACGTGCGGGATGCGCCCGGCTTCCAGCAGCCGGTCCAGCACCCAGACCACCTCCTGCGTGCGCCCGATGGCGAACGAGGGGATGAGCAGGACCCCGCTGTGGCCGGCGATCGTCCCCACCGCCTCGGCGAGCAGGCGGATCGCCTCGTCGCCCGGTTCGTGCTCCCGCCCGCCGTACGTGGACTCGACGAGCACGTAGTCGGCGCCTTCGAGGATGGCCGTCGGGTCGTGGATGATGGGCGTGTCCGGCCGCCCGAGGTCGCCCGAGAAGACGATGCGCGTCGGCGGGTCACCTTCGGCATCGGCGACGTCGACGGTGATGATGGCCGAGCCGAGGATGTGGCCGGCGTCGTGGAAGGTCGCCCTCACGCCCGGCGCGACCTCGACGGTCCGCCCGTAGCCGAGCCCCCGGAAGTGCTCGAGGGTGCGTTCGGCGTCGGCGACGTCGTAGAGCGGCTCCAGCTCCTCCGTCTCGACCTCCGGCGGATGGGCGCGGATGGCCGCCTCGTGGTCGAGGCCCCGCTCCCTCGCCTCCCGCTCGGCGCGGCGGGCTCGCCGCTCGATCCACTCGACCCGGTCCTTGGCCTGCTCCACCTGGAGCTTGCCGCTGTCGAGCAGGACGAGGCGGGCCAGCTCAACGGTCGGGTGCGTTGCGTGGATCGTGCCGCGGAACCCCTCCTTCACGAGCAGCGGCAGGAGCCCGCAGTGGTCGAGGTGGGCGTGGGTGAGCAGCACGGCGTCGAGCGCCGCCGGCTCGAACGCGAAGCCGAGCCGGTTGCGCTCGCTCTCGCTCGGCAGGCCCTGGAACATGCCGCAGTCGACGAGGACGCGCGCGCGGGCGGTGGTGAGCAGGAACTGCGAGCCGGTGACCGTCGTTGCCGCGCCGAGGAAGGCGAGCTTCACGCGGCGCCCTCGGCGGGGATCGGCTCGGCGTCCGGCCCGACCGGCAGGCCGGGCAGGCGACGGAGGGCTCCGCTGGTCCAGCACTCGCGCATGCGGGCATGCTAGCCGCCGCCGCTCCGGGCCGTGCGCGGAGGCGCTACGCTGCCCGCGGTCGGCGATGGCGGTGGAGCGGAGGGATGGACCGATGGGCCTGCTGGCGGGCAAGAAGGCGCTGATCTTCGGCGTGGCGAACGATCACTCGATCGCCTGGGGCATCGCGCAGGCCTTCCACCGCGAGGGCGCGACGATCGGCTTCAGCTCGGTCGAGTCGCTGATCGAGAAGCGCGTCCGGCCCCTCGCGGCCTCGATCGGGTCGACGTTCGTGGAGCCCTGCGACGTGCAGGACGACGCCCAGGTCGCCCGCGTCTTCGACCGCTGGCGCGCCGAGCAGGGGCAGCTCGACATCCTCGTCCATGCGCTCGCCTTCGCCCGTCGCGACGACCTCGACGGCGCCTTCGTGGACACCTCGCGCGACGGCTTCGCCCTCGCCCTCGACGTCAGCGCCTACTCGCTCGTGGCGCTCACCCGGGCCGCCCTCCCGCTCATGTCGGCGGGCGCATCCGTGCTGACGCTGACCTACTACGGAGCCGAAAAGGTCGTCTCGCACTACAACGTCATGGGCGTGGCCAAGGCCGCCCTCGAGGCGTCGGTGCGCTACCTCGCCGCCGACCTGGGTCCGCGCGGCATCCGCGTCAACGCCATCAGCGCCGGCCCCGTGCGCACGCTCGCCGCCTCGGGGGTGGCCGGCTTCAAGGGGCTGTACGGGGAGTTCCGCGACACCGCGCCGCTGCGCCGCAACATCACCATCGAGGACGTGGGCGGTGCCGCCGTCTACCTCTCCAGCGACCTGGCCGCCGGCGTGACCGGCGAGGTGCACTACGTGGACGCCGGCTTCAACGTCCTCGCGGTGCCGACCCGGCAGTGATCGGGGGCAACGAAACGCCCGAAGGAACCGCCGCTCCATCGACGCTCGGCCGACAAGCCATTGCTGGCAAGCCGTCCGCTCGTCCCCCTTCCGCCTTGCGGCTTCCGGATCAGGTGCGAGGCCCCTTCGGGCAAGACGAAAGGTATCCTCCACCGGTGGGGCGTGTCTACGGCGGTTATCCACGAGTTTCGGGTCGTTGGGGAAGTTATCCACGTTCCATCCCCGAACGAGCCGGGGCTGCCGATGTGGACTCCGACAGCGTCGCTACGGCGCCCGTGCCACCATGCGCGCATGCACATCCCCGACCTCGGTCGGCGGGGCGAGGGCTGGGTCGTCCTGCAGGTCGCCTTCATCGTCCTCATCGCCCTCGCCGGCGTGCCCGAGCCGTCCTGGGTCGGCATGGCCGGCGCGGTCACGACCGGCGCGGGCGCTGCGCTCGTGGTGGTGGGAGGCCTGCTCGCCTTCCTCGGCTCGAAGGCCCTGGGTACGTCGTTCAGCCCGCACCCTCGCCCGCTCGACTCGGCCCGCCTGGTGCAGACGGGCATCTACGCCAGCGTCCGGCACCCGATCTACGGGGGGATCATCCTCGGCGCCTTCGGCTGGGGCCTGTTCGTGGCCAGCCCCCTCGCGCTCCTCCTGTCGATCGGCCTCGTCGTCGTGTTCTGGCTGAAGTCGCTGCGGGAGGAGGCGTGGCTCGGCGAACGCTACCCGGCCTACGAGGAGTACCGCCGGCGGACCCGCCGCTTCCTCCCCCGCGTCATCTGACGGAGTCCCGAGTGACCGAACCCGCGAGCCCGGCTGCCTTCGACCCCGAGGCCCCGCTGCCCGGCGCCCCCGACCCCTGGCAGGGCTCGGGCATGCCCGCGCTCCGGCCAGGCCCACCCTGGGCGATGACCGAGATGATCGCCGCCGAGCCCGCCTTCGCCGAACGCCTGCTGCGACGGCTGGCCGCGCCCGACGGCGCCGCCGCGCAGCTTGCCGCGGCTCTGCACGAGGCGGCCGCCGCGGGTGCCCCGGTCCGCGTCGTCGGGTGTGGCACGAGCGAGCACGGCGCCCAGGCGACGGCCCTCATCCTGGCCGCCGCGCTCGTCCGCGAGGGATTCGAGCCTCGAGTCGAGGCGGTCCAGGCCTTCGAGGCGGCCCTGTCGCCGCAGCGCGGCGGGCTCGTCGTCGGGATCTCCCACGAGGGTGGCTCGTGGGCCACGAACCGCGCCCTCGAGGCGGCCCGGGCGGCCGGATCGCGCACGGCCCTCGTGACGGTCGGCGACCGCTCGCCCGGTGCGGCGCTGGCGGACCTGGTCGTGACCACGGACGAGGCGGACCAGAGCTGGTGCCACACCGTCGGCTACCTCTCGCCGGTCCTCGCCGCGCTCGCCGTCGCCGGCCATGTCACGGGCAGGGCGCCCGACGCGGCCGCTGTACGCGCCGCGCTCGCGGCGGGTGCCGGCGGAGCCGATGCCGCCGAGCGGATCGCGGCCCGCCTGGCCGACGCGGCGCATGTCCTCGTCATCGCCTCGGGCGCCGACCGACCGGCCGCGCGCGAGCTGGCGCTGAAGATCGAGGAGGCGTCCTGGCTGCCGACCACGATGCGCGACCTCGAGACGTTCCTCCACGGCCACCTGCCGGCCACGGACGCGACGACCGGCCTCGTGCTCATCCTCGCCGACGGCGACGGGCTGGAGGCGCGTGCCGAGCGAGCGGCCGAGGCGCTGGCGGCTGCGCACGCGATCGGGCTGCGGGCGGCGGCGATCCTCAGTGACGCGGCCCACGCGGCGCTGCTCCTGGCGCCCACGCCCGCCGGGCGGATGCGGGCGGCGCTGCCCGCGGGGCTCGAGGGACCCGCGGCCGCCCTGGTCGCCACGGCCGTGCCGCTGCAGCTGCTCACCGAGCGGCTGGCCCGCGCGCGTGGCACGAACCCCGACCCGATCCGCCGGGACCAGGCGCCCTACCTCGAGGCCGCCTCGCGCGTCCGCTGAGGGCGGACGCCCGTCAGCAGCCCTTTGCGGGCTCCCGTCCGTCGCCGCCGGCGGCGGCGACGATGCCTTCCAGGACGCGCACGAAGGCCGCGCGATCCTCCTCGGGGATGGCGGCCAGGAAGTGCTCGTCGACCCCGCGCAGATGGGTCGGCGAGGCGTCGCGGAGTCGCCGCAGGCCGGCCTTGGTCAGGACGGCGAACGCGCCCCGCGCGTCGGTCGAGCAGGCCAGGCGCTCGACGTGGCCACCTTCGACCAGCCGGTCCACGAGGCGGCTCACACCGCTCCGCGTCAGCAGGAGCCGATCGGCCAGCTCGTTCATGCGCAGCCTGTGCCCGTCGGCGATGGTCAGCTGCACGAGGGCGTCGTATTCGGCCAGCGAGAGGGACTGCTCCGCCTCCAGCTCGGCCGCGAGCGTGCGCGACACGGCGGCATGGGCGCGGATGAAGGCGATCCACGGAGCCAGGCGCGGATCGATGCGCGCCTCCGGCCGCTCGGCGGACGGACTCGCGTTGGTAAGCGCGGTGGGGCTGGTCATCGTGGTTTCATGATAACGCGTCGGTTGCGCCGTCAACGATTGGGGCGGCGCCGACGAGGAGGCGCCTTCGGCGGCGCCTTCGACGACGCCCGCGACGGCCTTCGCGCCTTCGCCGGTGGCGCGGGCGGAGCCGGCGCTTCGACCGGGGCCGCTGCCTCAGCTCGCAGCTCGTCCAGCGCCGCGTCGACCGAGCGTACGCGGCCCCCGCCCAGTCGCTCCGCCAGCCGCCGCAGCAGCCCGTCCCCGTCGTGGAGGATGCGCCAGTCGAGGAGCACGCGCCGGTCGTAGGCGTGGAGCTCGAACTCCAGGCCGCGCTCGTGGATCGCCGTGCACGAACGCAGGTACTCCAGCCCGCTCACCATGTCCCGGTAGACGACCCAGGCGTCGCCGTCGCGCGGTAACCCGAGCGCCCGTCCGAGGGTGTCGGTCGCCACCCGACGTTGATCGCCCTCGCGGACCGAGAAGGGCACCGAGTCGCGGATCGCGCCGCGCACGTCGCCGAAGCGGCTGTGCACGACGACCACCGCTCGATCCTGGCCGACCCGGTTGGCGAAGGCGAAGACGTCCTCTGCCACCGCGCCGTCGGGGGACATGAAGTCGAAGAAGCGGAAGTCGCGCACCTCGGCGAAGAGGTGACGACGGTGGAGGAGGGGGAAGATCTCGCGCTCGTGGCGCTCCACGAGCCAGTCCTTCGGCTCCTCCTCCCAGCGGGCGCGGCGGAACTCCATGCCGTACTTCTCGGCGAAGCCCTCGATCTGGCCGTGGCCGAACATCGGCAGCCCGGGCAGCGTCACCAGCAGCGTCGCGGCGCAGAAGTAGCGATCGTCGTCGCCGAACTGGTCGATCGCCGTCCGCTCGTCGGGGTTGTTGAGGAAGTTCACGAAGCGCTTGAGCACCTCGGGGTCGAACGCGAGCGTCTCCTTGATGAGTGCTCGGTACGCGGCGTTGCGCTCGTCGCGCAGCATGTGCATGAAGGCGCTGTTGTAGACGCGGTGCATGCCCAGGGTGCGCACGAAGTAGCCCTCGAGCATCCAGAAGGCCTCGGCCAGCAGCAGGGTGTCCGGCGCCTCGGCGGCGACCCGGTCCACGACCTCGCGCCAGAACTCGACGGGCATCGCCCGCTCGAAGGCCGCCGTCGACATGCCCTGCCCGACCCGCGTCGGGACGGCGTCACCGCCGCCGCCCGGGGGCGGATACCAGAGGCGCTGGATGTGGCGACGGGCCAGCGTCATGGCCGCGTCGAAGCGGATGATCGGCGAGCGTCGGGCGACATCGAGGATGGTGGCGATGACCGCCTCGCGGACCTCGGGCTTGAGGTAATCGAGCTGCGCCGTGTCGTTCCAGGGCATGCTCGTGCCGTCGTTGCCGTGATAGATGTAGCGCGTCTCGCCGCTCTGGCGATCCACGCGCTGGAAGACCACGGCCGCGTCGCTGCGATCCCAGTAGCCGTCCTCGATGCGGATGGCCACGCGCTCGTCGCGCGAGAGGTCGGGGCCCGTGAAGCGGTAAGACGGGTAGGGCGACTCGGGCAGCGAGAGGAATCGCTCCGGGTGCTCGATCACCCAGCGCGAATCCAGCCCCATGTGGTTCGGCACCATGTCGCTCGAGAGGCGGACGCCGTGGCGGGTGGCCCGCTCGCGCAGGTCCGCCAGCGCCGCCTCGCCGCCCAGCTCATCGGCGATCCGGTAGTCGTCGAGGGAGTAGGCCGAGGCGGCCGCGTCGGGGTCGCCCATGCGCTGCTTGATCTCTGCCGAGGCATGGCTGCGCTGCCACAGTCCGATCAGCCACAGCCCGTTGATGCCGCGTCGGGCGAGCGTCGCCAGCTCCTCGTCGGGGATCGCGTCGAGGGTCTTGATCTCCCGTCCGTAGGCGCGGGAGATCTGTTCGAGCCAGACGTGTGTGGACTTCGCGATGAGAACGACGCGGGGCATCCAGTCCAGATCCGCCGAGAAGGCCTCCGCGTCGGGCAAGCCCTCGCCGGCGCGGATGCCGATGGCCACCGGCGTGCCGGCGGGGGGCCCGGCGGCCGCCTGCCAGCGCAGGCGCGCGGCGTGGTCCTCCTCGGCCAGCACGTCGAGAACCAGCTGGAGGTCGTCGAGCAGGTCGCCCAGCGAATCGCCCCAGCGGTCGCGGATGAGGCGGATCTGGGCGGCCAGCGAATGCGGCGCCTCGCGGGCCGGCGCAGAGAGGATCTCGAGCAGGTCCAACGCGCCGCCCTCGCCCTCGGCCGCGATCGGAGCAGTGAGCGCGAGGCGCGACGCGAATGCCTCCGCCAGGCGTAGAGTGGCCGGGCTCTGCGGCGCGCCATCGTCGAAGAGCGGCCGGAACGGCGTGAGGGCCGGGTTCGCTGTGGCCAGTCGCAGCAGGAGCATCTCCTCGAGAACGGCGGCGCGGCCCCCTCCGCTCGCAAGCTCCGCCGTCGGCGTCGCTTCACCGCGGTAGGCGGCGGCCGCGGGGAAGCGCTTGACGAAGGGCGTCAGGCCCGAGCGCAAGCGCCGGGAACCGAACTCGGCCTCGAGCCCGGCCGCGGCGCGCCCGACGGCGCCCTCGGGACCCACGCCGCCCAGGACCGCAGCGAGCCGGTGGAGCGCCTCGTGCAGGAGGCCCGCCGCCAGCAGCTCACCCGCGTCGACGCCCATCTGGAGCGCGAGACGGCGGACCGCGGGCAGATCCACGTGCGCGGTGTCGCCATCGATGGCGAAGGGCGAAGCGGTCAGCCCGAGACGCTCTCGGGCTGACCGGGCGACCCGGAACTCGTGGTGCGGCATGGACGGCACTCTACCAAGCACACCGAAGGCACTTCACGACACCCCGGTGCTGCTTCGGCCCGTTCCTCACGCGAGCAACACGGCTCTCCGTCCGCAGAGACGCCGGGACTCTATCCGAGATGCCGCCGCGTACGAGGCGCTACGATCGTCTCCCGATGTTCTGCTGATCGACTTGAGCTAGGAACTGAGCCTGCGGGAGTTCCTGATCGGGCTGGCCGTCATCGCCGCACTTGGCGCGTGTGGCGGTCAGCCCACTTCTGGCCTGCTCGTCGATCAGTACCTCGTCGCCGTATCGGGCGGCCCTGACGACAGAGGGTGGTCTCTCCTGCATTCGACGACGCGGAGCGAGATGTATGGCGGGAACCCATCCTCCTACATCCGTCTTGCCGAGACGCAGGACTGGTCAGCGTTCACCTGGAAGATCCTTCGCGTCACGCCCGACGATCCGTCGCTGACTCGCGTCGACGTGGAGTTCCCGGGCGGCCGGGACTCCATCCCCGAGCTCCTCGTCATGCCACGAGGCAACCTTCGGCTCTTGAGCATCTATCCGGACGAGCCAGGCGCTCCAGTGACGGGGCTATTCCTTGTCCGGCTGTCGGGTGGTACCGGCATATGGTCGTTCGGGGGCTAGCGTTCGGCTAGACCGGCACTGCGGCGGCACGCGCGACGGCCAACTCGACGAGCGATCGCACCGCCGTCCGGACGTCGTCGCTGCTCATCGACCGGTCGAACATGCCGGCGAGAAGCACGCGGCGGATCGAGCGCGCCAGGGAACGTGCCTCCGACTCGTCCAGATCCGGCGCGACGCGCCTCAACGCCTCCATGAAGTTGTCGAGCCCGCTCTGCATGCTGGCTTCGATGACGGGCCAGAATGTGTCGCTGCCAAGTTCGACGGCTGCCTGCGCTGCGGGCCGCACGAACAGACACGTGTGGGCACAAAAGTCGGCGTAGACGTCCAGGAACTGCCGCGGGTCCTCCGTCTTGAGGCCGAACGAGCCCTTGAGGAAATCGAGGCAGAAGCGGTCGAGCGCGCCGGGCGAGAGTGGATGGAGCATGAGGTCGCGCTTCGTCGGGAAGTAGTGGTAGAGCGCACCGATGCTCACGTACGCCACGCGCGCCGCGTCGCGCATCGTGACCCCGCGTACTCCACGCTCCGTGACGAGGGGGGCGACGGCCTCGAAGATCTCGCGCTGCCGCAGCAGCCGATCCTCACGCGGCCGACCAGGTTTTCCGAGCGCCATCGCCCGTTCCTCTCATCAATGCCGCGGGTACTTGCCTCCGCGTCACGGGCGTGACAAGGATACGCGCGATGACGAACGATCCGGTCGCGCGATACGTCGAGGCGGAGAGGCGCTACTTCGAGCATGAGGGCGTCGCTCCCGCAGAGCGTCACGTATCGCTCGAGCGGCCGCGCGTCCGCGTACGCGTGCTCGAGGTGGGCGCCGGCGACCCGGTGCTCCTGGTCCACGGCGGTGGAGGTAGCGCGGCCCAGTGGGCGCCGCTCCTCGCTCGCCTCCACGGGCGGCGCCTTCTCGCGGTGGACCGGCCTGGCTGCGGGCTCTCGTCCGGCTTCGACAACCGCGGTGTCGACCTGCGTGCCCACGCGATCGACTTCCTCTCGGGTGTGCTCGATGGCCTGGGCATCGAACGCGTCGACATCGTCGCCGGCTCGATGGGTGCGACGTGGTCGATCTGGCTCGCCCTCGAGCGCCCTGACCGCGTCCGCTCGCTCGCGCTCATGGGCTGCCCGGCGCTCATCGAAGGTTCCGGCGCGCCGCTGCCGTACCGGCTCCTGGGCGTCCCGGTGCTGAACCGCGTGATGTACGCGATGGAGCCGCCGAGCGATGGCCACGGCCGGAAGACCTTCGCGCGTCTCGGCCACGATCCTGCCGGCGTGCCCGACGAGCTCACCACGCTCCAGGGTCGCACCGAGGCGCTGCCCGGCTATCGCACGCATTGGCTGAGCCTGACCGAGAGCATGTTCCCTTGGGGACGGACCGGCATGACCCTGAGCCTGAACGAGCTCGCGCGGGTGCGACAGCCGGTCTTGCTCGTGTGGGGCGAGCGCGACCCGTTCGGCGCACCGAGCGCCGGCCAGGCGGCGGTTCGGGTCATGTCCGACGCGCGATTGACGACCGTCGCCGCGGGCCACCTGCCGTGGGTTGATGAGCCCGACCGTTGCGCCGCGCTGGTGCAGGCGCTCCTGGAAGGCGCACCGGATGCGCCATCGCCTATGAACCAGCCGACGGACATGCCCGTCTCCGTCTAGACCTGGGCTAGCGTGGTCATCGTGCCCGCTCCGCTTGCCGCCAGGGCGAGGAACGGTGGACTGTGCGATCTCATGCTCGGGCCGCCCCGGATCTCGAAGCGCGCCTGAGACATCATCCTCGTTCAAGTCCCCAGCGCTGATGTGACACGAACCAGCATGGGCGGCCTCAGGCGCCGGCGGCGCCAGCCGCGGCAGAGAGGTTGGCCAGCCCTTCCTCGAGGCGCTCGAGGGTCGGCCAGCCGTAGCCGAGGCGGAAGTGGCGTCGAGGCTGGTCGAACCAGTGGCCGGGCCCGACGATCGTCCCGTGGCGCTCGAAGAGCAGCTCGTAGAAGCGATCCACGTCCACGGCCACGTCCGGCCGGAAGCGGGGGAAGCCGACCACGCCGCCGCGCGGCTCGGCCCACTCGAAGCGCGGATCGGCGGCGACCCAGCCGCGCGTCAGCGTCAGCGCCTCCGCGATCCGCGCGCGGATGCCCGGCAGCAGCTCACCGCGCCGGCGCAGCGCCTCGAAGCCGATCGCCTCGTCCACCACCGAGTTCGTGATGAGGATCTGCTCCTTGGCGGCGAGGAACCGTTCCATCAGCGTCCGGTCGCGGGTCGTCAGCCAGCCCAGGCGGATGCCGGGCAGGCCGTAGGTCTTGGAGAGGCTGGAGACCCCGATGGCCCGCTCGGAGAGCGCGGCGGCTAGGGGGAGGGGTGCGCCGTAGGTCATCTCGCGATACGTCTCGTCGAGGAGGAGGCGCGCCTCGTCGTGCGCCTCGACGATGGCCACGACCTCGCGCAGCGTCGCCTCGGGGAGCACCTGGCCGGTGGGATTGTGGGGGCTGGTCAGGCTGACCAGCTTCGTGTGCGGCGTCAGCAGGGCCCGCAGCCGGGAGGGGTCGACCGCCCAACCGTCCTCGAAGCGCAGGTCGAGATGGGAGACCGACGCCCCGATGGCCCGCGGCGTCTCGAGGTTCGTGGCGTAATTCGGGCGCGCGACGACGACGTGGTCGCCGGGCCGCAGGAGCGTCGTGGCCACGATGAAGAGGGCCGCCGCCGCGCCCGGTGTCAGGAGCACGTCATCGGGGGTCAGCCCTGCGCCATCGCTGGCGACGAGCGCCCGCAGCCCCGGGTGGCCGACGTGGTCGCCGTACATCAGCACGAGATCGTCGAGCGCGACGTCGAGGTCGCGCAGCGCCATGTCGGATACCGAGCTCTCGGCGAGATTGCACCGGATGCGCTCGTAACCGAGCTGCTCGGGCGACTCGATCTCGATGGGCATGCGCCGGTAGTCCATGCCTAGCGCTCGAGCGCGGCGATCTTCTCCACGCGGCGCTGGTGACGGCCGCCCTCGAAGACGCCGGCCACGAAGGCGTCGACGCAGGCCTCGGCCACCTGGCTGCCGACGATGCGCGCGCCCATCGAGAGCATGTTCGCGTCGTTGTGCTCCCGGCCCAGGCGCGCCGTGACCGGATCGGCCGCTTCGACGCAGCGGATGCCGCGGATCTTGTTGGCCACGATCGCCTCGCCGGTGCCGCTGCCGCCCAGCACGATGCCCAGGGTGCATTCGCCTGCCGCGACCGCCTGCGCCGCGGGGGCGATGACGTCGGGGTAGTCGACCGGCTCGGTCGAGTCCGTGCCGAAGTCGACCGGCTCGTGCCCCGCCGCGCGGAGCCACTCGATGACCGGTGCCTTCAGCGGGAACCCCGCGTGGTCAGCGGCGACGGCGATGCGCATGCGCGGACCCTACCATCGTCAGCCGCCTCGTCGCGGGGTCCCGGCGTTGCGCTCGGTGCGTGCCTCGGCCGCCCGGATGCGCGACTCGACGAGCACGTCGCAGGCCTCGTCCGGGTCGTCGGTCACCTTGAGCAGGCGGATGTCGGCCGGGTCGAGCTTGCCCTCGCGGGCTGCCGGATCGGCCAGCCAGTCGAGCAGCCCGCGCCAGTAGCTCGAGCCGAACAGGACGATCGGGAAGTGCTCGATCTTGCCGGTCTGCACCAGCGTCACCGACTCGAAGAGCTCGTCGAGCGTGCCGTAGCCGCCGGGGAAGATGACGAAGCCCTGGGCGTACTTGACGAACATCATCTTGCGCACGAAGAAGTAGCGGAAGCGGATCTCGAGGTCGAGGTAGGGGTTCGACTGCTGCTCGTGGGGCAGCTCGATCGAGCAGCCCACCGAGTAGCCGCCGGCGCCCTGACACCCTCGGTTGGCCGCCTCCATGATCCCTGGCCCGCCGCCGGTGATGACCGTGAAGCCGCGCTCCGCCAGGCGCGCGCCGATCTGCTCGGCCGCGGCGTAGGTCGGGTCGTCCGGCCGGGTGCGGGCCGAACCGAAGACGGTCACCGCGGGGCCGAGGCGGGCCAGCGTGTCGAAACCCTCGACGAACTCGCCGAGGATGCGCAGCGCGCGCCAGGCGTCGGTCTCGAGGAAGGTCGTGTCCGCGTAGGGTGCCGCCTGGAGGAGCTTCCGATCCTCGGTGGCGCGCGGCCGGTGCTGGTTCTCCTTCACCGTCGCAGGATAGCCCGTGCCGGGCGACCGGGGCAGCGCGCGTTGTTTGGTGCGCAACAGATCGATGCGCGCCGGGCCTGGAGTGCCCATGGAGAGGCAACGGGGCCGCTTGGTGGATCCGCCGGCCGCGAGATCACGCTCAACGACACCGATTCGGGCGCAGTGGCGCTGCTCGGGAGGCCGGGATTGCTCTTCAGGACGCCGCGAATGCTGTTCAGGACGCCGGGGATGCACCGTTTGGTGTCCTGCACGCAACACGGCCGCGCTATACTACCGGGGAGTATCAGTTTCGCCCGGTCACGGCCGGGCCACCAGGGAGGCGAAACGAACCTGCCATGGCCATCGCGATCGACCCCGTCTGCGGCATGCAGGTCGAGACGGAGGGTGCGCAGCTGACGTTCGAGTACGAAGGCAAGACGTACTACTTCTGCGGCAAGGGCTGCCTGCTCGAGTTCAAGGACGACCCGAAGCGCTTCCTCGACCCGGGCCACAAGCCCTCGATGTAGCACGGCGCCTTCGCGCGCGTCGAAGGACGGGCCAGATAAGCGCGCGATAAGCGGGCGTTGAGCGGCCGTCGATGGTCGCTCGCTAGGGTCCGCGGAACCAGTCCGGCCGATCGGCGACCGGACGCCGTCTGATGACGAGGTCCGCGGCCATGATCAGCCTCTTCGCCTGGAGCCTTCCTTTCCCGCGCTGGCTCGCAGTCCTTCTTCTGCTCGCCATTCTCGCCGCCGCCGCCCTCCTGGTCGCGGGCCTCGATCCCACGGCCCAGGGCGAGATCGGCAGCTGGCGCTGGCCGAGGCTGGCGCAACTCGGCTGAGCCACGGCCGCCTTCAGCGGATGGTGGCCGACTCGCTCCCCGCGACGCGCGACGCGATGTAGACCGGGATGACCGAGAGCAGGATGGCCGCCAGCCCGGCGACGTTGACCAACGGGACCTGATTGGCGAGCCGGAAGCTCTGGAAGATCCAGATGGGCAGCGTCTGGACGCCGCCGGCCGCGAAGATGGTCACGATGACCTCGTCGAAGGACAGCGCGAAGGCGAGCAGGGCTCCTGCAAGCAGGGCGGAGCGGACGTTCGGGAAGGTGACGTGGCGGAACGTCTGCCACGTGTCGGCGCCAAGGTCGGCCGAGGCCTCCTCGAACGAGCGCGACGTGCGGCGGAGGCGGGCGATCGCGTTGTTATAGACGAGCACGATGCAGAAGGTGGCGTGGCCGACGACGATGGTGGCCAGCCCCAGTGGAATGCCCAGGGTGGCGAAGGTCGTGGACAGCGCCATTCCGGTGACGATGCCGGGCAGGGCGATCGGGAAGATGACCACGAACGAGATCGTCTCCCGCCCGAAGAACTGGTAGCGCGAGACGGCGAAGGCCGCCAGGCTGCCCAGGGCCAGGGCGATGGCCGTGGCACCGAGGGCCGCCACCACCGAGGTGAAGAAGGCTCGTTGGAGGCCGGTGTTCTGGAACGCATCGAAGAGCCACTGGAGCGTGAAGCCGGACGGTGGCCAGGCCGTCGTGCCGCTCGCGTTGAAGGCGTAGATGACGACCAGCGCCAGGGGGAAGTAGATGAAGCCGAGCACAGCGCCGCTGGCGATGCGGAGCACGAGACGGCCGCCACGGCCGCCCATCAGAGGGCCTCGAACGCGCCGAAGCGCCGGGCGACCAGCAGGTAGCCGACCATGATGAGCAGGGGCACGATCGAGTAGGCCGCCGCGAAGGGCAGGTCGGGCACGCCGAAGTTCAGGTAGATGAGGTTGCCGATGAACTGCGTGGTCGAGATGAGCCCGGGCACGATGTAGTCGCCCAGCGTGAGCGAGAACGTGAAGATCGAGCCGGCGACGACGGCCGGGAAGGCCAGCGGCAGGATGACCCGCCGGAAGGTCATCCAGGAGCGCCCACCCAGGTCTGCGGAGGCCTCGATGAGCGAATTCGGGATCCGTTCCAACCCGGCG
>Ga0334722_10002996_pt1 | contig 18532 bp, 15 predicted proteins | sample C3_bottom_MG_FD_207210 | JGI IMG/M metagenome (GOLD analysis project Ga0334722, IMG submission 207210) | Sediment microbial communities from Yellowstone Lake, YNP, Wyoming, USA - C3_bottom | ecosystem: Environmental > Aquatic > Freshwater > Lake > Sediment | place: USA: Wyoming | collected...
CAATGCGCTCGCCCAGCACGGACACGATGTGGATGTGATTCACGACCGCGATGCGTATTATCTGGCGCACCCCAGTGAACCCACCGCGCCATTTGAAAATCATTCGCGCGTGACCGTTCATGCGCTAAAATCACGTGCGGGATTTCTTTCGCCGCTGGCGACGCAACAGACCGGTCAGCCCTGGTTCAAAAGCCAGATCAAAAAACTGATCGAATCCCAGCATTATGATGTCATTCACTTTCACAATATTTCGCTGATTGGTCCTGGCGCGCTGGCGTACGGGAATGCCGTCAAATTGCTGACCATGCACGAGCATTGGTTGATTTGTCCGATGCACATTCTGTGGAAGTTCGACCGCGAGGTGTGCGCTCAGCGCGATTGTTTTCTCTGCACGATTCATGGCAAGCGTCCGCCCCAGCTATGGCGTTATACCGATTTTCTCGATCGCCAGCTCACGCACATCGATCAATTCATTTCCCCCAGCCGATTCACGCGCCAAAAACATCTTGAAGAAAAATCGAACCTACCGATTACTGTTCTGCCGTACTTCGTGCCGCCAATTCCAGAATCAATTGACGACCCATCGCCATCGGCGCGACCGTATTTCCTGTTTGTCGGACGCTTGGTGAAGATCAAGGGATTGCAATTGCTTTTCCCGGTTTTCAAAAATTACCCGCACGCCGATTTGGTGGTCGTCGGCGAAGGCGAGTATGAAGCCACGTTGCGTGAATTGGCGCGCGATATTCCGAACGTGAAATTTCTGGGCGCGTTTTCGCAGACTCAGCTTCACGCGCTCTATCGTAACGCGATTGCGGTGATCATGCCGTCGATCTGTTTCGAAGTGGTGGGGATCGTTCAGATCGAAGCGTTGGCAGCCAAGACTCCGGTCATCGTGCGCGATTTGGGCGGGATGCCGGAACCGATTGAGGATTCGAACGGCGGATTTGTTTTTCGCACCGATCAAGAACTGGTTCAAGCGATGACGCGATTGCAGGAAAATCCAACGCTTCGCAATACGCTGGGCGAAAATGGATATGCGGCTTATTTGAAACTGTGGAGCGAACAAGCGCATCTGAAAAAATATTTCGAACTCATTGCAGGTATTAGCGAGCGCAAAGCCGCGCTGGTTGGATGAGATGATAACCACTGACCGCCTCCCTGTTCTTACTTACCACTCACTTGACGACAGCGGGTCGGTGATTTCCACATCGCCTAAGCAATTCAAAGCGCAAATGGAATATCTCAGCGCGAATGGTTGGCGCACGCTCACGCTCGACGAACTGCTCGTGGGTCATACGCGCGGGGAATGGCAGGCGCGAACCTTCGCGCTGACGTTCGATGATGGATTCAAAAATTTTCTGGAACACGGTTTGCCTGTTCTAACGCAGTTCAAATTTTGTGCGATGATGTTCGTGGTTTCAAATTGGGTTGGCAAGACAAGCGATTGGCTGGGTCAGCCCCATTGGGTTCCGCGTTTTGAATTATTGGATTGGCAAGACCTGCGCGAGTTAGCCGAGGCGGGAATTATCGTCGGCAGTCATTCGGCGAATCATGCGCGATTGGCGCGCAGGGCTCCGCGAGATGCGGAAGCAGAGATAGTCGATTGCAAACATGCTGTCGAAGATCACACGGGGCATCCGGTTGAAACCTTCGCTTATCCGTATGGCGAAACATCGCGCCAATTGCAAGCCATCGTTGCGCAAAATTTTCGCGCGGGGTTTGGAACGCGGCTGGGATTTGTTACCGGCAATGATCGTGTCACGAATTTTTCCAGAATCGAAATGTATTATTTGCGCGATGCGCGCCGTATGAGTAAACTAGAATCGGGTGGGCTGGAACGCGAATTTAGAGTCCGCCGTTTATTGCGCGAATTATCGCGTCAATGGAATTTACGCAACAAGTAAAGATTTTTTGCCCACTAATCATCGCGAATCTACGCAAATAAAAAATTAGCGAGGATTGGTGAGGATTCGCGGGCAACATTAGAGTTAGGGCTTGTCCGAGTCAGGAAATGTTAGACGAATGAATAGAAAACGGGTTGCTCTGATTGGTCTGGGCGCTGTGGCTGAACGAATTCATCTGCCCGCGCTGCGCCGGTTGCCTGAATTGGAATTGGTCGCCGCTTGCGAAATCAATCCTGACCGCAGCGAAAAAATGCGCGCCCAATTCAAAATTCCCAGGGTCTATGACGATGCGCGCGCTATGCTCGAAAAAGAACGCCCCGACCTGGTTATTGTTGGCACGCCGCCTGCGCTTCACGCGGAACATTGCTTGCTGGCGATTGAATTTGGCGCGCACGTTTTTTGCGAGAAACCATTTGTCGAACGAGTCGAGCAAGGTCAGCCCGTGATCGATGCGGCGCAAAAAAATCAGCGGCGCATCGCAGTCAACAATCAGTATCGTTACGTGTCGATCTATCGCGAGACGGCGCGGCGGATTGCCGCCGGTGAATTTGGAAAACTATACAGCGTGCAAGCATGGCAGCAGGTTTTTTATCCGCCGACGATGGAAAAGAATTGGCGCGCGAGCATGACCGAATACACGCTCTTTGAGTTTGGCACGCACATTCTGGATTTGCTGGTTTATTATTTCGACGCGCTGCCCGTATCGATCAGTGCGCTGATGCCGCGCGTCCGCGCCGACATTCACGCCGATGTGCTTGATCTCATTCAGCTGCGCTTCCCAGGTGAACGCGTTGCGACAATCAACCTGAATCGTCTGAGTCATGCGCCCGACCGCTATCTCGAAATGCGGCTGGATTGCGATCAAGCGTCGGTGCGAATTTCTTTTGGCGCAGTGGCTTATGCTCGATTGAGTTTGTCGCGCAAAAGAAAACTGCCGACGTTCGACGCGGTGTTGGCGCGTGGTGGTGAAGCGCGCGTCGAACGAAATGGACGATCACAACGCATTGCCACCGAATGGCGCGAGGTGTTTGCGCCTGCAACGGCACAGCATCTTGCGGAATTTGTTCAAGACATCGCCGCTGATCGTGAGACAAAAAATTCCGCGAGCCACGCGCTCAATTTATTGCGAATCGTTCGCGCGGGTTATGATTCTGCGCGAACAGGTCAGACGATTGCGCTGAACTGGGAATGATCGAAAAAATGTTGAGCTTGTCCGTTGTCATTGCGGCGCACAATGCGGCGTCGGTGATCGCGCAATGTCTGGGCGCATTGCAATCGCAAAGCGTTCCAATCGACGAAATTATTCTCGCGGATAGTTCGACGGACGGCACCGACGAAATCGTCCGCGCAGATTTTCCGCGCGTCCAACTTATCCATTTCAACGAACCGCTGACATTGCCGCAACTCCGCGGCAAGGGCATTGCATTGACGCACGGAGATGTTATCGCCATCCTTGATCCGTTTTCGGTTGCCGATGTGGATTGGGCGAAGGAATTGCTCGCCGCGCATCAAGCGCGATCCAACCTGGTCATTGGCGGCGTGGTCGATTTGTACGATGCGTCGCACCAAAATTTATTGACTTGGGCAAAATATATCAACGAGTATGGAATGTTCATGCCCCCGATGGACGAGGGCGAAATCGAAATTTTGCCTGGGAGTAATGTTTCCTACAAACGCCGCGCGCTATTTGCAGACGACAAACCGAGGTTCGTTGAATTTTGGAAAACCTTTGTGAATTGGGAGGCAGAGACATCGCTCTGGCTTGCGCCTCGGATGATAGTCTCGCTGAAAAAATCGATTCCGTTCCAAGATTTTTTGCGAACGCGATTCGATCATGGACGATGCTTTGCAGGAATGCGTGTGGCAAATGAGTCCATGGGCAAGAAAATTTTGCGAGCTATCACATCGCCAATCTTGCCCGCGATTTTATTATGGCGCTGGAGCAAGCAATATTGGTACAAGAAACGCTATCGCGACAAGTTTTTGCTGACGCTGCCGCTCCAGCTACTTTTGTTTGGCTACTGGGCATTCGGCGAATTTGTTGGATACGTGGCGGGCACTGGAAACAGTTGCCGCAAATTATATTATTGACTCTCACGTTTTCTATATGATGACTCATACCGATCCAAAATTATCCGTGATTGTCGTTTGTCTTAACCACCCTCGCGTGCGCGTACGTTGCTTGGAAGCATTGACTGCACAAACCAAATCATCCGATGTCGAAATACTAGCGGTGGGTCGTCGGTTGGGCGATCCAGACAACTCGCGATTGCGAGAGCGATTTTCCAAGGTGCATTGGATCGATGCGCCGAAAGAAGATACGGTTCCACTGATGCGAACGCGCGGAATTGCGGCGAGTTGTGGCGCGATCATTGCGTTGTTGGAAGATGATTGCGTCGTGACGGACGGTTGGTGCCAAGGAGTCATCGCCGCGCATCGAACAGAGCATGTCGCTATTGGCGGCGCTATCGAACCAAGCGCTGATTACAAACTTATCGATTGGGCGATTTATTTTTGTGAATACGCTCGCTTTATGGCTCCGTTTGCGGGTGTTGTATCAGCTCTGCCTGGCAATAATGTTTCGTACAAACGCGTTATTGTCTCCGATGTCAAAGAATCCGATGGACTGTATGATGTCTTTTTTCATTGGCAGTTACAGCAGTCGGGCAAAATTCTAGTTGCCGACCCTCGACTAATCGTGTATAATGCCAACCATTGGTCGCGCGCGCACGTGACCGCATCGCCGTTTCATCACGGGCGGGCGTTTGCGGGAATGCGCGCGAAATATTTCTCGCGCGCGAAACGCATCGTTTATGCGGGTCTCGCTCTTGGTCTCGTTGTCGTCAAGGTGGCGCGAGTCGCGCGTCAAGTGATGAGTCGAAAAACATATGTCAAGGAATTTTTCCTCTCGCTGCCGTGGACAACTCTGTTTATGCTGAGTTGGTCGTGCGGAGAATTCCTGGGTTATCTATTCGGCGCGGGCGACAGCGCGGCGCGTTGGCAATAAGGAAAGCAAACATTTGAATACGTTCGAACGGGTTGTGCGGCACTCGCGAATTACATTCAACAACTATCGGGCGAATCCCAGCCCGAATTTTCTTATTTTATTCATCAACTCGATTTGCAATATGAAATGCGAGCACTGTTTCTATTGGACGAGTTTGAATCAGCGTGATGATCTCACGGTGCAAGAGATCGTCGAACTATCGCGTTCGTTGGGGCGGCTGGAAAATTTGAATCTGTCGGGCGGCGAGCCATTCTTGCGCAAAGAGTTTGCCGAAATATGTGTTCAATTCATTCGGCAAAATCAGGTCCGCCAAATCTATGTGCCGACCAACGGCTATTTTACCGATAAAATCATCGCGGCGGTTTCGGGCGTCTTGGAAAATAAAGACCTTGAGCTATTTGCTTGCGAACTCTCGCTCGATGGTATGCCCGAATTTCACGATCATTTTCGCGTCGCCAAAAACTCTTTTCAAAAATCGATGGAGACGTACGACGCGTTGGCTCAATTGCAAGAACGTGATCCCAGGTTGCGGATTCACGCCATCTCCACTGCCACAAATGTCAACATCGGCGAAATCAAAAAACTGACCACATATCTCTACGAACGTTGTCCCCAGATGGACCATCACAATCTGGCGATCATTCGCGGCGACCGCAAGAACCCAGACCTGGCGGCGCCTTTGTTGGACGAATATCGAAAACTGTACGCGTATATGCGCCGACTGTGGTCGCCGCGTGAAACTGGTCGTTACGGCGCTATCGTTGAGCCGATGCTTCAGTGGACGAAAACGCAGACGTTGAAAGAAAAACGCCAGGTCGTGCCGTGTAACGCTGGGCGACTCAGCGTGGTGGTGTATGCTAATGGCGATGTGAGTCTGTGTGAGATTCACAAGCCGATTGGAAATTTGCGAACCAAGTCTTTTCCCGAAATTTGGAAATCGATTGAGGCAAAGGAATTGCGCCAATCCATTTCCAATCGAGAATGTTATTGCACCACCGAAGTTTTTATGTGGCCCAGCATCGTCTATCAACCGCCCAGTCTCGCCAAGGCGATGCTTGGCGCGCAGGTGTGGCAAACGCCAGGCGCACTGAACGTAGAAGAGAAACCATCGATTACGCTGGGCGAGAATAAACTGCCTGTTTCGGAATAGACTACAAGACCATCCAGGTCTCAAAGACCTGGATGATCTGCGAGAGGCAACTGTTGATCCTGGGAGTTAATGGCATACGCTTGATCGGATTGCGGAGCGGTGTTGGCAGGGCAATCGAAGCGTTTCTGAAATGTATGGGCGAGATGGATCACCCCTTCACGACGATCAACGTTTACACGCCCCAGCCGTTAGACGATTCGGTGAAATTGCCCGACTGCGCGCGCAACGTGGTGCTTCCGTCTCGATTGCATCCTGGGTTGTGGGAACAATTCGTTTTGCCGAAAGCGCACGGCACAAAAGATGTTCTCTTCTGTCCCAGTTACGTGATACCGCTCTTGGCGCGCTGTCCCACACTCCTGGCGCATCACGGTTCCTACGAGGGCTACAAGGACGCCGCGCAAGCGTATTCGCTGTGGACGCGCATCAAAGCCCGCGTGATGTACGATCTGAGCGCAAACCGCGCGACGATTGTTTCGACCGTGAGCGAATATAGCAAGCAGGACATGGCGCATTATTATCGGCTCGCCCCGAAAAAAATTCAGGTGATTCCCGAAGGCGTCGATACGAAACTCTTTCGTCCGATACAAGACCTGGGTTTGTTATCGCGCTGGCGGACGCAACTATTCGGACAAGATGTGCCGTTCATTTTATATGTGGGTAAACCGACTCGTCGACGGAATCTGTCGAATTTGCTTCGCGCATTTCAACGTCTCAAACAAGATAACAAAATCCCGCACAAGTTGCTTTTGGTTGGGTCAGCGTTGCCAGGGACAGCGTCTGAACAAGAGATTCACGACCTGAGTTTGCGCGAGCATGTCGTCGAGCTGGGTTATGTGTCGCATGAGGAACTGGTCGTGTGCTACAATGCTTGCGATGTGTTCATTTATCCATCTTCCTACGAGGGTTTCGGTATGCCCGTCTTGGAAGCGATGGCTTGCGGCACTTCCGTGATCGCGCTGAACAATACGGCTTTCCCAGAATTTGCAGGTGGCGTCGCGCGATTACTGCCCGATGCGAACGTAGACACCTTGGCAAATGGCATCGCACAGTTGATCGATGATCGCGCACAGCGCGAGATGATGGCGCGTGAGGGTCCTAAGCGCGCAAAAAAATACGACTGGCACATCGTCACAGGAATGTATTTGGAACAGTTGTTAAAATTGGCGATTCCGAAAAATGCAACCGATCCCATTCGTTTGCCCGATTTGTAAAGGAGCGTTGACGCAACAGTCGGACGCATACTATTGCGCGCACGATCAACGCGCCTTTCCCGTGACGTTGGACATTCCTGACTTTCGCGTTTTTCCTGATGGCGCAACCGAACGCGATCCGCGCGAAGCAAAGGTCGCGCGACTGGCGGAAGAATATCCCAAGCGAACCTTCGCCGAGTTGGTGGAATTCTACTACCACATCTCGTCTGAAATCCGCCCCGACTTGGCGCAAAGCCAAATTCGCCATGTGTTGAGCGGACCCGCGCGCGCCGAGATCGCCCTGCGCGATATTCAGCAGCAATCGCAAATTTCGTTGCAAGATTCTTTTCTCGAAATCGGCTGCGGGTCTGGGGGATTTCTCGTCGCCGCATCGCGCGTGTTTCATCAAGCGATTGGATTGGATATTGCGCTGTGGTGGTTGCTGATTGCGAAAAAGCGTTTAGAGGAAGCGGGGTATCCTGCCAATTTGATTTGCGCCTTTGCCGAGCGCTTGCCATTTCCAATCGATTCGTTTCAGTTAGTTGTTGGCAGTGATGTGATCGAGCATACGCCAAAGCAAGTAGAGCTAATGATCGAAGCGTATCGCGTGTTGGCAAATAACGGCGCACTTTTTCTGGCGACACCTAATCGATGGAGTCTCACGCCCGAGCCGCACGTCAAGGTGTGGGGTGTCGGTTTTTTGCCCAGGGCATGGCGTGCGCCTTATGTGCGACTGGTTCGCAAAGTTCCGTACGAGAAGGTTATCACGCTGAATTATTTCGATGCGCGCGCGTTGATTGCCCAGACCCAGTTTGGTAAGTGGAAAATTTTGCTCCCTGAATTTCATCCCGACCACGTCGCGCAACTGCCCGCCTGGCAACGCGCCGTCGTGCCGATCTATCACGCGCTTAAAGCCCTGCCGCTGGTCAAGGGTTTGGTCTATTTATTCGGTCCGTTGTTTTATATTATTGGCATCAAACGAAACGATTAACGCGCCATTCAAAATATTTTTGAGATGCCTTAGCAAGGCAGAAAATGGAAAACGAAACGAACAATTTTTGGAAGGACACGCGAGTTCTTGTCACTGGAGCCGGGTCGTTTATCGGCAGTCGATTGGTGAACGAACTTGTGGCGCGCGGTGCGCGAGTCCGCGCCGTCATTCACAGCACGAGCGAAAGAATCGAGAACCTGCGCCAGATCGATTGCACCAAAGGCGATTTGCGCGATCGCGATTTTGCGCAGATGGCGATGAACGGCATTCAGGTCGTCTTTCATCTCGCCGCGTATCACGGCGGACGCGGCTTTATCAACACGCATCCCGCCGATTGCTCTTCGAACCTGGTCATCGATGGCATCGTTTTTGCCGCCGCCGCGCAAGCACATGTCGAACGAGTTTGTTTCGCCAGCTCTGCTTGTGTGTATCCGCAAACTTTGCAAGAGATGCCTAAAGACGGACAGATCATTTATCTCAAAGAAGAATGGGCGGACCCCTTCGTGCAGGGGCGCGCAGCGGCAGACCGCGAATATGGCTGGGCAAAATTAATGGGCGAAATGACGCTGCGCGCTTATCGAAATCAGTACGGCTTGAAATCGGTGGCGTGCCGCCTCTTCAATGCTTACGGCGAGGGCGAGAACGAAACACATGCGGTCATTGCGTTGATCGCCAAAGCATTCATCCGCATGGACCCGTACGAAATCTGGGGCGATGGACAGCAAGCGCGCAATTTCACCTATGTCGGTGATATTGTCGAAGGGATGATTCACGCGGCAGAAAAAATCGATGACGCATCGGCGGTGAATATCGGCGTGGCAGAGCCAGTCAAGATCATCGACCTGGCGAAATTAATTTTCAAACAAACCGGGTTCACTCCGAAAGCGATTGCGTTCAACGCTGCCCAGCCGGTTGGTGTTTCCTATCGTGCCGCCGACCTGACGCGCGCGCGGCAACTTTTGAACTGGGAACCTGGGACGACGCTTGAAGAAGGGATGCAGCGAACGATAAGATGGTATTTTGCGAACCACAAAGTTGAACAAGTGAAGGCGCGATTGGGCGCATTGCTCATGGAACGCGCCTAGGAATTCGATGCAAAATCAGTTGCAACGTCAACTCAAGCACCAAGTGTCGCACGCCATCGCCAAATTCACCGAGACTGTCCTGCCGGATGAATTTGTCGCGCAGATGCGCGCAACGCGTGATTGGAATGCGTGGGCGGATGCGTTGACGCCGGAGATACTTGACGATCTGGCGCGCGCGTCTCTGGAAACCCAGCGGCGATTATTCAAAGCGAACGTGCGGCTGGTTGAAATCGAAACGCACGCGCGTTGCAACCGGGTCTGTTCGTTCTGTCCCAATGTGATTGTGGACCGCAGGCGCAATAAGACGATTACGAATGTCGAAATGTTGGATCGAGTGTTTGACGAACTGGGTTCGATTGATTTCGCGGGACAATTAAAAGTCGCGCGGTACTCAGAGCCGCTTGCTGATCTTGATTCTTTGTATCCGCGCATCGCTTCTGCTCGAATGCGTGTGCCTCACGCACAACTCACCATTGTGACGAATACAGACTATTTGAACCCGGCGGTGCTCGACAAATTAAATGATCTGGGTCTCAACGTCATCTATCTGAGTTTGTACCTGAAATCGAATGAGACGTGGAGCGTGGAACTCGCTAGGGATTACAATGAGCGCATTGCCGCCAAGCTGGGCGTACAAGTAACGTCGAAACAAGAAACACCCATTGCTACGCATTGGACTTTTCGCTATAAAAACCTTGACCTGCGATCCTCTTGTATGAACTGGGATATTTATGGGGTGGATCGCGGCGACTCGATGAAACAATACGCGGTCGGACAACGTGTGGGTCCTTGCCGCGCGCCATTTGATACGTTCGTCGTCGATTATGATGGATCGGTTGTGCCGTGTTGCAACATCCGCAGTGATCTGCCCGAACACAAAAAAATGGTCGTCGCAAATCTCTCGTCATTAGAAACGAGCATCTTTGGCACTTACGCGGGACGACTCTCCGCGTGGCGGCGAAGCATGGTCGGCTTTGGCGCAAAAGCATTTCCTTGCGCGACCTGTCGCCATCTTGATATTCCTGAAAAATCGGCGACGACTATTGGCGCGCATTTGAAAAAACGGTTGACGGAAATTCAACGCGCCGAGTTGTATGCGTTGCCCATTGGAATGAACGCGGAACGCAAACGCGAATCGGCGTCGGTTTCGAATGATCGCACCTAACGCCGCTTCAGTCGAATCGCCTCGCCTGCCGCTACAAGTTGTGCTTGTGGCGATGTATTACGATTACGGCGATAAAGAGCGCGGTCCTGGCTATGAATACAACAATCTTTTTCTGACCTGCCGCGAAATTTTTGCGCAAGCCGATTTCTTCGATTTTGGTTCGCCGCTGCAAGAACGCGGACAGCACGCCATGAACGAAGAACTCGTCGCGTTCATTCGAGAGCGCAAGCCCGACCTGACCGTGTTTTGTCTCTACCAAGACGAGTTTCTGCCCCAGGTCATTGATGAGATTGGAAAAGAGACGACCACGCTCGCCTATTTTTTCGACGACACCTGGCGGCAGTCCTATGTGCGCTTGTGGGCTCCGCGATTTCATTTTTTTACCACGAGTAGTCTCAACGCGTTGCGGACTTATCGTGACCTGGGTTTGACTCACGCGCTGTATTCGCCGTTGGGTTACAATCATTTCATGTACCAGAAAAAAAATTTGCCTGCGCTCTATGACGTCTCGTTTGTGGGAAGTATTCATGGACATCGACAATGGATTGTCAATCAACTGCGAAAAGCGGGTATCACGGTGAATGTTTGGGGCGCGGGCTGGGAAACTGGTCGACTGAACCAGGAGCAAATGATCGATGTCTTTAATCAGAGCAAAATTGTTCTGACGCTTTCAAACAGTCTCAGTTATGATGCGCGCTATTTTCTTCAGTCGCCACGGTGGGCGTGGCGAGACTGGCGGTATTGCAAAAAAGATCGAGACCAAATCAAGGCGCGTCATTTCGAAGTGAGCGGGTGCGGCAGTTGCCAGATCAGTTACTATGTCGAAGACTTGGAGCATTGCTTCGAGATCGGAAAAGAAATTCTGATTTTCATGGACGTGGACGACTTGTACGAAAAAATTCGCTATTATCTTCGCCACGACGATGAACGCAGTGCGATTGCCGACGCGGGTCATCAACGCGCGGTGCGCGATCACACACTTGAGCGCCGCTTTAGAGATATTGCAATAGCCATTCAGGCAACCCGCCATTGAGAGATTGCACGATATGAGTGCCAGTTCGCAACCGCCATTAGTGAGCATCTGTCTTTTGACGTACAATCAAGAGCGCGTGATTGGTCAGTCGCTTGGTTCGATTCTGGCGCAAACGTATCCGCGACTTGAAATCCTGGTTTTAGACGATGCATCGTCCGATGGCACCGGCGATGTCGTTCGAGCGATGGTGGACGAACGCGTGCGTTATATCAGAAACTCCACGAACCTGGGAGAGTATTTCAATCTGAATCACGGGATCGAGCAAGCCAACGGCGACTATATCGCGATTTATCACGGCGACGATATTTATCTGCCGACCATCGTCGCCGAAGAAGCCGCCTACCTGCAATCGCATCCATCAAGCGCGGCGGTGTTTTGTCTCGATGACTATATGGATGAGCAAGGAAAAATTTTTGGGCAAACGAATTGGCCCCCCGATTTGCCGTATCGTGAATATCTGGAATACGATCAGGTGTTTCGGCTTTTTCTGCGTCACAACAACTGCCTGCTCGTTACGCCGACGACGATGCTCCGGCACGCTGTGTTGAACGACGTTGGATTGTTTGATGCCGCGAAATATGGCAGCCGTTCGGATGGTGACATGTGGATTCGCATTCTGCGGCGTTATCCCATTGGCGTTTTGAACAAACGACTGTTGCGCTATCGCGTGGGCAAGAGTCGAAACTCGGCGCGCTATCGCCGCCTGCGGACTGACCGCGAAATGGTGTACGACATCATGGATCGATACATCGAAATGGATGGCTGGCGTGAAAAGGCGAGCGCAGAAGAATTGACCGAGTACGCTTTTCACGTTTGCGACGATGAAACATTTCGCGCGGCAAATTTTGTGATTCTTGGCAAACCGCGCGCCGCACTTGAACTTTTGAACCGACCGTTTCCCTGGCGAACGTTATTCAACAGTTTCACTCGCCGCAAATTGCGCGTCGTTCTCTTGCGCGCATTGATGCGGATGGGGCTGGCTTTTCGTCAGTCGCGCGCACTAAAGCAGATTCTCATTTGGACAGAATATGCGGGGCGGCTATAGCCATGGTTGAATCGCGCGGGATCAACTTGTTCATCGATCCATTTTCGCATCACTATAATCAAGATGCATTGTTCGATCCGCAAAACGCGAAGCTGAATCGAGACGATATTCTCGGTCCATACATTTATTTGCGGGAATGGCTCACTCAGCGTGGAATCGCTGTTCACACTGCCGACTATTTTTTTCGAAATAAAATATCCGACGAAAAAAATCTCTACGTTTCGTTGGGCATTTGGGAGCATTACCGCGAACTCGCGAAACGAAATGATGTCCGATTGCTCGCATTTTTCGCGGTGGAATGTCCCATTGTCGAACCGGCGCTTTATCGCGAATTGAAGCAAGCGCAAAATTATTTCAAGCATATTTTTACGACGAGCGATAGCGCATCCCTGGAACGATTCACGAATAGTCCCATCCGGTGCGAAACGTTTCGTTATCCGATTTCGTACAATGATGTCGACGAGGCGCAGTGGAAACAGACGCAGCGAAAATTTTTGGCGATGATCAATACGAATCGGCTGCCGCGTTTGGACTGGCAGGAGCTGTACACCGAACGTCTCCGCGCCGTCGAATATTTTGCGCGCTTTGATGAAATCGATTTGTACGGCACGGGTTGGAATGAACCGTCGTTCAAGAGCGGCAAAGCGCGGATGCCCGCAACTGTCCAACGACTTTATCGGCAAGGATTACGATACTGGGATCGCCTGCACCCCAATCCACTTTTGATTGCCGCGCGGCGCGTCTATCGTGGCGCGGTCGTGTCGAAAGCGGAAACCCTGGGACGTTATACCTTTGCCATCTGCTTTGAGAATTCGATTCTTAAAGGTTGGATCACCGAAAAAATTTTCGATTGCATGCGCGCGGGAACTATACCGATTTACTGGGGCGCGCCAGACATTTTGGATTGCGTGCCGTCGAATTGTTTCATCGATATGCGGCGCTTTGCGAAATATGCTGAATTGAGAGACCATTTGAAATCATTCACCGCCAAGGAGATTCAGAGTTATAGAGAAAACGCGCGCGACTATATGCGCTCGCCGCAATTCCGTCCCTTTACCAAGCAGGCGTTTGCCGAAATTTTCGCGCGCCTCATCGCAGAAGAAACTGGCACGAGTGTCGCCTAGCTTGTCAACAAAACCATGCTAAAGATCATTGCGACGCTTGGAACGATCCAGGTTTTGGTCATCACTGCCAACTTGATTCGTTCAAAAATTATGGCGGTGTTGTTGGGCCCTGCCGGAGTCGGCGTTGTTAGCGTCGTAGACCAAAGCGTTTACTTTCTGGCGCAGGTCAGCGCGTTGAGCATTCCTTTTGCGACGATCAAATTCTTGTCGCGCGCCCAGAGCCAGGGTCATGCTGAATTCAATCGCACGTATTCGGTTCTCTTCCGGATTCTTCTGACGCTGACTTGCATCGGATCGATGATTGGTTTACTGGTCGCATTGTTCCAGCCAGAAGTGTTGGGAACGGCGATGGTGTCCTATCGCGCTCTGCTGATCCCTGCGTTTCTCAGCATTCCTGCCATGACCTTGCACGGTTTTTTCAGCAGTGTGCTTGCCGCCGCGCAAAAGCCGCGCATGGCAGGTTTGATGGGATTTATTATTGCGGCATCTTTGGCGCTTTCAACTTTTCTTGGCATTTCCTTGGGCGGCACGCTGGGGCTCTATTGGGGCAATTGGCTCGCTAGCGTCTTGATCGTTCTTGGAATGATCGTTTACTTGCGCCGAGAACTAGGGCTATCGTTTTGGACAGGTCGCTTGGACATCCTGGGTGAAATCCGCGCCAACCCAGATACGTTGACTTTTCCATTGATCCTGTACGGAACATCGATCACGAGTGGGTTTTCTCTCTTGGTTGCGCGCATGTCGATCTTTGTCAATTTTGGCGAAGCCGAAGCGGGTTTGCTTCAAACGGCGATTGCGTTGGCGGGCGCGCTCAATCTCATCCTTAACCCAGCCAATGGCTTGTATCTCACGCCGATGGTGAATCGTCGGATCGCGGTGGAAGAAAAGATACGGTCGGCGCTTGAGTTTCAAGGCAGATTGATCTTGGCGTTGGGAATTCTTGCGATGCCGTTGGTCTTGTTTACGGATTGGCTCGTGATCATTCTGTATTCGCCTTCATTCATCGCGATCACTTCCGTTGCGTTTGTTTTCGTCCTGGCTCAAACCATCGTTCAATTGGCGGGTGTCTATCAAGCATTGCTCATCGGGCTAGACGATCTCAAGGTTTATGGCGCGAGCATGATCGCCAGTAATGTTACGTTGGGTCTGGTGGCTTGGTGGCTCGCGCCGTCGTACGGAATTGGGGGGGTTGCCATCGGTATGCTCATTTCGAGCATGGCTGTCTTTTTCCTTACACTGGCACGCCTTACGTGGAAGTATCGCTTGGCGCTTCCATCGAGATTAAAATTTTTCATTGGCTACTGTCTGCTGGCTTTGGTTGTGGCTGGTGGTTTCTCCAACTGGGTTGGCTCGTCGAGTCTGTTCGCGATTTTGAGCAAGGGTGGAATCCTTATCGCTTTCTGTACAAGTCTGATTTTCTTTATGAGCAAACAAGACCAAGCGAAATTTAAGAGCAAACTAGACTGGCTCGTTATTCAAATCAGGTAATGAGGATGGCAAAAACGAGTTCCGCCTTATACTTTGATCAAGCGGCGGCGCAGTACACGGCTCAGTATCAAGCGCCAACTCCGGCGGGCTATGCGTTGCGCGAGCGTCAACAGCGCGTTCTGGAATTGGTCGACCGCTCCGAGGGAAAAAAGATACTCGATGCGGGGTGCGGACCCGCCTACATCGCGCCAGAACTTTTCAAGCTGGGTTATGATTATTGGGGCATCGACGCCGCGCCCAAAATGCTTGAGCAGTATTACAAGCAATCGAATGGCACGGGGCGCGCTTATCTGTCGGTTGGGGATGTCACCTGCATCGCTTTGCCAAACAATTTTTTCGATGCGTTGATTTGCATCGGTGTACTTGACCGCGTCAAAGACCACGACCCCGCGCTTGCGGAATTGGTTCGAGTGGTCAAGCCGAATGGCACGATCATCATTTGGTTTCCGAACCTCATTAGCCCGTATGCCTTTTGGAAGAATTTTATTTTCTATCCTGGGGTGGCATTGATTCGCCCATTTTATTTTCGCCTGCTGGGAAAACCCGAGCCGCCGTCCATCTACAATCGGGCAAATGGTTCCGGGTGGGGGCGCATGTTTGCATCCTTCGCCAAATTGCGCATCGAACGTTCGACCGCTAAAATTATGGCGGGTTATGGGGTCGCGGTTACAGAGGTTGTCTACACCAATTTCAATTTGTTCCTCTCGCCGCTTGACGAATGGTTTCCGAAATTGGCAATGAAGACGACCGAACGCTTGGCAAAATTGCGCTTTGGAAAACTGAGATGGCTGGGGGCGGGATTTATCATCAAGGCGAAGAAACGACCATGATGCCCTTACGAGTTCTCGTTATTTCACGCAACTATCCCAGCCCCATCCTGCCGAATTTGGGTGTCTGGGCGGAGAGTTTGGTTAGCGCGATGGGCAAGTTGTGCGAGGTGCGGGTCGTTGCGCCTGTGCCTTATTGTCCGCCGCTGCCTAGTTTTATCGAATACGCGCGCTTTCGCAAAATTCCATCGAAAGAATTGCGCAATGGGATCGAGGTCTTTCATCCGCGTTTTATTACAGGACCTGGTTTATCGTTGCACAACTTTGAAGCGACAACATTTGTCTGGAGTATGCGCGCTAACATCGATGAACTCCGTCGCGAGTTTCCGTTTGATCTGATTCACGCGCATTTTATTTATCCCGATGGCGCTGCCGCCGCGCGCCTCGCGCGTTGCTATCGCGTTCCGGTTGTGATATCCGAGCACGCACCTTGGTTGCCTTGGTTAGAAAATTTTCCGCGCGTTCAACGTCAAGCCGTTTGGGCGGCAAACGAATCGAGTTACTTGGTCACAGGAAGTCGTTATGGGCAACAATCCATCGCGCACTTTATCGGCGATTCTAAAAAACTATGCATCATTCCCATAGGAGTAAACCCGAACCTATTTACGCTATTGGCAGAAGGTTGCCAACCCAACCTCAATCAAATTCTTTTCGTTGGGCAAATCAATTTCAACAAAGGCGTCGATCTTTTGTTGCGGGCAATGCGGGTGTTGGTGAAAACTAGACCGGATTTGCGACTAGTGTTGGTGGGCGGAAGTTTTTATCGGCACAAGCGACAACAAGAGGAAAAACTGCGCGCTCTTGCTCAAGAGTTAGCTTTGGAACAGCAGGTTGAATTCGTCGGTGAAAAGTCGCCGACGGAGGTGGCTAGATTCATGCGCGAAAGTGCGCTCGTGGTGTTGCCCAGCCGGGCTGAAAATTTCGGTGCGGTGCTCGTAGAGGCGCTTGCTTGTGGCACGCCAGTAATCGCAACGCGCTGTGGAGGTCCTGAGGATATTGTGAATGATAATGTGGGATTGCTCGTGCCGAAAGAAGACCCCGATGCGCTTGCCGCGGGCATCGCATCGATGTTGAATCGGCGCGCGACTTTCGATTCACGCAAATTGCGCGCCTATGCCCTGGATAATTTTGCCTGGGAACATATAGCGCGAAAGTACGTCAACCTTTTCGAGCAATCATTAGCAGGGAGGGCGCAGTGATTAACACGCCAATCGTCCCCGCCGAAATTTCTTCGACCGTCCCAGGTTTTAAATCCTCGCGGTTCAAGAATGCCCTATTGATCAATCCGCCTAATCCGCCGGGCTTTGTGTCCAACAAAGATTCGATGGGCGGGTTCGGGCAACTCTTTCCCGTCGGCGCGACCTTTTTTCCGCCGATGGATTTGGTTTATCTCGCGAGTTACCTGGTCGAAAAAAACGTGCCAATGAATATCATCGAGTGTCTGGGATTGGAGCAAACCACCGAGCAACTCGTCAAGCAAATATCTTCGCTCGATCATGCCAGCGCGCTCGTCGTCGTGCGCACATCCGCGCCCACGCTCGATTGGGATCTGTCGGTTTGCCGCGAAATCAAATCGACTGCGCCGCAAGTCCGGATTGCTATCTACGGGTCCTGTGTGCCGCATGTCCTCTGGCGAATTCAAAAAGAAGATTCCATCGATTACATTGTCCGGGGTGAGCCAGAAGAGACGGTGTGCGAATTGATGAACGCGCCGTCGGATGAAAATATTCGTGGATTGACCTATCGGGTCGATGAAAAATGGATCGAGAATCCAGAGCGCCCGGCGCTCAGAGACTTGGATCGCTTGCCGTTTCCTAAATGGGAACTCGTGCCGTACAAAAAATACCGGATGCCGAAATCGTCGGCGCGATCTGCCACGTCCTTTTTACCCGTCTTAACTTCGCGGGGTTGTCCGGTCGGTTGTCACTATTGCCCGTATCCCGTTGGGCAAGGATTGTTGTGGCGGTGGCGCTCGCCGCACAACGTGGTCGATGAAATAGAGCATCTCGTGCGTGACCTGGGCATCCAGCACATCATCTTCCGCGACCCGATGTTCTCTCTGAATCAAAAACGGGTTATCGAAATCTGCGACGAAATTATTCGCCGCAACCTGGTATTCGAATGGCGTTGTGAAACGCGCGTGGACTTTTTGAAGGAAGAGACGTTAAGCGCGATGGCGCGCGCGGGGTGCGTCGGCATCAACTTTGGCGTGGAAAGCGCGGACGTGGCGATTCAAGCCAATGTCGGACGCAAGCCCATCGCGCAAGAAGAATTTGTCAAAACCATCGGGCGATGCCGCAAACTGGGTATCAAGACGTTTGCCTTTTTTATCATTGGATTGCCGGGCGACACGCTCGAAACAACTCTCAAGACCATCCAGTTCGCCATCGACATCCGCACAACCTGGGTTCAATTTACCGCCGCCTCGCCATTCATCGGAACAAAATTGAGAGATTGGGCGATTGCTCACCAGTTGACGACGCACGACGATTACGCGTATATCAACAGCCACTTGGTGTTGAT
>Ga0334722_10002998_pt1 | contig 18529 bp, 21 predicted proteins | sample C3_bottom_MG_FD_207210 | JGI IMG/M metagenome (GOLD analysis project Ga0334722, IMG submission 207210) | Sediment microbial communities from Yellowstone Lake, YNP, Wyoming, USA - C3_bottom | ecosystem: Environmental > Aquatic > Freshwater > Lake > Sediment | place: USA: Wyoming | collected...
TGACACAAGACCAAGAGCCAAACCAAAGAGATCATTCTCGTTCATAATACTCCTCCTGTAAATGGGGACAGGAGAAGAGTATAATACTAAACGCTAAATTCTACCCACACAAAATGGAAGAGAACCGACAAAATAATACCCTCTCCTTGCGGGAGAGGGGATAAAAAGGTGAGGGGTTACCAAAACGCGGGGGTAAAAAAGCCCCTTCAGAACCCCGACGCCTTTGGTAGCTCCCTGGTCTTCGGCTCTATCCCGAGCGACTTAAGGACCTCCGGCACGCCGTGGCTGTAGCTCGGGTACATGGGCGAGAAGCCCAGTTCGTGCTTGGCCTTGTTGTTGGTCACGCGTACCGAGGAGCCGAGCGCCTCGGCGAGCACCTCGCCCATGTTCGAGGCGAAGACGGTGTAGTCTATGTTCTCCGGCGCGGGCAGCCTCATCTCGTTTGCGACCAGGGTAAGGAACTGCTTCTGGGTCACGGGGTGGTCGTCAACGAAGCAGTAGCGCTCTCCGACCGGCATCTTGTCAACAACGAGCTTGAAGCCCTCGGCCGCGTCGTCTATGTGCGTCAGGCTCTTGAAATTGTTGCCCGCGCCGACTATCTTGAGCGTGCCGGCCTTCAGCCTTTCGACCACGTAGTTCTTGAACCAGCTGCCCGGCCCGTAGACCCATCCCAGAAAGACCTCGATGGTCGGGACGCCGGCCTTCTTGGCCGCCTTTTCTATATCCCAGTACGAGCCAGATACGGGCCTCGACAAACCGACCGGGTCTATAGAGAGTATCTCGCTTCCCCACCTGTCGCCCTGGTTGCCGAACGCAGTGACGTGGTTGGACAGCACCACCGCCTGCACCCGGGACTTCCTACAAGCGCGCAGGAGGTTGCCCACCATCTCGGCGTGCGTCTCCGCCCTCCGCCCGGCCTCGTTAAAGCTCAGGCTTTCCGTCATCTTGAACGGGGAGGACAGGCTTATGGCCAGGTCGCAGTCCTTCACGCTTTCGGACCAGGGCGCGGGCACGAGCAGGTCGCCAATGACGGGCATTCCGCCCATGTTTTTAACCTGCCGGGCCTTGTCCTCGGTCTGGGCGAGGCCCTTGACCGTGTGGCCTGCCGCGACAAGCCTACGTAGCACGGCGGAGCCCACGAAGCCCGTGGCGCCAGTCAGGAAAATCTTCATAACGCACCTCCATAAAGCAAAAACAACACCAAAACGTTAATCATGGATGCAACACATTCTTTATTATATCACTTCCCCTTGGACTTACAAGCCGGGCAGCTCAGGCGGAAATGGACAACCGGGTGGGGTTATGGTATAAAACGGAAGTAGAAGACAAAATTGCACAAACGGGCATCATGAAAACAGTTACACGACATATTCTTTATATCTTTATAATGACCCTCGCCGTAATCTGCGCGGCGCATACGGCGGCTGCGGACGGACGCCCGAGGCTCGTCCCGGCGACCGTGCTCCACGTCCACGACGGAGACACTATAACCGTCAGGGTCGGGGGCAGGAAGGAAAGGGTACGCCTGATAGGTATGGACACCCCGGAAATCGAGCGGAACGAAAAGTTCAGGAGGGACGCCCGGCGTGACAGGCGGCACACGCCCGGACAACTGCTCGCGCTCGGCAGGCAGGCGAGGGCTTTCACGCTGGGGCTCGCGCCGCCGGGATCGGAGGTGGGTCTCGAGTTCGACGTATCCGAAAGGGACAGGTATGGACGGCTCCTCGCATACGTCTGGGTGAAAAGGGGTGCAGGCGGGAGCGTCATGCTTAACGCGGAGCTATTGAAGGCAGGCCTTGCCCGGGTGATGACGATACCGCCGGACGTCGGACGTGCTAAATATTTCTACGGGCTTCAGGGGCAGGCGCGAAGTAAGGGTTTGGGCTTCTGGGGCAGATGAAGATTGCGGCCCACCGTCTGATTCTGCTTGTTAAATATATGCAAATAGTGTAACCTGAGATATACATCGGGCGTAGGTTTTCCACAAGGACTCTGACTAAAACCAAGGACAGGAGACCGGCATGAAGTTTAACAGCATCTTTTCGGCCATTGGTGTTGCATTGTTGTCGCTGGCGGTAACGCAGTCGGCCCACGCCTTCGGCGACATGGCCTCGAAAAAGGGCCCGCACGGCGGCGGCCAGATAGACGAGCAGGCGGCCTCGACGATATCCGGCAAGGTCACCGAGACCATGAACGGTGGCGGCTATTCATATATATGCCTTGAAAACAACGGTAAAAAGACCTGGGTTGCCGTCCCGCAGATAAAAGTAAAGGTAGGCGACGAGATGGCGTTTTACCCCGGCAGCGAGATGCCCAACTTCAAGAGCAAGACGCTGAACCGCACATTCGACAAGATCGTTTTTTCACCCGGCGCGGTAGTCCTGCCCGGCACCAAGGCGGACAAGGCCACGAAGGGCGAGGCCGCAGCGAAGGTAGAGCCGAAGGAAAAAGCCGAGAAGATAAAGGTCGAAAAGGCCGAGGGGAAAAACGCCTACACAGTTTCGGAACTGTTCGCCAACAGCACTAAGCTCGACGGGCATGAGGTGGTGGTCAAGGGCAAGGTTGTCAAGGTGTCCGAAAACATAATGGGCATGAACTGGGTGCATGTGCAGGACGGCACCGGCGAGCCGGACAAGGGCAACAACAACCTCGTTGTGACCACCAACGACAGCGCGGAGGTGGGCGACCTCGTGACCGTTACCGGCAAGCTGATAAAGGACAAGGACTTCGGCTACGGGTACAAGTACGACGCCATGCTCGAAGGCGCCACCATCAAGAAATAACGCATACATCAAGTATATAAAGAAGTTTATAAGGCGCCCTTATGGGGCGCCTTTTTTTCGTCCGTAACTTATGTTGATTATGCCGGGGCCGCCGTGTATAATGCCCATATAAAGGGGTATCCCGTGCAGACACTGGAAGACATAATAAGAGACGAGATACAGTCCGGCGGCGCCATCACCTTCGCCCGGTTCATGGAGCTCGCCCTTTACCACCCCGAGCACGGTTATTACGGGGGCGGGGCGGGTATAGGCAAGGCGGGCGACTTCTACACCAGCCCGCACGTAAGCCCCGTGTTCGGGAAGCTGATAGCCGAGATATACCTGAAGCTGAAGGCAGCCCTTTCGGTGGAACACTGCGCCTTCGTCGAGATGGGCGCGGGCGAGGGCTATTTCGCGAAGGACTTCCTGGAGGGCCTGCACAGGTACCACGAAAGGGAGTACCAGCGCTGCGAATATATTATAGTCGAGCGCTCGCCCGGCATGGCGGCTAGACAGCAGGAGACCTTGGGCAGGCTCAGGGACAAAGTCCAATGGTACGGCCGGGTCGAGGACCTGCCCTGCCCGGTCACGGGCATATTCTTCTCGAACGAGCTTGTGGACTCCTTCCCCGTCCACAGGGTACGCAGGGACCGCGACTCGATAAAGGAAATATATGTCAACCACGGCGGCAAGGGTTTCATGGAGACGCTCGGGCCGCTATCCTCTCCTTTGATAGCGAGGCATTTCAACCGCATAGGGCTTAACCTGCCGGAAGGCATCACGACCGAGGTCAACCTCCGGGCGGGAGAGTGGGCGCGCTCCGTCTCGGAAGGGCTTGTGAGAGGCTTCGTCATAACAATAGACTACGGCTACCCCGCGCACGAGTATTACATCCCCGACAGGTGCACCGGGACGCTTGCGTGTTACCACAGGCACACCGTAAACGAAAACCCGTTCACCAACGTCGGGGAACAGGACATAACGGCGCATGTGGACTTCACATCCCTGGCCCATGCGGGCAGGGAGGCGGGGCTAAACCCGGTGCTTTATACGGACCAGACGTCATTTCTTGCGGAGGCGTTAGGGCTTCTCCATAAAGCGATGTCCGCGTGCGGCCCTGCCGAGGAAGAGCTAGCGGAAGCGGGCCTCGGGATCAAGACGCTGGTCCATCCGGAATGGATGGGCGAGACGTTCAAGGTGCTTGTCCAGTCGAAGGGTGCGGGCCGGGAAGGCGTCTTTGGCGGGATAAAGGACCGCACCGCCGAGCTGTTCAAACCGGGCGAGTCAGGTTCGGTCAGGTTTTACTAAGCCGCGGCCCCTCGTTTGGGCATCACGGCCTTATAATAGATGGTGTTTGCCCCCGCAAGGCTTCTCCCCTGGAAGTCCAGCCGGTGCGACCAGCGGACGTTGGTGAACCCGGCGAGCCTCAGCAGGTTCAGCAGTTCCGGCGCCTTGTAGCACTGGACCTCGATCGACTCCGTATAGTTCTCCCGGATGAAGTGGCCCTTCAGCTCCACCGTGCCCTTGTCTTCGTTAAGCCGCCTCTCCCATATCACGTTTATCTCGCCCGAAGGGTCTCGTTCCACCACGTTTTTCTGGAAGGGGTTCGCCCAGTAGACGGCGTTGAACAGCAGGACACCGCCGGGCGCGAGCGCCCTCCTCAGGCTGTCGAAGAGGACCGCGATCCGTGGGCGGGTAAGGTGCGAGATTGTGTTGCCGATGCAGAGCACAAGGTCATGCACCCCGTAAGCGGTAAGGGGGTCGGTCTCCAGGTCGGAGCGCACGAACCTGACGCCGGCAAGCCCGTCCGCCTTTTCCCTGGCGGCCTTGAGTGCCATTTCGGACTTGTCCACCCCGACTACGGTAAAACCCTTTTTTGCGAGGCTGACGGACTGGAGGCCGGTCCCGCACCCCAGGTCGAGCACCCTCGCCCCGGGCTTCCTGTACCAGGAAAGGATGTCCCGCACCTCTTCTTCGTCCTCGCCCTGCGAGTAGTGGACCCTCTCATATATATCAACCGCCTCATCGTAAAGCCGTACGCACGCACGCATTACGCTTTCTCCTTTTGTTTGGGCCGCATCAGGCGGCCTGGCGGTACCCCCACCTGCCGAAGTGGCTCTCGGAGCCGACCTCGCCGGTAATGTCGTCCGACTCGCCAGACGCCAGGAAGACGGCCAGTTGGGCGGCTTGCATCGGGTTTCTTAAGTAACCGGCGTTCTTGAGGCCCCAGAAGAACCTGTAGGCGTCCGGGCCGATTATGTTCACGTCCGTGCTTCTTATATCCTCCTGCATCTTTGTGTCCACTGTGCCGGGGTCGAGCCCGTTTACCTGGATGTTGTACCGTTCCAGCTCCTTGGCGAGTATCCGGGTGAGGTGCGTCAGGGTGGCCTTCGATATCGAGTGTGCCCCGAACTTCGGCATGACCATCTCGCCCAAACCCGAGACGACGTTAATTATCTTGCCGCCGTTATTTTTTATCATGCTGGGTATAAGCGCCCTGGACATCAGGAGCGCCCCGCCCGCGTTTATCTCCATGCAGCGGTTGTAATCCTCTATCTTTATGTCCTTGAGGTCGCCGAGCGGTCCGACTATTCCGGCGTTGTTGACGAGTATGTCGGCGGGGCCTAGCTTCATCTCGAACGATGTGACGAGGTTCTGGACGTCGCCGGGGTCTGATATGTCCGCCTTGACGGCTATGGCCTGCCCGCCCCTGTCGGCGATGATGGACACCGTCTGCTCGAGCTCGCCCTTGGTCCTCGACACCACCACGACCCGGACGCCCTGCGAGGCGAGCTGAACGGCTATGGCCCTGCCCAGGCCGCGTCCACCGCCGGTGACGACTGCGATTTTGCCCTTTAGCACGTAATCCTCCGTAGAGATGTATGCGGGATGCCTTAAAGTTTAGATGAGGGTCGGGGTTTTGTCAAAAAGGGGAAGCGGGCGCGGGGCGAAAATAAAAAAGCCAGGAACCTGTACTGCCCGGTTCCTGGCTCCTCCCTACGATGGAAAACAGCCGACTTCTAAAAGCAGATCCTTCGCTACGCTCAGGATGACATTCGGGTGGACGTCCCCCGTGGCCCCTTAGGGTATCGCCTCGGTCATCGTGAGGCTAAGCGGCGCGGACTCGCAGGCCTGACCGCCATCCAGAACCACCCAGCAGTCGGGGCGCGAAAGGACCTCCCTGATGAGCCGCTGGTTCAGCATGTGGCCGGACTTGTCGGCCACGAAGTGGCCGATTATAGGCATCCCGATGAGCGAGAGGTCGCCCACGGCGTCTAATATCTTGTGCCTGACAAACTCGTCCTTGTACCGGAGCCCGCCCTCGTTCAAGACCCCGGAGTCGTCCACGACCACGGCGTTATTGAGAGAGGCGCCCTTGGCAAGGCCGGCCTTTCTGAGCATCTCCTCGTCCTTCAGAAAGCCGAACGTCCTGGCGCTCGCGAGGTTCTCGGAGAACCCTTCCGCGTCTAAGTCTATAGAGTAGTCCTGTCCGGAAATAAGCGGGTGGTCGAAGTCTATCCGGTAGGTCACCCTCGGTACCGGTGATGGAAGCAGGGATGCGGACTTGTCGCCGTCCTTTACCGTGACCGGCTTGACTATCTTCAGGTACCTGCGCGATGCCTCCTGTTCCGCAATGCCCGCGGTCTTCAGCGCCTTGACGAAAGGCCACGCGCTCCCGTCCATTATCGGGACTTCCGGGCCGGTGATGTCTACGTATACGTTATCCACCATCAGGCCTGCAAGCGCGGCCATGAGGTGCTCAACCGTGCGTATGCTCGCGCCGTCTTTCTGGAGGGTCGTCGCATAGCTGGTGTCGCCGACGTTTTCGTGGGAAGCCCTTATTATAACGCCGTTTAGAGAGAAAACAACGCCGGTGTCGGGCGGGGCGGGAGACAGGACCATCGATACGCTTTCACCGGAGTGAAGGCCTATCCCTTCAAACGATACCTTCTCTTTTATGGTCCGCTGGCTGAACAACTCCCGACTCCTCGTTGAAAATATTAAAATAGTATTGCCATATTCTTAATGCAATAAGGATGCCAAAATGCCGGCTTGAAAATATTAATGGAATATCAGAGGGTTAGATGGGTATTGTGCTGAAAACCAATGGGCGAGTGTTGCAGAAACAACACACATTAAAAAACGCTTGTGTTCTTACTCACACATCGAGTAGCCAGGGTGGAACGAAGGCTACCTGCCGTATCGTGCAACCAGCTCTTCGAGCATGGCCTTGCCACGTACCCTTGCGGCCCCGGGATTTCCCCTGAACGCCTCGACCATGCCGGACTCTACAAGCGCGGTCAGGGCCTCCTGCCGGTTCTTTTCGTCCGCGACCTTGCTTTTGAGGTAACCACGTGATTCTTCGAGAAATTCCAGGAATTCGCCGTACTCGGCTCCCAGGATGGACTCGAGGTCTTTTCTTATCCGCTTCGACAGGGCCGGGCATCCGCCCCCGGTCGAGATGGCGACAGTCAGGTCACCCCTTTTTATCGATGAGGGCACGATGAAATCGCCTGCATCCGGCGGCCTTACACAGTTGACGGGCACCCCTGAAGCCCTTGCCTCTGATGCGGCCTTGATGTTGGTCTCCGGGTTGTCCGTAGCGGCGACCGCGACCGCGGCCCCTGCGAGGTCGCCGGGCTGATATCTTCTGGACTCGTGGGCGACGGCCCCGTTTTTGACCATAAGCGCGAGGTCGGGGTGCAGCTCCGGGCTGATGACCAGGACCAGGGCCCCGGCACTTGAGAGGGTCGCGGCCTTCCTTGCGGCCACGGCCCCGCCGCCTATGACGACGGCCCGTTTACCAGCGACGTCCAAGAAGATGGGGTAGAAATTTTTCATCGGCTGTACGGCCGCCTATTTTGCGGGTATCTTTTCCGCAAGGTTGTCCCTGGCCTTTTCCGACATCTTGTTGTTCGGATAGTCTTTGTACAGTTGGGCCAGGGTGTTCTTCGCGGACTCGTAGTCCTCGAGCCTGATGTAGGAGTCGGCCATGTAGTAGAGTATCTCGGGCTCGTCCTTGCTGCCCGGGTAGTTGTCGATGATACCCTTGAACCTCTTTACCGCAGCCATGTAGGAGTCTTTTTTATAGTAGAAGCGCCCGACGACAAGCTCGTGTGCGGCAACGTCGTCTTTGGCTATCTTAAGCTTTTCCTTTGCCTCGTCCTCGTAAGGGTTGTTCGGGTAGTCCTTCAGAAGCTCGCTGAAGTGCTTGACCGAGTTCTCCGCGAAGGACGGGTCCCTGTCGGGCAAATCGATCTGCTTGAAGTTGCACATACCGAGCTGGTACTTTACGTATGGCGCGGCCTTGTTGTGCGGGTGCAGGTCCAGGAAGCGCTTGTACTCCACATCCGCCTCCGCGTACCGCGCCTCCTCGTAATAGGAGTCGCCGAGCCGTATCTGGACCAGGGGCTCGTAGGTCTTTTCCGGGTCCACCTCCTTGACGCTCGAGTACACCTGACGCGCCTGCTCGTATTTCCCGGACTTCAGCAGTTCCTCGCCCTTCTTGAAGTTATCGTCCGCCTTCGGTTCGGGCGCAACCGTCTCAGTCCCCGTGCTCGCGCATCCCGCGGCCGCAGCCAGTAAAATCAGCGCGGCCAGAAGCGCCAATAACTTGTTTGACATCTTATTACCTGTCCTCGATGGTTATGGACAACATCTTGTCGCCCCTCTGTATCTTCTTTGCCACGTCCATGCCTTCGACCACATGACCGAATGCGGTGTAGTTCCCGTCGAGGAAATGCTGGGGACCGATGCATATGTAGAACTGGCTCGCGCTCGAGCGCTTCTCGGGGTTCTGCGTCCTTGCCATGGCGACAGCCCCGTCAATGTGCGGCATCTTTATCTCGGCCGGGAGGGTATAGCCGGAGAAGTCTTTCTTCACCCAGTCAGGTATGGTGCCGTAGGCCTTTTTGAGGTCGGCCTCGCCCGGCCCGCCTGCCCCGCTCGCGGTGGGGTCGCCGCCCTGGATTACGAAGCCCGGCTCCACGCGGTGGAAGGTAAGCCCGTTGTAGAACCCGGACTTTGCGAGCTTGGTGAAGTTCTCGACGTGCTTGGGCGCGTCCTTCTCATAGAACTCTATCACTATGTTCCCTTTTTCGGTCTTGATGACAGCCACTTTTTTCTTCTCCTTTGCATAAGCCGTGTTAAAGCCAAATGCCAGAACTGCCAAAGCCAACAGCATAACGGTCAGAACCCTTTTCATCTAAAACCTCCTTCTACTTATGAACCCAATGCCATCCTGATGGTTTCCCAGAGCCTCTGCTTGCCCTCGCCCGTTTCCGCCGAATACTGCAGGATCGCGCCCGTGTCTATCAACAGCGCACCCGATATCTTGCTTATGTGCGCCTGTCTTTTGCCCCGGCTGATCTTGTCCGCCTTTGTGGCGACATAAACCGTGGGTATGTTGTAATGTGTCAGCCAGCGGTGCATCGTCCTGTCATTTTCGCCCGGTTCGTGCCGGATGTCAAGAAGCATTACTACGAGGCGCAGGGCAGGGCAGTCCTTCAAGTAGCCCTCTATCATCCGGCCCCAGCCCTCCTGCACCTTGCCCGGCACCCTCGCGTACCCGAAACCGGGCAGGTCCACGAAGTAAAACGCCCCGTTAATCATGAAGAAGTTGACCTCGCGCGTCTTGCCGGGCGTGGAGCTTGTCTTCACCAGGCCCTTCCTGCTGACGAGGTTATTTATTAGCGACGACTTCCCGACGTTGGACCTGCCGACAAAGGCGATATGAGGCTTGCCATCGCCCGGCCAGCCGCGCTCGTCTACCGCGGCCTTTATGAACTCGGCGGATGCTATTCGCATATTGCCGTGCCGTATTGATTTCGTGTCGTCATTACATCCCGCACATGCCGGAGCCGCACATGCCCGAAGAGCATCCGCCGCCGCCCATGCCGGTTGGCATCTTCGCCGCCGCGGACTCGAAGGAAGGCGGCATGGCCTTGCTGGACTCCGGCGAAAACGTGCTCGATATCAGTTTCGTAAGCTCGGTCCCCTTGCATTCGGGACACGAGAGGCCCGAGGTCCCCGCGTCCATCCTCTGCATTACCGTGAACACCTTCTCACATTTGTTGCATTTGTACTCGTACATCGGCATTGAACTTCACCTCCACCTTTTTCATCTACGCCAGCGTCGGCTATTAACTCAAGTCATTATATTCGCCGGAAGGCTTCCGGGCGGGCCTGAAGGCCCAGGCCGGAACCGGCTCAGGATAATGTCTCTCGTCAAAATCCACCGCTGGCTGATGCACTACAATTATCTATCCTGCAAATACGCCTGTAGCTTCATTAGCGCCCGTCCCCTGTGGCTTACCTTGTTTTTCTCGTCCGGGCCCATCTCCGCGAAGGTCTGTTTTGCCTTCGTGTAATAGAACAGCGGGTCGTACCCGAAGCCGCGCTGGCCGCGCATCCCGCGTGTAACCCTGCCCCGCACGATTCCCTTGAAAAACTTCGGCCTTCGTCCCATGCCGCTCGGCCATGCGAGCGCCAGCACGCACACGAACTGCGCGCCGCGTTCACTGTCCGGTTTATCCTTCAGCAGCCTCAAAAGCTTTCTGTTGTTCTTCAGGTCGTCCGCGCCCTTGCCGGAAAAACGTGCCGAGTATACGCCCGGCGCGCCGTCGAGCGCGTCCACTTCGAGGCCGGAGTCGTCCGCGAGCGCGGGCTTCCCTGTATAGCTGGCGATGGCGCGGGCCTTCTTGAGCGCATTGTCCCTGAAGGTCGCCCCGTCCTCGACCACGTCCGGGCAGCCGGGGAAGTCGGCAAGGTTTTTCACCCTCACGTCAAGCCCGGCGAGGAGCGTGTTAATCTCCTTCAGCTTGCCCTTGTTCGTCGTTGCGATTACGAGTTCCATTACCAGCTCGCGGTAACGTCGCCGAGCAGTTCTTTCTGTATGGCAACCAACTGGTCCACGCCGCTTGCGGCCAGGGCCATCAGCTCGTCCATCTGGGCGGCGGTGAACGGCACGCCTTCGGCAGTCCCCTGCACCTCGACGAAGCCGCCGCTACCGGTCTTGACGATGTTCATGTCCACGTGGGCGCGGCTGTCCTCGGCGTAGCAGAGGTCGAGCACGGGTTTGCCTTCGACTATCCCGACGCTTACCGCGGCTAAGAAGTCCTTGACCGGGTTGACTACGACAAGCCCTTTTTCGCGCGCGTCTTTCACCGCGTCGCAGAGAGCGATGAACGCCCCTGTGATGGACGCGGTGCGCGTGCCGCCGTCGGCCTGTATCACGTCGCAGTCCATCGTGAACGTCTTCTCGCCCAGGTACGCCATATCCACCACGGCCCGGAGAGACCGGCCAATAAGCCTCTGTATCTCATGGGTCCGGCCTCCGACCTTGCCGGCCTGCGCCTCGCGGCGTATCCTCTGCGGAGACGAACGCGGGAGCATCCCGTACTCCGCCGTCAGCCAGCCGGTCCCTTTGCCCTTCAGGAATGGCGGGACCCTCTCTTCGAGAGTCGCTGAGCAGAGCACCTTGGTGTCCCCCACCTCTATCAATACCGAGCCCTCGACGCCCTTCAGGTAATTCCTTGTAACCTTTACCGGCCTCAGGTCGTCCGGCTTACGTCCGTCTATTCGCATTAAAACACCAGCTCCATTCCGCCCATCCGGGCATTTATCTCGGCAAGCACCCTTGCCTCGTCTGCTTCGCCGTTGGCCTCGAACGTGGCGGAAAGCCTTATGTATGAACCCGCGTCGTCCCACGGCACGGTCGAGATGAGTTTCTCCTTGATGAGGTACTCGGAGAATTCCTCGGCGGTGGCAAACTTCGGCCCGCCCTTTATCCCCTTCGGGGCCTTTACGTACAGGTAGAACGTCCCGCCGGGCACCTTCGCGTCGAACCCGATGGACTTAAGAATTTTCACAAGTCCGGCAAGCCTTCGCTTGTACTTCGCGGCTATCTCCGACGTAATCTCCGGGTGCTCGAGCGCGTAGGCCCCAGCCTTCTGTATCGCCTTGAACTGGCCGGAGTCGCAGTTGTCCTTGACATGCCCGAAGGCGGACACGACCCGCTCGTTGCCCGCTATGAACGCGAGACGCCAGCCGGTCATGTTGAAGGCCTTCGACATCGAATGCACCTCGATGCCGACCTCCTTCGCGCCGGGTACGCCGAGGAATGACAACGGCTTCCCCTTGTAGACAAGAGCGGCGTAGGCTGCATCCTGCACGACCACGACCTTGTTCTTTTTGGCGAACCCGATCACTTCCTCGAAGAACGCCCTCGTCGCCATCGCGCCGGTCGGGTTGTTCGGGTAGTTGATGTATAAAAGCTTGGCCCGTTTCTTTACCGACGCAGGTATCTTGTCGAGGCGCGGCAGGAAACCGTTCTTTTCCTCCAGCGGCAGGTGGTAGACCTCGCCGCCCGCGTACTTCGTGTGCGTGGCGAGCACAGGGTAGCCCGGCACGCTAACGAGCGCGACGTCACCGGGGTTGATGAACGCGTACGGCAGCATTGCGAGCGCGGGCTTGCTGCCGATGCTGTGCAGAACCTCGGTCGCAGGGTCAATCCCCTTTACGCCGTATACTTTCTTTAGATATCTTGCCGCGGCGTCCTTGTACTCCTGTATGCCGTTGTCGGCATAGCCACGATTTTCTGGGAGCGCGCTCTCCGCCTTCAGCGAGTTAACCACGCCGGGGAATGCCATCTCGTCCGGCTCGCCTACGCCCAGGTCGATTATCTCGACACCTGGGTTCGCGGCCAGAGCGGCCCGCTTCGCCCGTTTGATCTTCTCGAACTTGTAAATCTTCGTGTCTTTGCCGTAGGTGCTCCCGCCGATCCTGTCCGCGAAAAGGCCCTGTATGAAAGTCTCCGCCAAATTATCCATGCCTCCTTGAAATCAGTATCGGCCGACCGTGTTGTGAAGGGAACCTATGCCGGATATACGGACCTCGACCTCGTCGCCTACCTTCATCGGCCCTATGCCGGGCGGGGTGCCGGTGGCTATAACGTCGCCGGGGTAGAGCGTCATCACCCTCGATATGAATGAGACGAGTCCGTATACGGTGCATATCATATTCGCTGTTGACGAGGACTGCCGTTGCTCCCCGTTTAAGTACGCCTCCACCGTCACGTCCATCGGGTTAAGCTCGGTCTCTATCCACGGCCCGAACGGAGAGAAGGTGTCGAACGACTTTGCGCGTGTCCACTGCCCGTCTTTTCTCTGGAGGTCGCGCGCCGTCACGTCGTTGAAGCAGGTGTACCCGAGTATGTAAGACGGTGCATCCTCCGGGGAGACGTCCTTTGCCGTCTTGCCTATCACAACGGCAAGTTCTGCCTCGTGGTCCACCTGGTGGGACATGACGGGGTAGCGTATCACGCCACCGGGCCTGAGCACCGACGAGGGCGGCTTGATGAATATCACCGGCTCCTCCGGTATGGGCATGTTCATCTCGACCGCGTGGTCCATGTAGTTCAGGCCCGCGCATACTATCTTCGTGGGCTCGGACGGGGCGAGGAACTTCGTGTTGATGACCTCGACCTTCCTGCCCGCGGCCTTGTGCCTGACAAGCCCCTCGACCGGCTGCACGAAGTCGCCCTCGTATATGCCGTAGCCGTCCTTGTCTCTGTATGAGTATCTTACGAGCCGCATGATATTATTAAGTCCTTCATGTGCACTATCAGTATGTTTGTCATTCTGAGCGAAGCGAAGAATCTCGGGCTTGAGATTCTTCGTCGCTTGCGCTCCTCAGAATGACACGTGTGTGGTCGAGGCCTGCTTTATTTAATCCCTAAAACGTCCTGCATGTCGTAGATGCCCGCGGGCTTTCCGACCACCCACTGCGCGGCCCGGACTGCTCCGCGCGCGAAGACGTCGCGGGACGACGCCTTGTGCGTCACCTCGATGCGCTCGCCCAAGGTCCCGAATATCACGGTGTGGTCGCCGACCACGTCCCCGATGCGGAGCGTCTGGACTCCTATCTCGCCGCGCTTCCTCTCGCCGATTATGCCGTGCCGGGTGAATGCGCCTACCTTGTCGAGCGACCTGCCGCGCGCGGATGCAACCACCTGGGCCATCTTCAGAGCGGTGCCGGAGGGCGCGTCCTTCTTGTGGCGGTGGTGCGTCTCGACTATGTCTACGTCGTAGTCCTCGTCGAGCACGGACGCCATCTCTGCCAGCACCTTAAGGAGCAAATTCACCCCGACGCTCATGTTCGGGGCGACGACGAGGGGTATCTTCTTCGACAGCCGTTTGATCTCTTTTAAATCGTCCTTGCCGAGGCCCGTCGTGCCGACGACCATCGCCTTCCCGGACTTTGCCGCCGTCCTGATGTTCTGCATCGTGGTCTCGGGCGTCGTGAAGTCAATCACGACGTCGCCCATGTCTATTATGTGCCGGAGGTCGTCCGCGACCGCGCACCCCTTCTTGCCCAGGCCGAGGAAGTCTCCTATGTCCATGCCGATGATGTCATGGCCCGGCCTCTCGGTCGCGCACGCGATGTCGGTGCCGTTGGTCTCGAGCACGATGTCCACGATGCGCCGCCCCATCCTGCCCGCGGCCCCGGTTACTATGCAGTTGATCATCGTCTTGTCCTTTTGTAGGGGCCGACCTGTGTGTCGGCCCAGGTTTATCCCGTCATTCCCGCGAAAACCGACATTACGGCGGCGAAGCCGCCGAAGATGAACAAATGCGCGGCGCCTGAGCCGGGAATCCAGGTTAAAACTGGACCCCCGTTTTCACGGGGGTGACGTACAATGAGGGGCCGACACGCGGGTCGGCCCCTACAAGTCGAAGCTGAACTTATATCAGCCCGTACTCTTTCACCACGCGGTGCAGCTTCTCCCTGTTCGGCTCGGACATCGGGCAGAGCGGGAGCCTCAGGTCGGGCGAGCACTTGCCCATCATCCCGAGCGCGGTCTTGACCGGTATCGGGTTCGTCTCGTAGAACATCGCCTGGTTCAAGGGCTGGAGCTTGTAGTGGAGCCTCCGCGCCTCGTCCATATTGCCCGCGAAGTATGCGTCTATCATGCCGGCCATGTCGGCGGGCGCGCAGTTCGCCGATACCGAAATCACGCCCATCCCGCCAATGGCGAGCGTCGGGAGCACCGTAAAGTCGTCGCCCGACAGGACGTTAATCTTGCCCTTGCATAGCTCGATTATCTCGCTTATCTGCTGGAGGTTCGCGGTCGCCTCCTTGATTGCGACTATGTTGTCTATCTGCGCCAAGCGCGCGACGGTCGCGGGCAGCATGTTGACCGAGGTCCTGCCCGGGACGTTGTAGAGAACTATGGGTATGGCCACGTCGTCCGCGACGGCCTTGAAGTGCCGGAAGAGCCCCTCCTGGGTCGGCTTGTTGTAATAGGGCGTAATGAGCAAGGCCCCGTCTGCCCCGACCTCCTTGGCGTGGCGGGTGAGCATTATCGTCTCTTCGGTCGAGTTGGAGCCGGTGCCCGCGATGACAGGCACGCGCTTCGCGACCTTCTCGACCGTGAACTCTATCACGCGGTTGTGCTCGTCGTAGTTCAGCGTGGCAGACTCGCCCGTCGTGCCGCACGGGATTATCCCGTCCGTGCCCTGTGCGATGTGCCAGTCTATCAGCTCGCCGAGCGCACGCTCGTCGACCTTCCCGTCCCTGAAGGGCGTCACAATCGCCACCATGGAGCCTTTGAACATTTGGACCTCCGTCTATTCAAATAACGTGGTAATAAACACGTGAGTAATAATTACGTGAGTGACAAACACGTGGGTAATAAATGCGTGAGTGATAAACACGTTTCACGTCCTATCATCCACGTCCTCTCGCCCACGTTATTTTCGCACACGTCCTCTACAGCAGCGCGCCTTCTTCTATCTCGCCCTGGTACACCAGCACCGCGTCGCCTTCCAGGTAGACCTCTGAGAACGAGCTTCCGTCCCACTCGAAGTATACCTTGAGCGTGTTGCCGCCCCTGGTCGTCAGGCTGACGGGCGAGTCCACGAGCCCGCGCGCACCCGCAACCAGAGCGGCCGCGGTAGCCCCGGTCCCGCAGGCGAGCGTCTCGCCCTCGACGCCGCGTTCGTACGTCCTTATAGCAAGCCCGCCTTCGAGGACCTTCACGAAGTTCGCGTTCGTGCCTTCCGGCTTGAAGAGGTCGTGGTATCTCGTAAGGGAGCCGTCCTTCATTATGTCCACCGATTCCAGGTCGTCCACGAAGTATACGACGTGCGGCACGCCGGTGTTTATGAACGACGCGTCCCGGTTGACGCCGCCAATCTGGACGCTGACCTCGGGCATGTAGTCCTTCGGCTTCGTGAGCTGGACCTTGACCGAGCCGTCCTTTATCTCTGCGTGTATGATGCCCGCGAGCGTCTCGAAGCGTAGCTTCCTGCCTGTTATGCCCTTCAGGAACGCGAACCGTGCGGCGCAGCGCGAGCCGTTCCCGCACATCTCGACCTCGTTGCCGTCCGGGTTGAAGTAGTGCCAGCGGAAGTCGGCCACGCCCGAAGGCTCTATAAGTATTAGACCGTCCGCACCGACCGAGTAGTGCCTCCTGCATATCTTCTTGACGAAGGCCGAGACGTCACCGTCCACCCGCCCTGCGCGGTTGTCTATCAGTATGAAGTCGTTGCCCGACGCATGCATCTTTACAAACGGTATCCTGTACATCTCTACCTCAGCCTGAGCCTGTTGAGGAACTTCCCGGCCAGCTTGTTCAAAACGCTCCTCCTGTCGAGGAACGGCAGCACCGGCGGCTTCCTGACGCCCATCCTTTCAAGCTCGTAACGGATGTCCATGTTGTCCTTGTCGATGGACAGCCCCTTCCTGAATATCACATGGGCCTTCTTCTTGTTGCCCGACATCAGGTATACACGGCCCAGGTTTAAAAAAAGCTCCGGGCGAAAGAACTCCTTCTCGATGGACTTCTCGCAGAGCCTCTGAGCCTCCTTGACCTTGCCCTCGACCAGGGCCAGGCAGAGCCCGAGATAAGACATGTACCTTGGGTCCGTATCCTTCAGGGCGAGCGCGTGCTTGAACGCGATAAGCGCCTCCCTCGTCTTGTCCCGCTTCAGTAGGAAGACACCGGCCTTGTATAGCTCCTCGGGGTCCGTCTCCTGAGTATCGCCCGCCTGCCTCGGGAGCGTCTTGTCGCGCTCTTCCCAATGGTTGTCGTGTTCTTTGCTCATGCCTTTACCGCCTTTGTAGGGACCGACAGGAAATCCGGGACCTCTTCTCCGTGTACGAGGTCTTCCATCGTCTCGCGCCTCCTGACGACGAAGAACTCGTCCCCGTGCACCATCACCTCGGCCGCGCGCGGCCTGGAGTTGTAGTTGGACGACATCGTGAAGCCGTATGCGCCCGCGCTCATCACGGCCAGAAGCTCTCCCCGCTCCGGCACGGGCATTATCCTGTCTTTGGCGAGGAAGTCGCCCGTTTCGCATATTGGCCCGACGACGTCCGCGGTGAACTTCCCGGCGGGTGTCTTCACCGCCTGCCTCACCTCGTGGTAGGCCTGGTACAGAGTCGGCCTGACAAGGTCGTTCATGCCCGCGTCCACTATAACGAAGTTCTTTATGTCCGAGGACTTCCTGTAGAGCACACGCGTTACGAGGCAGCCCGCGTTCCCCACCAGTACCCGCCCCGGCTCGAATATCAGCGTGCAGTCAAGCCCCTCCAGGACTGGCCGGAGGGCGTCCGCGAGCTGTGCCGGGTGCGGCGGCTCCTCGTCCTGGTACCTTATGCCGAGCCCGCCTCCCACGTCTATGTAGCGTATGGCGACGCCCTCCGCCCTGAGCTTCCCGACGAGTTCGACGGTCTTCTTCAGCGAGTCCACGAACGGGGAAGTCTCGGTCAGCTGGGAGCCTATGTGCTGGTGTATGCCGACCACCTCTATGTTTTTTAATGTGGACGCATGTCTGTACTCGTCCAGCGCCTGCTCTATGGCTATCCCGAACTTGTTCTTCTTAAGACCCGTGGATATGTACGGGTGCGTCATCGCGTCCACGTCCGGGTTGATCCGGATGGCTATCGGGGCCTTCACGCCCATGTCCCTTGCCGCCTCGTCTATCGCGGAGAGCTCCTCCTCGGACTCTATGTTGAACATGAGTATACCGGCCCGGAGGGCATAGTCTATCTCGGAACGGGTCTTGCCGACGCCCGCATATACTATCCTGTCCGCCGGTACTCCGGCCTTGAGCGCGCGGTAAAGCTCGCCGCCCGATACGACGTCCGCGCCGCCGCCCTGTCCGGCGAAAGTCTTTACGACCGCGATGTTTGAGTTGGCCTTCATCGCGAAGCAGACTATGTGCGGCAGGCCGTCGAACGCCTCGTCGAACACCCGGAAGTGGCGGGCGAGCGTGTTGTGGCTGTAGACGTAGCACGGCGTACCGACCTTATCCGCAATGTCGCTGATTGCGACCCCTTCGCAGAAAAGCCTGTCGCCAGCGTACCTGAAATCGTCCATAAGTCCTCTTGTATTAAGACAAATATAAGTCTTTTATTAAAACACAGGGAGGGCGCAAGGTCAAGGGTTTTTTGGGCGGTTTTGTTAAATATAATTGGGCTTGAACGGGGGATGGGACGTGGTATGATGAGGCATATTGCAACCATGTAGGGTGGGCTTGGCCCACCATACCCGGCTTAGAAAAAAAGAACAGGCCCAGTCTTGAAGAGAGATTTCGGGTAACTGTAATGAAGGCCGGTGTAAAAAATGTTAATTAGTTGCTGTAGTCACGAAAAGCGTTTACAGTTAGCGACTTTTTAGTAGAAGAGTCATGGTCTTCCGGTTAAGATTGTTTTGCCGACAGTCTAAACCAATGGAGGAAGAGCCATGACTCAGCAGCAGT
>Ga0334722_10003000_pt1 | contig 18521 bp, 13 predicted proteins | sample C3_bottom_MG_FD_207210 | JGI IMG/M metagenome (GOLD analysis project Ga0334722, IMG submission 207210) | Sediment microbial communities from Yellowstone Lake, YNP, Wyoming, USA - C3_bottom | ecosystem: Environmental > Aquatic > Freshwater > Lake > Sediment | place: USA: Wyoming | collected...
CCATGCGCAAGGCACTCATCGCGCCCAGATCGGCGCGATCGGCCGGGGCGAGCCGCACGGAAATGGGCACGGCCTCGGCCTCGGAGGGAGCGCGCAGGGTTCCCACGGTCTGGCCTCCATACAGCGTCATGACCGATGCCGCGGCCTGCGCGGGCGCGATGCCCGCCAGCGCAGCGCGATCGCGATCAACGAGCAGACGCGTGCGCGGCTGTCCCTCGGTGAGCATGAGATCGGTGTCCACGACGCCGGGCGTGCGCTGGAACACTCCCCAGATCTTGCGCGCGAAGTCCTGCTGGCCCTTGAGGTCGGGCCCGTAGACCTCGGCCACCAGCGTGGAGAGGACCGGCGGTCCGGGAGGGACCTCGACCACCTTCACGCGTGCACCCGCCTGGGCCGCGATGGCCTCCAGCGCGGGGCGCACTTCGCGGGCGATGGCGTGACTCTGGGCCTTCCGGTGCTCGGCGTCGGCGAGGTTCACCTGGATGGACGCGAACCGCGGGTCGGAGCGGAAGTCGTAGTGACGCACGAGGCCGTTGAACGTCAGCGGCGAGCCCATTCCGTCGTAGATGACGTAGTGCTCGACGTCGGAGCGCTTCGCCAGCTCGTCGGCCATGCGGGCCGCCACGGCGAGCGTGCGCTCGAGCGGCGTGCCGGGAGGCATGTCCACCAGCACTTCGAACTCGCTCTTGTTGTCGAAGGGCAGCATCTTCACGGTCACGAGCCGGACCACGAACAGTCCCATCACCGCGACCAGGAGCACCGCGAGCCCGCCGAAGAAGTACCAGCGCTGCCGCGGCTGGTCGATCAGCTTCGCCATCCACGAGCGGTAGGCGCGATCGAGCTTCGATTCCTTCGGCTCGTGCGCATGGGTGTCGTGCGCCTTGAGCACCCGGCGGGCGGCCCACGGCGACACCATGAACGCCACGGCGAGCGAGAACAGCATCGCGAGCGAGGCCCCGATGGGGATGGGCTTCATGTACGGGCCCATCAGGCCACCCACGAAGGCCAGCGGCAGGATGGCGGCGATCACGGCGACGGTGGCAAGAACGGTCGGGTTGCCGACCTCGTCCACGGCTTCGACCACGCGCTCGTCGGTGTCGCGACCGTCCTTCATTGCGAAGTGGCGCGTGATGTTCTCCACCACCACGATCGCGTCATCGACGAGGATGCCGATCGAGAAGATCAGCGCGAACAGGGTGACGCGGTTGAGCGTGTAGCCAAGGAAGCGATAGAGGAAGAGCGTGAGCGCCAGCGTGACGGGGATCGCGATGGCCACCACGACCGCCTCGCGCCGGCCAAGGGCCAGGGCGATGAGCACGATGACCGAGAGCGTCGCGAGCAGCAGGTGGAACATCAGGTCGTCGGACTTCTGCTTGGCCGTCGCGCCGTAGTCCCGGGTCGTGGTGATGTCGATGTTGCCCAGCAGCGTCGGGCGCAACTCCGCCACCCTGCCGTGCAGGAAGTGGACGAGATCGGTCGCGTTGATTCCGGGTCGCTTGGAGACCTCGACCGTGACTGCGGGGCGCATGGCGCCGTCATGCGAGCCGAGGAAGACGTAGTTCGTGCGCTCGCCGGGTCCGTCGCTGACCGCTGCGACCTCGGAGAGCCGCACGGGCCGTCCGCTGGCCGAGGGCATCATGAGCGCGCCCAGTTCCGCCGCGCTGGCCAGGGGCGACTCGGCGCGCAGTTCGGTGCGCACATTGGCACCGACCAGGTCGCCGGCCGGCAGCGACAATCCTGCTCCCTCGAGCGTGCGGGTGAGCATGTCTCCGGTTACACCCGCGGCGCTCATCCGCGCGGGATCCGGGGCCACGCGAACGGTCCGGGGCTCGCCGCCGAGCAGGTGCACCTGCGCCACGCCCGGGGCCTTGCGAAGCTCAACGGCCAACTCGGCGGCCACCCGCCGGACGTCGTTCTGGTCCATGCTCGAATCACGGCTCGCGAGCGTCAGGGCCAGCACGGGCACGTCGTCGATCGCGCGCGGCGAGACCGTGATCACTCGTGCGCCCGGAGGCAGGGCCGCGGTGACCTCGTCGAGCCGGGTGCGGACGCGCGTGAGTGCCTGGTCCGGATCGAATCCGACCTTGAAGCGCAGGATCAGCGCCGCACCGTCCTCGCGCGAGATCGAGTAGAGGTACTCGAGGTCGGGGATCTGCCACAGCTGCCGCTCGACCGGCGTGGTGAGCTGGCGTTCGACCTGCGCAACGGGAGTGCCCGGCCACGCGATCTGGACGTCCACCATGGGCACCTTGATCTGCGGCTCCTCCTCGCGCGGCAGCGTGGCCAGCGCCAGCAGCCCGAGGAGGATCGAGGCGAAGATCGTGAGCGGTGTTAGCTTGGAGTGCAGGAACATGCCCGCGATGCGGCCGGCGAGCCCGACGGATTTGAGGCCCTTGGTCACGACGCCACCCTGACCGGACGGCCGTCCGAGAGCCCGGCCGGGTTCACAATGACGGCATCCGTGGGATCGAGGCCGGCCAGCACCTCGATGGCGCCGCCATTGGTGCGTCCGACGCGCAGCCAGCGCAGGCGGGCGACGCCGTTCTCGGCGACAAACACGCCACTCAGCCCGCCGCGGATCACCAGCGCCGGCACGGGTACGGTGAGCGTCGGGTTGGTCGCAGACTGCTTGCCGCCGGCGAGCCGGACCCGTCCGAAGGCACCCGCCTCCAACGCCGTGCCCTGCGCCGGCCGAAAGCGGGCCACGCGGCTTCGCGTCGCGAAATCGGTCATGCCATCGACGCGAAGCAGGACTGCGGACTGCCACGGGCCTTCGCCGATCTGGTATTCCGGGTGGGCACCGGTCAGTCGCGCCAGTTCGGATTCGGGCACGGAAGCCGTGATCTCGCCCACTTCGTTCGAGCGAATGTCGAGCAGTGGCTGGCCCGGACCGACCGTCGCGCCCAGGTCCGCGTGGCGGCGCACGACGACGCCGTCGAACGGGGCCTCGAGCGTCGTCCCACTCGCCATCTGGTCCACTTGTGCGCGGGCCTGCGCCCACGCCGCTTCCGCGGCACGGCGATCGGCCTGTGCGCCTTCGAGCTCGCGCAACGCCGCGACGCGCGAGGCGAACAGCGAGTCCATGCGCGCTTCCTGCTTGCGCGCGAGGTCACGCGCCAGCGTGGCCGCGGCGAGCCCCGCGCGGGCGCCTTCCATCGCAGCGTGAGTTTCCGGTGCGTCGAAGCGCGCCAGCGCCTCGCCCTTGTGAAACCGGTCCCCTTCGCGCAAGGGCAGCGCGGTCAGCCGCGCCGCCAGGCGGGCGGTGAGCGTGACCTCGTCGCGCGCCGTCACGCGAGCGGGCAGCACGAGCGCATCTCCGGCCGCAGCGCCAGCGCGCATGACCGAGACATTGACGGGCGTCGCGGTGCTGGCGGCTTCCTTGTTGGACGGGCTCCCGCCGCAGCCATTGGTGGCGACGGCGGCAAGCGCCGCCAGCGCCAGAAGGGCCATGCTCGCCGTGGCGCGCGCGACCGGGGTCTTCGTCATCGCAGATCTCCCTGGGCATGAAGCAGTCGGTAGTAGGCAAGCGTCACGGAGGTGGAAGCCTCGACGGCGGAAGCGCGGGCGGCCGATGCTTCGGCGTCGGTGGCCAGCAGGTCGGTGAGCGGCAGCAGCCCGGCGCGGTAGCGCAACGAGGCAAGGCGAAGCGCCTCCTCGGCAGCGGCCCGGGCGATCGCGGCGGCATCCCGGCGCTCGCTCGCGACCGCGGCTTCCACGCGTGCCGCACCCAGGCCGACGGCGAGATCGCGCTCGAGCGCCTGTGCGGTAGCCTTGGCCTCGGTGGCATGCGAGCTCGCCGCGCGCCATTCGTTCATCCGGCGCGCGCCGTCGAAGATCGGGAAGTCGGCCGAGATGGCGACCATCCACCGGGGTTCGAACGCGCCGCCCTCCGCGGGGCGGTACTGCGTCAGCGCCAGTCGGGAGTTGAGCGAGGGCAGCATCCGGAGCGCCGCCATGCGCGCTTCAGTTCCGGCGGCCGCAGCGCCTTCGCGCGCCGCTGCCAGTTCGCCACGAGCGACCGGTGCGTCCTGGGCAACGGGTGGCGGATCCCCAGGGGCCTCCAGCGACTCCGCTGCGACCGGGGCCATCACGAGGCGCGACAGGTGATCGAGCGCCAGCGCGAGGCCGCGGCGGGCGCCGATCTCGTGTACGCGTGCATCGCCCTCGCGAGCCACGGCGCGCAGGGTGTCCAACTCGGGCACCTGCCCCATGCGGTAGCGTTCGGCTGCCGCGGAGCGCATCGCCTGCGCAGCGGAGAGTCCCATCTCGGCCGCACGCGCGTTCTCGCGCGCCTGCACCGCCGCCACATAGGCTTCGACGGCACCCAGGAGCTTGTCGGCGATCGCGGCGCGTTCCATCGCCGTTGCCGCGCGGTTGTAGTGGCGGGCAAGACTGGGCGCAGCGAACTCGCGCCCACCGTTCCACAGCGGCTGATCCACGGTGATCCCGACCTGTACGGCACTCTGCGGCGCGGGCTCGTTGAGCCGGTCCACGGCGAAGTCGGACGCACTGAACCGACCCTGCCAGAGCTTCTGCGAGAAGAGCACGGCAGGGTCGTCGCTGCGCGTGAAGCCGGCGGACGCCGAGATCTGGGGCGAGAGCGCAGACCAACTCTGCGCGGCCTGGGCCCGCTGGGCGTCGCCGTTCGCCCGGGCGGCATGCACGCCGGGATCGCGTTCGCGAACCACGTTGAGGACGCGTTCGAGCGTCCACTCTCCGGCGTGGGCGGCCCCGGCACTGACGAGGATCTGCACGACGGACAGGGTCAGGAGCTTTGCTATGATGCGCGTCCCCATGGGGGTGCGCTGGCGGCGTGACATCCGGGATGGGGTCATATTGCAAGGTGGGAGCGCGGTCGGGGCGCGAGGATTCGGTGGTGGAGTGTCGGCCGTCTCGAATGGAAACGCCCTGCAGGTCCAGTTTCGGGAGGAAGGGTCCGTTGAAGTCACAATCTCCGCGGGTTCGCCAGTTGATCCTGCCAGCCAAGGCCGCCGAAGCGCGCGCCGAGGAGGCCCGGCTTCTCGCCGCCGCACGCAGGGGCGACGCGGCCGCACTGACGACCTTGCTCGAACGGGCGGCCGGACCGGCGCATCGGTTCAGTACAGGATTCTGCCGCGACCCCCACGACGCCGAGGACCTCGTGCAGGATGTGCTGGCGGCGCTCATGCGCTCGCTCAAGTCCTTCCGCGGCGATTCGTCGATATCCACCTGGACCTACATCGTTGCCAAGCGCGCCTGCGCCCGGTTGCGCAAGCGCCGGGATCGTCAAACGAGCCTGGATGACCTGCTCACCAAGAAGCAGTTCGTCGCGGACGTTTCACGTGAACCGGAGGGCCGGTTCGAACGTCGTCAACTGGGCGCCGCACTGGAACGCGCCATTGCCGCGCTGCCGTTGACGCAGCGCGAGGTGCTCGTCCTGCGGGATGTGGAGGGATTGCCCGCGGCGGAAGTGGGGCGCGTCCTGGGACTCGGTGAGCGTGCGGTCAAATCGCGGCTTCACCGTGCCCGGCTCACCCTGCGCGAGAGCCTGGCGCCGTTCGTGGCGGGCCGCGACGCCCCCGCGCCCGGTGCGAACTGCCCGGACACTGCGCGGCTGCTCAGCCGCTACGTCGAGGGCGAGCTCAATCCGAGCGTCTGCGCTCGCCTGGAGGGCCATGTGTCCTCGTGCCCGGCGTGTGGCGGCGCGTGCGATTCGCTGCGCGAGGTGCTCGGCGCCTGTCGCTCGTACGGCGAGAAGTCGCTCCCCTCGGAAGTGCGCCGTGCGGTGCGCGCGGCGATCCGCGAGGTGGTCCAGGGGGCAAGGGCATAGCTCAAGCCGGCCGGTCCGCCGCGGGGCACCTCGCCAAGCCCGGACCAGGCTCGCGGACAGCAAGCTCTCAGTCGTCCGCGACGGTTTCGGCCACGATCCGGGGCGGCGTCTCCAGGTGCTTCTTCACGGCACACTGCTCTGCCGATCGGATCAGCGCGGCGTGGTACTTGGTGGGGAAACTCGCGGGCACGTGAATCGCAAGATGGATGTCGGCGACCATGCCCGTGGCAGGATCGACCTTCAGGTTCTGCACGATCCGGATTCCATCGGTCGGCAGATCTCGCTGGCGGCAAAAGCCGAGCACGTAGATCCCCGCGCAGGTCCCGATCGAGGCGAGAAACGTCGCGAACGGCGTCGGGGCCGATGCCTCGCCGCCACCGTGGGGCGGCTGGTCGGTCTTCACGGTGAAGGAGCCGAACGTGGCGTCGACGCGCTGTCCGCCCGGGAAGCTGATGGTCATCTCCATTGGGAGCCCTTTCGCAACGTGAAGTGGATCGCTCTAGATTCCTGATGGTGAGAGCCTTCCCGAGGTGAAGCGATTCGATCCGACAGGGCGGTGGCAGCAGTTCTCGCCCGCCCGGCGGGGCCGGGACACTCCTCCCAGCGTGTGAGTGAATCCTCCGGGCCGGGCGCGGCTCACACGGGTGAACAAGCACGCCCCGTCCCCAGTCCGTCCCATTCTCACTCAGGAGAAGCCAGATGAAGCAGAACGTCGGCGGAATCGATCGTCCCATCCGCGTGGTGCTGGGACTCGCCATCATCGGAGCGGGCGTGTACTTCAAGTCCTGGTGGGGTGCGATCGGCGCCGTCCCGCTGCTCACGGCAGCCATCGGTTGGTGCCCGCTCTACGTGCCGTTCGGGCTCTCGAGTTGCGCCAGCAAGGCCCCCGCGCGCAAGTAGCGGCAACAAGCGTTGGCTTGCGCCCCGCGAGACTCGTCGGGGCGGTCGCCACGGCCTCTCACTTCTTTACGCCGACTCCCGCGAGAATCAGGCCCCGGATCTCGTCCTCGACCGAACCGGGCATGCCCATGTTGGCGGCGAACTTCATCTTGCCCGCGTCCTCGAAGTACATCTTCATCCGGTACATGCCGTCGAGCACTCCCACGTGCACCTGGCCTTGGTCACGAAACACCACGACCTCGATTGGGTAGGCCGCGGCGTGCGCCAGCCCCGCACACTTGAAGTGGGAGCGGCGCTCGTCATTGCCGGCACCGACGATCGCGTAGGACTTCGCTTCCAGCGCGTCCCCCGAGACACCGATGACGATGACGCCCTGAGCCGACAGGTCCAGCCGGTAGATGCCGTGGACCTGCCAGCGGCCGCGGCTGGCACCCTGCTCGAGGCCGTTCCAGACCTGATCCGCCACGCGCACGAGGTCCTGCTGTGAGTTCCCGGGCGAGGTGGTGACGTCCTTGATCTTCTCGAGGAACGGGCCGCCGGCCATGATGCCCATGGTCCGGCCGATCAGCCCGCGCTCGCGGACCTGGCCGTACTGGCGCATCTCGAAGCGACCACGCAAGGCACCGCGGGCGATCCGGTCCAACTCTCCCAGCACTGCCTGCGAGGCGGATTCGAACCCAGTCTCAGCCACGATGGTGCGGTTGAGCGAGAGCAGGTTGACCGTGGCCAGGTGGAGGCCGGCCTCGTCCTCGTAGAGCGAGACGCGGATCGGCACGGCGAAGGCGGCGCGGGCCCCGTGCGCCAGCACCAACTCGGCGTAGTGCGGCGAGTGCAGCACGAACACGCGTGCGCGGTAGGGACATGTGGCCCGATCCGCAGGCGCGTCGTGGACCGCCACGACCGCCAGGCCGTTGGCGGTGCAGGCTGCTCGAAACGAGGTTGAGACGTCGTCGAACGAGCCCTGGAGCGAGTCGGCCAGGTTCACGTAGACCGCCTGGCGTTCACCTGCGGCGCAGGCGTGGCGCGGCACGCTGGCCATTGCGGTGAGGATGATCAGTGCGGCAAGAAGTGGGCGCATGCGCGCGACCCTCCGGCGAAAGCCCGCCGGGGCGCCATGATCTGGCGCCCCGGACAGGTCGTGATTCGGGACTACTTGGCCGCCGGCGCGGGGTGGCCTTCGCGCATCCACTGGTTGAGCCCGGGCATATCCTTCACGAGCCCGGAGAACTCCTTACCCTTCTTGGTGAGCTTCTTCGATCCGGGCTTGCGGTCGTGGCAGGTCGTGCAGCGGCCGAAGGACGCCTGGAGGGAGTCGTATCCCGCCATCGTCCGCATCGTCTCGTAGTACTTGCCGCTGTCGGTGAGCAGCTTGCTGCCCGGCTTGTCGTGGCAGCTCGTGCAGGACTTGCCGGTCGCGGTGGCGATCTTCTCGGAGGCCCGGCTGCTCCCGGCGATGAGGATGGTGCCGGCGATCCCGACCACGGTCAGAAGACGAACGATGTTCTTCATGGCTCTCATCCTCCTTAGCGCGAGAACGCGCGGCTGAAGCCGAGCGAAACGGTCCACTGCGAGTGGTTGACGGTGGCGCCGGGACCGAATGGATTGACGTTCGGGTCCGTGTTGGGATTGGTCTGCGAGGCCTCGAACGCGCGCTCGAGCGCGAGGTTCACCGTGTTGCCCGCCCACGTGTAGCCCACGCCGGCAGTCGCGTGCTGCTGCGTGATCGCGGGGAAGAGCGGGTTGAGCGTGGCGTCGGGAACCGGGTTCTCGCCGAAGTTGTAGCCGCCGCGCAGCGTGATCGCGTTGGTTGCCCGGAACTCGGCGCCGACGCTGACGGCCCAGACGTCCTTCCAGTTGAACACGAACGGCATCACCGGAGCGGTGACCGGCGTGCTCTTGTCCGGATTGGTGCCCTTCACTTCGATCTTCTCGATCGCGCCGCTCCACTGGTAGCGGCGGGCGTCGGCCGCCAGCAGCCAGCGGTTCACGGGGCGAATCTGGACACCAAGGCCATACTGCGCGGGCCACGTGAAGCCGTCGACGGTGGCGTCGTAGTTCACCTGCCCCAAGCCGAGGGCGGATTCGTTCAGGCCGAGCGTGCCGTTCTTGTAGTCGCCCTGGGTCTTCGTCTGGTACATGGCGCCCACCTGCACCTGCGGCACGACGCTCCAGAGCGCGCCGAAGCGGCCACTGTAGTTGTACGCCTTGGCGCGGCCGGACAGGTTGGCTCCGAAGAAACCGTAGCCGGTGCCGGAGTTGAAGTAGCTCGTGTTCGGATAGAAGCGGAAGGTCACGTCGGAGTATCCGGCGTTCAGTGACGCTCCCAGTGCGAGGTCCTCGTTGACCGCGTAGGCGACCGTGGGCGTCAGCGTCAGGAAGCGCACCTCGCTGTAGGTGCCGTCCTTCGTGCCGAACGGCGTCTGGTAGCTCTCGAACGTGGCACCCATACCGCCCTGGCTGATGAGGGCGAGCCCGAGGGTCCACGGCGAGTTCTTGCTGCCGCGCACGTACGCGATCGAGGGCATCGCGAACACGTTGCTCTTGGCGGCGAGTGCGTTTCCGGACGGGTCAGAGTAGTCGAGTTTCGGAACCAGGAACTGGCCGTCGATGCTCAGGTGCTGCCCTTGCAGCTGGGCGATGCCGGCCGGGTTCGCCTGCAACCCGAGCGCGCGATCAGCGACCGCGAGGTTGGTGCCGGCGCGTCCGGCGGCCTCGGCGCCGTATCCCGCGAGGTACATGCCGTCAGTGGCGAACGCAGGGGCGGCCATCAGCAGGACCAGTGGAAGCGCCGAGAGGCAGCGCTTCGCATGGCGCATCGTGTTCATGTGTCATCCCTCCAGAGGCTCGTCACCGGGGCGGCCGGGCGACGCGTGCTTGCGTTGCCGGAGTCCAGCGATTCGAGCGACAAGGGCCGCGGTATCACCGGGGAACAATAGACTGAGTTCCACAGCGTCGAGACCCGTGAGAACTTCGATGCGCCGCATCCCGGGGGTTCGCCCGCTGCGAGCGGCGTCCTCCCGGCACGACGCGATGACTTTCCAGTGCCGTTCGCCGAGGGACGCGAGCCCGGCATGACGTGCGCGGACCGTCGCATCCTCAGGTGACCAGTCACGATCATCCGGAGCAGGCGTGGAAGGACGCGGCGTCTTCACGTCAGCGGATCCGTCGGCGGGTGGGTGGGGCCAGTGGACATGGTGCGTCTCCCGACGAGGGGGAACTGCACTTCATGTGCCACGGGCGGCGACGGGGCAGGGCCGCGGTTTGGGCTCCGTTGCAGGGACGCGGGCGAGTCGGAGCAGCAAAACGTTTAGGCGAAACGTTCCACGCTCAACGAAATGTTGCACGACGATCCTGGTGCGGAGACGGCGGCGTCACATCAGGACTTGGCCGAGTCCGAGTCCGAGTCCGAGTACTCTGCCCCGCTTAGTCCTCGAGGCCCAGATCGCGCATCCGCCGCCAGAGCGTGGTTCGGCAGATGCCCAGATCCTCGGCGACCGCGGTGCGATGCCAGTGGCGCTCGTCGAGAGCACGGCGCAGTTCTTCGCGTTCGGCGTCGATGTCGCTGCCGGATGGCCGCGGGGACTCGCCCGCCACCGCAGGCCCGCCAGCCGGGCCGGCTTCGCGGATCTCGATCGGCAGGTCGGTCTCGTGCAACGTCTGCCCGCGGCACACGGCCACCGCATATTCGAGCGCGTTCTCCATCTCGCGTGCGTTGCCCGGCCACGGGTAATCCAGGAGCACCCTCAGGGCGTCGGGCGCCAGGATCAGCGACCGTCCAAGTCTCTCCAGGACACGCGCGAGCAGGTGGTGCGCCAGCGGCTCGACGTCCTCGCGGCGCTCGCGCAACGGCGGGATCGCGATGGGCACGACGCGCAGGCGATAGTACAGGTCGTCGCGGAAGCGGCCCTCGCGGACCTCGCGCTGCAGGTCGCGATTGGTCGCCGCGATGATGCGGACGTCCGCGTGGAGGGAACGGCTCTCGCCGACCCGCTCGAAGGTACGCTCCTGCAGGACGCGCAGCAGCTTTACCTGCAGCGGCAACGACAGGTCGCCGACTTCGTCCAGGAAGAGCGTGCCGCCGCTCGCCAGCTCGAAGCGACCTTGGCGGTCACGCACGGCGCCCGTGAAGGCCCCGCGTACGTGGCCGAACAGCTCGGATTCCAGCAGCTCGCCGGGCAGGGCACCGCAGTTGACGCCCACGAACTGACGACCGTGCCGCGGCGAGTTCTGGTGCAGCGCCTTCGCCACGAGCTCCTTGCCGGTGCCGCTCTCGCCGGTCAGCAGCACCGTGGCGTCGCTCTCGGCCAGGCTCTGCACCAGCTGGAAGATGCGCAGCATGGCCGCGGAGTGCCCCACCATGCCCGCGAACAACGTGATCGGGGAGGTCTCGGCCACGGTCGCGTCCGCACCCGATCGCACGACGAGCATGTAGGCGACCCGCGGATCGCAAAGAGTCGAGTCCATGCCACCCACCGGTGCGGCGCTCAGCGAAAGCAGATGCGGCATCCGATCGTCCACCGTGAGCGACGCACCCCAGCCCTCACGGCGTTCGCCCGCGCGCAAGGCGCGGCTCAGGCTGCCCTGGGCACCGAAGAGGTCCTTGCCCAGGATCTCCTCCGCGGCGCGCCCGACCACCGCAACGCTGGAGCCCGGCCCCGCGAAGTCGTCCAGCCCCACGGACGCATGCACGACGCGGAAATCAGCGTCGAGACAGATGAGCGCCCGGCCCAGGCATCCGAACAAGCCGCTGACGGCATCGACGAAATGCTCAGACAGTTCGTTTCGATCGGCGGAGTTCAGGACACGGAGCGTGGGCATCGGGGCAGCAAGTCCTTTCGAGCGACGGGCACTCGGGGTCGCTTCCAAGTCCGCACCCTGAGCGCCACCATCATCCGATTGAACTACAAGCGAGGAACATGCACCAACGCGCGTCGCATGGACCGCCCCGGAACGACTCGGTGGGTCGTCGCGGCGCAGCTCTGGCTTTCGGTACGCCTCTTGCGATGCGAGCACATGCTGAGCCTCATGCAGTCCAATGGGTTTGTGCCCTCGGGGCCGTGATTGGATTCGTGAGCCCCACAAGGGCTTGTCATCTTGTAAGCCGTCGGATCCATCGCCTCTCCCGGGGCTCCCAATCAGGAGAGGCTGCATCGTCGAACCTGCCGCCCTCGGGGCGAGGTTACGGAGATATCGAATGAGACGTGCGCGAAGCATGCTGCGCTGGCTGGGGCTGCCCATCGCCGTGTTGGTCTTACTCGGGGGCTACCTGGCGTTGCGTCGGCAGGCCGAAGTGCGGGGGCCCGCGCTCGCGAGTTTCGCGCCCAAGGACCACAAGCACCTCGACCACTCGCACTACTTCACGGCGCCCTTCACCAGCCCGCAGGCGGTGACGCGAGCCTGCCTGAAGTGCCATCCGAAGGCCGCCGACGAGGTCATGGCCACGCCCCACTGGCAGTGGCTGGGTGATTCGGTCTCGGTGCCCGGGCATCCGGGCAAGGTCCGGGTCGGCAAGAAGAACTTGATGAACAACTTCTGCATCACGGTCACGGGCAACCTCGCCTCGTGCACCAAGTGCCACGCGGGCTATGGCTGGAAGGACACGACGTTCGACTTCGCCCGGGGAGAGAACGTCGACTGCCTCGTCTGCCACGAGCACAGCGGCACGTACGTGAAGGGCAGCGCTGGCGTGCCGGATTCCACCGTGGACCTGCTCGCCGCGGCGAAATCCGTCGGCTTCCCGAAGCGCGAGAACTGCGGCGTGTGCCACAGCTACGGTGGCGGCGGCCAGGCCGTGAAGCACGGCGACCTCGACGGCAGCCTGGAGAACCCGGGCCCCGAAGACGACGTGCACATGGGCAAGTACGGCTTCCTCTGCATCGATTGTCACCGCACTCAGCAGCACCGCATTCCCGGGCGTGCGTTCTCCGTCAGCGTCGAGGATGCGCACGGTCTGGCCTGCACGGATTGCCACCAGCAGCCGCCACACCGCGACCCGCGGCTCAACGCGCACCTCAAGGCCTTGGCCTGCCAGAGTTGTCACATCCCCACCTACGCGCGGAAGATCCCGACCAAGACCAACTGGGACTGGTCGCAGGCAGGCGACTCGACGCGAGCCGAGGACACGCATCACTATCTGCGCATCAAGGGTGCGTTCGTCTACGGCCACGACCTTGTTCCGGAGTACGCCTGGTTCAATCGCACGACGAATCGCTACTTGGTGGGCGATCGCATCGACACAACGCAAGTCACGGTGATCAACCAGCCGCGAGGGGACATCCACGACAGCACCGCGAGGATCTGGCCGTTCAAGGTGCACCGCGGCACGCTGCCCTACGATCGCCAGTCCTCGATCCTCATTCCACCGATCCTGTCCGGACCCGGCGGGTTTTGGCACGATTTTGATTGGGGCAAGGCGCTCCGCCTTGGGGCTCCGGCATCTGGTCTCAAGTTCAGCGGGCACTACGGATTCGCGAAGACCTCCATGTACTGGCCGCTCTCGCACATGGTCACGCCGAAAGAAAAGGCGCTGAGCTGCGAATCGTGCCACGGCGAGCACTCGATCATGGACTGGAAGGCGCTGGGGTACGAAGGCGATCCGATCCAGACGGGAGGCCGGCGATGAACCGCGCGCTTTGCACCATGGCCGTCCTGGCCACGCTGATCCTACCGGCACGCGGAGCGTTGGCTGGTGAGCACTCACGCGCAGGCGAAGCGAAGGTCGTGGGCCAGCCGGCCATCTCATCCGCCAACCCCATGCATCCGGTCTTCGCCGTGCTCGATGCCGCTGGCCGTCCCAGCGCGAAGTCCGGCGCGGCGCCCTCGGTGGAGCGCACGTGCGGCAGTTGCCACGACGCCGACTACATCGATGCGCACAACCAGCACTCGAACGCGCGCGTGCACGCCACATGTGTCGACTGCCACGTCGAGAAGGGTAGCTGGCCTCCGATTGCGGCCTCGCTCGATGCCGACGGACGGATCCGCCGCGACGCGATCCGGATCTCGAGCCCGAAGAACGAGAACTGCGCAAGTTGCCACCAGGTGGTGCACTCGGGCCAGGAGCCGCTGAGCATTCCGGACGACTTCGAGTCTCCGGCTGCCGGGTCCGCGGCGCATTCGTTCACGCGCAACACGGGCAGCATCTTCTCGGGTCAGACGCCGGCGCAGTCCTTCCTCAACCTCCGCGACAAGGCCCAGCAGGCGTTCCCGTGGGACGTCCACGCCCAGCGTCTCGTGCAGTGCGTGGATTGCCACTATGCCGCGAACGACCCGACCCGCGGCGACGAACGTCGGGCTCGCCTCGACTTCGTGGTGCGCGACCCCCGGCGGATCGGCCTCGCGGAGTTCCTGCACCGACCCGACCACCAACTGGCCTCCGCGCCCTGTCGCTCCTGCCACGACCCGCTCAAGACGCATGCCTTCCTGCCGTACCGCGAGCGACACATGACGGTGCTGGACTGCCGGGCCTGCCACATCCCCCGCATTCTGGGCCCGGCGGCGAGGACGATTGACGAGACGGTGCTGCGTTCCGACGGCACACCCATCGTGACCTACCGCGGCATGGTGCGCGGGGACAGCTCCTCGCTGAACGCCGCCTTCATCGCCGGCTATGAGCCGCTTCTGCTGATGCACCGGGATGACGTCGCGGGCGGGAGCAAGCTCGCTCCCTTCAACGCGGTGGATCACTGGTTCTGGACCTCGGCCGTGGACGGCAAGCCGGTCCCAGTCGAGGTCGTGCGGCAGGCGTTCCTCGCGGACGGTCGGTATGCCCCCGCGATTCTCGCGGCGTTCGACGCAAATCACGACCGAGCACTCCAGGTGTCGGAGCTGCGGCTCGACACGCCCGCGAAGAGCGAGGCGGTAATCTCGCAGCTGAAAGCGCTCGGGGTTCGCGACCCGGTCGTGGGCCACTCCGTGGAGCTCCACCCACTGGCGCATGGTGTCATGTCCGGTGCGCAAGTCCAGCGCGACTGCGCGAGCTGCCACTCGCGGGACTCGCGCCTGCAGGGAAGACTGGCGCTTTCCGACTTCGCCCCGGTGGGCGCACCGCCGGTGGGGCCTGCCACGATGGAGGGCGGCAGCAACGAAGCGGTGTCGCTGCGGACCGAAGGCGGCACGAGCTATATCCAGGCGCGGGTCCCGGACGACGCTCCTGTGTTCGTCTTCGGACACTCGCGGCGCGCGTGGGTAGGGCGCCTGGGATTCGCACTGTTCCTCGCCATCGTCCTGGCCGTCGCGGCCCACGCGACTTTCCGAGTCCTCTCGCGGCGGCCGCATGCGGTTGCGCCGGCCGGCACGAAGCGCGTTCGGCTGTACTCGCTCTACGAGCGCGGCTGGCACTGGCTCATGGCCATGAGCATCCTCTCGCTGATGCTCACCGGGTTGCGGATCGAGTATGCGGGCCAGTTCAACCTGTTCTCCTTCCCGGTCGTGGTCGCGGTGCACAACTTCTTCGCCGTCGTGCTCACCGCGAATGCGTTCCTTTCGCTCTTCTACCACCTGAGCACGCGGGCCATTCGCCAATTCATACCGCCCAAGGAGGGGCTCGCTCAGCGGGTCGTCGCGCAGGCGAACTACTACGTTCGCGGCATCTTCCTGGGGCAGCCGCAGCCGACCCCGCAGTCCGCCGCGCGCAAGCTCAATCCCCTGCAGCAGCTCACGTACCTCGCGCTGTTGAACTTCCTGTTCCCGGTGCAGGTCGTGACGGGGGTCCTGATCTGGGGCATCTCGCGCTGGCCGCGACTGGCGGATGCGATCGGCGGGCTCTCGGTGATCGCACCCATTCACGATCTCGGTGCCTGGCTCTTCCTGACCTTCTTCGTCCTGCACGTCTATCTCACCACCACCGGGCACACCGTCCTCGCGCACGTCACGTCCATGCTGGACGGCTATGGCGACGTCGAGCCGGAGCCCCGGTCGTCGATCGGAGGGAGCCATGCCTGACACGTCGCGCAAGGCTGCCAGGTACATCAACCCATATCTGGGCGGCGCGCTGCTCGGAGTCGTGCTGTTCCTGTCGTTCTACATCACCGGAAACGGGCTGGGCGCGTCGGCCGCAGTCACCCGCGTCCAGGTCGGCATCCTGTCCGTGTTCGATCACGCGCACGTGGACCGCATCGCGTACATGTCGGACCTCGGTGGCGGCGATCGCAAGCCGCTCGTCGATCCCTCCGTCTACATGCTGCTCGGCACGCTGCTCGGCGGGCTGATCTCAGGCCTCGCCACGCATCGGGTGAAGGTCGAGACGCGGCGTGGACCCAATGTCTCCGTTGCCGCACGCTGGGCGCTGGCCTTCGCGGGCGGGGCGGTGATGATGTACGGCGCGCGCATGGCGCGCGGGTGCACGTCGGGCCAGGCACTGAGCGGCGGCGCCGTGCTCTCGGTCGGCAGCTTCGCGTTCATGTTTGCGATCTTCGCCTCCGCCTACCTGCTCGCGCTGCCGCTCAAGCGCCTTTGGAACTAAGGGGCGGCCATGGCACCCTTCAATCTTGCTCCGCTCGCGGGCTCGCTCGGCTACTTCCTGATCTTCCTGCTGCTTGGTGTCGCCTTCGGCGTGGTCCTCGAGCTCTCCGGCTTCGGCGACTCGCGCCGACTCTCGGCGCAGTTCTACCTGCGCGACATGACGGTCCTCAAGGTGATGTTCACGGGCATCGCCGTCGCCGCGGTGCTCATCCACCTCGCGGCCGCCTTCCAGCTGCTCGACATGAGCAAGGTCTGGATCAACCCGACCTACATGGTGCCCAGCATCGTGGGCGGGCTCATCATGGGCGTGGGCTTCATCGTGGGCGGTTTCTGCCCCGGGACGTCGCTGGTGGCTGCCGCGACGCTCAAGCTGGACGGCGTGATGTTCGTCATCGGCGGGCTCTTCGGCGCGCTGGTCTTCGGCGAGACCGTGCACCTGTATGACGGCTGGTGGCACTCCACGTTCATGGGCCGATTCACCGTCCAGGACTGGCTCGGCATCCCGGCGGGTGTCGCGGTGCTGGGTGTCGTCGCCATGGCCGCGGGAGCATTCCTGCTGGGCGAGCTCGCCGAAAAGCGCTTTGGCGGTTCGCTCACCGCGGAGCAGACAGATCCCGCGCGCGTGACCAGCTTCTCCGTGGGCCGGCCCAGCCTGGTCGGCCGGCGCGGGTGGCTCATGGTCGGAAGCGTGATGACGCTTGCCCTCGTCGTCGTGGCCAAGGGGCAGCCGACGGTCGCGGACCGCTGGCACTGGATCCAACCGAAGGCCGACTCTCTCGTGACCGGCCGGGCGATCTACGTTGATCCCGGGGAAGTGGTCGCCCTGCGCAAGGACCTCACCATCTCGGTGCACATCCTCGAAGTGCGCAACGAGGCTGACTACAACCTCTTCCACCTGGCCGGCTCACGACGCATTTCACTCGAGCAGTCTCAGGACCCCAAGCTGATCCGCGAACTGCAGGCGCTTCCGGACAACGCCATCCTGCTGCTCGTGGGCAATGGCGAGTCGACGGCTACCGAGGCGTGGAAGCGGCTCAAGGCCCAGGGTGTGCTCAATCTGTACGTCGTCGAGGGTGGCATCAACCACTGGCTCGAAGCCTATCCGCCCAATCCGGCCGTGGCGCAGCGAGACGGGGCCGCATCGGGAGGCACGGCGGGCGATGCGCTGGCCTACCGTTTCTTCGACGCGGTCGGAGAGCACTCCCCGTCCTCGCACCCGGACATCGAACGGGAAGAGCCGCAGCCTGAAATGGGCGGGGGCGTCTCGGCTGTCGTGGCGTCGACGCAGGGCCCGTGGTTCGACGGCAGCAACGCGGCGATGCGCCTCTTCAAGAAGAAGGTGAAGCTCCAGAAGAAGGTGGCGGCCAAGGGCGGGTGCGGGTGATCCGCGGCAAGCCGAGCAACCTGCGACCGTAGCTGCCGGGCCCGTGCGCGGGGTGCGCGGAAGCATGCCTATGTGCCTGACGATCAGCCAGCCGTGCTGGAGGGACTACATGCCCGGTAGGCGCGGCAGGCGGCGCTGGCGGGACAGGCGGTAGTAGGCTCCCCAGCCCTTCTTCATCCAGTGCCCGAAGATCGGCATGGGGATCATCGTCGCCTGCTTCTGGTTCCGGGACACCCACGCGGCGCCGTTTCCCATGTCCATCAGGCAGAGGATTTCGACGTGCGGCAGGTAGCTTTCGCGTCCGGTGTCTCCGGCGGCGTGAGCGGCGATGTTGTGCGCGGCCACGCGGGCCATGACCTCGGCGACGTGCCCTTGCTTGGCGCGCCACTCCGGTCCCTCGAGGGCCGCGATGTCGCCGACCGCGTACACGCCTTCGAATCCGGGGACGGCGCAGCCCTCGTCGATGCGGATGAAGCCGGCGTCGTTGGTGGGCAAGCCGGAGGCCTTCACCAGCGGATGCCCGTCGCCCGCCGCGACGAACAGGACGATGTCGGATTCGAGCCGTGAACCATCCTCGAAGGTGACCCCCTGGGGCTCGAACGCGGTGATCTTCCTTCCGTAGCGTTGGGCGATGCCCAGCTTGCCGAACATCTCGCCAATCGCGTTCACGGCCGCCTCGCCCATTCGCTGACCCGGTGAAGCCATGGGAGCGAAGAAGGTGAGCTTGAAGCCTTCTCGCAGGCCCAGCCGGCGAAGCCATGCATCGAGGTTGAACATCATTTCGAACGCCGGCCCGCCGCGCACCGCCGATGCGTCCGCGGGATTGCCGCCGAATCCGACTGCGATCCGGCCCGAGCCGCGCTTGATCAGGGCCTGGAGCGCATCCCGGAAGCGCTCCGTATCGCTGGGCGCACCGCAGATGGTATGCGTGTGTTCCACGCCCTTCGGCTTGAGCTTGCCGCCGCCGAG
>Ga0334722_10003001_pt1 | contig 18520 bp, 19 predicted proteins | sample C3_bottom_MG_FD_207210 | JGI IMG/M metagenome (GOLD analysis project Ga0334722, IMG submission 207210) | Sediment microbial communities from Yellowstone Lake, YNP, Wyoming, USA - C3_bottom | ecosystem: Environmental > Aquatic > Freshwater > Lake > Sediment | place: USA: Wyoming | collected...
AGTTGTTCTAGCTTACCGGCCATTTATTATTGTGCGATCGTCTGAGCGAGCATTAGCGAGCGATGGTATTGGTGCGTTTGATCTTGTTCTGCAGCTGGATGATGCCGTAGAGCAGGGCCTCGGCCGTAGGCGGACAGCCCGGCACATAGACGTCCACCGGCACGATGCGGTCGCAGCCGCGCACCACCGAGTAGGAATAGTGATAGTAGCCGCCGCCGTTGGCGCAGGAGCCCATCGAAATCACCCAGCGCGGCTCGGCCATCTGGTCGTAGACCTTGCGCAGCGCCGGCGCCATCTTGTTGCACAGCGTGCCGGCGACGATCATCACATCCGACCGGCGCGGGCTGGGAAAGAACACGATACCGAATCGGTCGAGGTCGTAGCGCGACATGCCCGCATGCATCATTTCGACCGCGCAGCAGGCGAGGCCGAACGTCATGTTCCACATCGATCCGGTGCGGGCCCAGTTGATCAGCTTGTCGGCGCTGGTAGTGACGAAGCCTTCCTGCAGTATGCCTTCAACACCCATGCGGCTGCCCTTTTCGCGTCCCTAGTCCCATTCGAGCGCCCCTTTCATCCATTCGTAGATGAATCCTATGACCAGGATGCCAAGGAAAATCATCATGGAAAAGAAACCGAACAGGCCGATTTCATTGAGCACGATCGCCCAGGGAAACAGAAATGCGACCTCCAGGTCGAACAGGATGAACAGAATTGCCACCAGGTAATAGCGCACGTCGAACTTCATGCGCGCGTCTTCGAAGGCCTCGAAGCCGCATTCGTACGGGGACAGCTTTTCGCTGTCCGGGCGGTGCGGCCCGAGCAGCGCGCCGGTAACGATAGGGCCGACACCGACGGCGAAACCGACAACGATGAACATCAGAACCGGAAAATAATTTTCGAGCACGGATCGCTGGTCTATAAAGTTATAGATTCAAAGAATAGGCGACATGGTCCACTATTGAGCCGTTTGCGGAGTTGACCTAGATCAAACACGCTCTTTTTGCCTGAGCCTCTTTCAATCACTGCCAAAAAAATCAGACAATGGCGCAGGCCCGCAGTTCCCACGGGCATGCGCTCCAAACTCATCAATCCTAAACTGGTGCCGACGGCGAGACTCGAACTCGCACAGCTTTCGCCACTACCCCCTCAAGATAGCGTGTCTACCAATTTCACCACGTCGGCTTGTCGGGTAATGGGGAAGAGGTAATAGCTGACGGCACCCGGCCGCTTCCCATCGCCCATTCCCCATCACTCTACTTCGGTACGTCGTTCGCTTTCGAACCCGCTGGCGCGCCGGACGGTTTCGGCGCATCTGCCGGTTTCGGCGCATCGGCGGGTTTGGGCACGTCTTCCGCGGGCTTGACCGCCGTCGCAGGCGGCGCGGTCAAGCCCTGCATCACGCTGCCGCCGGTCTTCGGCTTATGCGTCGCCACATAGGCCAGGCCCAGGCTGGTGACGAAGAACACCGCCGCCAGTGCCGCCGTGGTGCGGGAAAGAAAATTCGCGGAGCCGGTGGCGCCGAACAGGCTGCCCGACGACCCGCTGCCAAACGCCGCCCCCATGTCCGCGCCCTTGCCGTGCTGCAGCAGCACCAGAAAAATGATGCTCAGCGCCACCAGCACGTGTACCGTCAAAATCAAAGTCAACCAGAAGTCCATTTCTCACTCGCTATGACTCACCCGCTGCATTGCGGGTGCTAAATATTCTGCCACTGCGCAAATCCGGCAACACGCTACCGGATCGCAACCCCCGGCTCTAAGCCGTTCATGCCCTGCCTGCCGCCGCGCATATTGCTATGAATTCCTCGGCCACCAGCGCAGCGCCGCCAATGAGACCACCGTCTATATCCGGCATGGCGAACAATTCCTTCGCATTCGCCGCCTTGACGCTGCCACCGTACAGGATGGTCAAGCCTGCGGCCAGTTTGGCATCCTGCCTGGCGACGACCCCGCGTATGAACGCGTGCACCGCCTGCGCCTGCTGCGGCGTCGCGGTCCTGCCGGTGCCTATGGCCCATACCGGCTCGTACGCAATCACCGCGTTCGCCAGCGCGCCAACGCCGCTCGAGTCGAGCACGGCCGCCAATTGGCGTCCGACCACGATTTCGGTGACCGCGCTTTCACGCTCCTGCAGGGTTTCACCCACACACAGTATGGGTATCAGTCCCGCCCCTTGCGCCGCTTGAAACTTGGCCGCCACCTGCTTGTCGGTTTCGCCGTATATCGCCCTGCGCTCGGAATGGCCGACAATCACATGGCGGCAGCCAAAATCGCGCAGCATCGCACCCGACACCTCGCCGGTATAAGCGCCCTGCGGCCATTCGCTGACATTCTGCGCGCCCCAAGCGATACAGCTGCCGGCCAACACCGTACCGGCCTGCGCCAGATACGGATACGGCACGCATACCGTGTACTGCACGCCATCGGCCGCCTGCAGGCCCGACTTCAGCCCTTCGAGCAAGCGCCGGTTAGCCGCCAGGCTGCCGTGCATTTTCCAGTTACCCGCCACCAGCCGGCTACGCATCGCCCCGAGTTCCAAGTAGCTTATACCAAGCGTGACAAACGGTGGATTTTACAGCGTTTAGACTAGGCCGGTCAAACAATTACAGCGACCCGCGCCGCGCGAGTCTGCATGGATTTCTTACCCGGATGCAGCCGATATTTGCGCGTCGCGCGGGGCACGCCCATGCGCCAAGTCCGGCCCCGGGAACCCGCGCAGCCGCGTGGCCCAGAGCCGGCCCTCAGCCCTCGGGGATGACGATCTGAATGTGATCCAGGCTTACGTTGATGAACGGCGCGTTGAGCACATGACGGTTGCCTGTCTCCCACACCTCGGCGTCGGTCACTGCGATGAAATCTTTGGATTCCACCAGGTAGTCGGTCACCCGCGCACCCGGGAGCAGATCGATATAACCCGTGACTCGGTAGGTCCCGGTAAGAATGGTTACCTTCGTCTTGTTTTCTTCCGTAGTCATAGATACGCTCCGTCGCTGGTCTGCACTTTCGCGCGCGTACGGCGCCAAGAAATCTCAAGGCAGCGCTGCTGCCCCGCCGCCGCAGGACAATGCAAGGTATTCTGCGCCTTGTGCCGCAGTGCTTCAATAGCGCAGCACCGCTGCCGATTACGGTTTGACGCTGGAGTACAACAATGTCGGAAATGTCGCCGCTGGTGACCGCGCTGGTGCTGGGCTCCGCCCTGCTGCATGCAGGCTGGAACGCGATCATCAAAGGCAGCCGCGACGTGATGCTGGATACCGCCGTGGTGGCGGCAGGCGCGGGCGTTCTGGCGCTGCCCTTGATCGCCTACCTTCCCTTGCCGGCGCGCGCGAGCTGGCCTTATCTCGGCGCCTCGGCCGCGATCCATATCGCCTATTTTTCGACCCTGGTGGCCGCCTATCGCCTGGGAGACCTGGGCCACGCCTATCCGCTGATGCGCGGTACCGCGCCGCTGCTGGTGGCGCTGTTCGGCGTCGCGCTGCTGGACGAGCATCCCAGTGCGGCCATGTGGCTGGGCATCCTGCTGATCAGCGCCGGGATCCTCAGTCTCGGCCTGCTGCAACGCGGCCGCGCGCAGCGCGGCGCCACCCTGTGGGCGCTCGCGAACGCGGCGATCATCGCCAGCTACACCCTGGTGGACGGAGCCGGCGCGCGCCTCTCCGGGGCACCGGCGAGCTACGTCGCGTGGCTGTTCTGGCTGCAGGGGCTGCTATTCGTGGCGCTGGTCGCCCTGCTGCGCCGGCGCGCTGCGCTGGATTACGCCGCGCGCAGCTGGCCGCGCGGGCTAGCCGGCGGAGTCTGTCTCATCAGCGCCTACGGCATCGTGCTCTGGGCCATGACCCAGGCGCCGGTCGCGGCGGTGGCGGCGCTGCGCGAGACCTCGGTCATTTTCGCCGCGCTGCTCGGCAGACTGTTTCTCAAGGAATCCTTCGGCTGGCAACGCTTGATCGCGGCCTGCGCCGTTGCGCTGGGCGTCGCCGCGCTGCGCTACTGAAATCAGCGGCAAACGCAACGGCACCCGGGGCCCCGGGCTCAGGTCTACAAATCACGTGTTAGCCTTTGTTTTTGCGTACGTAATATTCATGCAACAAAGCGGCTCTAGGATGGCGCCCTGGTACCCGAGCCCGGGGTAGCAGGGCAAACCTTCTTTCTGGAGACGAATAGATGAAACTGGCTCATCGCATGTTGACCCCGGCGCTGTTGGTGCTCGGAATCTGCGCGGCAGCCACCGCCACGGCGGCGAACATCACCGGTGCCGGTGCGACCTTCCCCTACCCGGTCTATGCCAAGTGGGCCGAGGCGTACAAGGCCAAGACCGGCCATAGCATGAACTACCAGTCGATCGGTTCCGGCGGCGGCATCAAGCAGATCAAGGCCAGGACGGTCGATTTCGGCGCCTCCGATGCACCGCTCAAATTTGAAGAACTGGAAAAAGAGGGCCTGGTGCAGTTTCCCATGGTAATGGGCGGGGTGGTGCCAGTGGTCAACATCGAGGGGATCAAGCCCGGCGAAATGAAACTGACCGCCAAAGCGCTTGCCGATATCTACCTCGGCAAGATCAAGAAATGGAACGACCCTGCGCTCGTCGAGCTGAATAAGGGCCTCAAACTGCCCGAATCCGATATCACGGTGGTGAACCGTTCGGACGGCTCCGGCACGACGTTCATTTTCACCAATTATCTGTCCAAGGTCAGCGCCGAGTGGAAAGACAAAGTCGGCAATGCAACCTCGGTGTCATGGCCGGCTCCGACCGGCGCAGGCGGCAAAGGCAACGAGGGCGTCGCCTCCTTCGTGCAGCGCCTCAAAGGTTCGATCGGCTATGTCGAATACGCTTACGCGAAACAGAACAAGCTGACCTTTACCTTGCTGCAGAACCGTGACGGACAATTCGTCGCACCGGACGAGAAGAGCTTCCAGGCCGCTGCGGCCGGCGCCGACTGGAAGAACGCGCCGGGATTCTACGAGATTCTGACCGACGAACCGGGCAAGGCGAGCTGGCCCATCACCGGCGCCACTTTCATTCTGATGCACAAGAACCAGGCGAATGCCGACAAGGCGAAGGAAGTGCTGAAATTCTTTGATTGGGCCTACCAGGACGGCGACAAGCTTGCGCTGGGCATGGACTACATGCCCATGCCCGACGCCGTGGTCAAGCTGGTGCAGACGGAATGGAAGAACAAAATCAAGGATGCGAGCGGCAAGCCAATTTGGTAAGCATTCCCACGCCGAGCGGCGGGGAAAGTTAGAATGAACGCCGTCAACCACACGCTCGAGGCCCCGCCAGGGGCCTTACCCCATCCAGACATGTTATCCAGCATCCCGGAAGCACTGCTGCGGCGCCAGCGTCTGTATGATCTGGCGTTTCGCAACGTCACCCGGACGTTCGCCGCTCTGGTGTTGGCAACACTGGTTGGCATCGTGGTCTCGCTCGTGATCGGCAGCTGGCCCGCGCTCAAGGCGTTCGGCCCCGGGTTTCTCACCAGCCACGAATGGAATCCCGTGACCGAAAAATTCGGCGCGCTGGTGCCTATTTTTGGCACCGTCGCCACTTCGCTCATCGCGCTCCTGATCGGCATACCGGTCAGCTTCGGCATCGCCGTGTTTCTTACCGAACTGTCGCCGCTGTGGATGCGCCGCCCTATCGGCACAGCAATCGAATTGCTCGCGGCGATTCCGAGCATCATTTATGGCATGTGGGGCCTGTTCATTTTCGCGCCGATTTTCGCCGACCATGTTCAGCCCTGGATGATCGACCATCTCGGTCCGGTGTGGCTCATCGGCCCCCTGTTCAAGGGTGCGCCCCAGGGCATAGGCATGCTCACCGCCGGCATCATTCTCGCCATCATGGTCATACCCTTCATCGCCTCGGTCATGCGCGATGTGTTCGAAGTGGTTCCGCCCATGCTGAAGGAATCGGCCTACGCAGTCGGCGCGACGACCTGGGAAGTGGTCTGGAACGTGGTCCTCCCATACACCAAGATAGGCGTGGTCGGTGGCATACTGCTGGGCCTGGGCCGCGCGCTGGGCGAAACCATGGCCGTGACGTTCGTCATCGGCAACGCCCACAGGGTGGGAACCTCCTTGTTCGCGCCAGGCAACAGCATCGCCTCCGCCCTCGCGAACGAGTTCACCGAGGCAGTCGGCGATTTATACACTTCGGCGCTGGTGGAACTCGGACTGATCCTGTTCCTGATCACATTCATCGTGCTTGCCCTGTCCAAGATCCTGCTGTACCAACTGGCCAAAGGCGAGGGTGCACGCACCTGAGCGGACCATGGACAGAGAGACCATCTATCGCCGTCGGCGCATCGTCAACTTCGTCAATCTGGGCATATCCATGTTGGCGGTGCTGTTCGGCTTGTTCTGGCTGGTGTGGATACTGTGGACCCTGTTCGCACAGGGATACCAGGCTCTCAGTATCACCATGTTCACCCAAACCACGCCGCCACCGGGCAGCCAGGGCGGCCTCGCCAACGCGATCTTCGGCAGCTTTCTCATGTCTTTGCTCGGCACCCTGATAGGCACGCCGATCGGCATCCTCGCCGGCACCTATGTCGCGGAATACGGCCGGCGCGGCTGGCTCGGACCGGCGACGCGCTTCATCAACGACATCCTGCTGAGTGCGCCATCCATAGTCATCGGCCTCTTTGTCTATGCCGTCTACGTCGCCAACGTCAAACATTTTTCCGGCTGGGCCGGCACTTTTGCGCTGGCGCTCCTGGTCATTCCGGTGGTGCTGAAGACCACCGAGAACATGCTGCGGCTGGTGCCCGACACCATGCGCGAGGCGGCTGCAGCGCTCGGGGCGCCGCAATGGATAGTCGTATCGTCGGTGACCCTGCGCGCCGCGCGCGCCGGCATCGTTACCGGCGTACTGCTGGCGATCGCGCGCATCAGCGGCGAAACCGCACCCTTGTTGTTCACCGCGCTCAACAACCAGTTCATATCGACGGACATGAACGCGCCGATGGCGAACCTGCCCGTGGTCATCTTCCAGTTTGCCATGAGCCCCTACCAGGACTGGCAGACGCTGGCCTGGGGAGCAGCGCTGCTGATCACCCTGAGTGTCCTGACCCTGAACGTCGTCGCACGCGTGCTGTTCGCGCAGAAATCCACGCCCGCTTAACCGAACCGACAACCAAGACAAAGTATGGATACCACACCCGACGCCGTCAGCCAGGCATCTCCGATCACGAGCAAAGTCAGTGTCAGAAACCTGAATTTTTTCTACGGGAGCTACCAGGCACTGACCAACGTCAATCTGGAAATTGCCGACAAGCGCATCACCGCCTTCATCGGCCCCTCCGGCTGCGGCAAATCCACGCTGCTGCGCACCTTCAACCGCATGTACGATCTGTATCCGGGCCATTACGCGACCGGCGAAATCCTGCTCAATGAAACCAACATCCTCGATCCGAAGCAGGATGTCATTGCGTTGCGCGCCAGGGTGGGCATGGTGTTCCAGAAACCGACGCCGTTTCCGATGTCGATTTACGAAAACATCGCGTTCGGCGTCAAACTGTACGAGCGGCTCAGCAGCGGGGAAATGGACGAGCGGGTCGAATGGGCCCTGCGCAAGGCGGCGCTATGGGACGAAGCCAAGGACAAGCTGAAGCAAAGCGGACTCAGCCTGTCCGGCGGGCAGCAGCAGCGCCTGTGCATCGCGCGCGCGGTCGCGGTCAAACCCGAAGTGCTGCTGCTCGACGAACCGACCTCGGCGCTGGATCCGATCTCCACCGCCAAGATCGAGGAATTGCTGAACGAACTCAAGGCCGACTACACCATCGCCATCGTCACCCACAACATGCAGCAGGCGGCGCGCGTTTCCGACTTTACCGCCTACATGTACCTGGGCGAGCTGATCGAATTCGATATCACCGACAAGATATTCATCAACCCCGGCAAGAAAGAAACCGAGGATTACATCACGGGTCGTTTCGGCTGAAACGTCCACCGACGCAGACAATGCTTGTCAGCTTGCGCGGCCGGCGCCCCGTCCGCGCGGATCGCCGATTGCGCACGGACGATGAACCTGTCCATGCGCAATCGGCGATCTCTTATAGCCCCCCTCGCGCTGTGTTTGGTGTTAACCGTAACAGTGTCTTCTGTACGGATGCGCCGTTCATCCGTACAGAAGACACTGTTGGCGCGCGCAGCGCGCAGGCGTTTAGACTTGAATCACCGCCCTGCCGCTAGGCAGCCGCGAGCCTGACTTGCTCCGCCAGCATTGCCGCCAGCGCCTCCACCTTGGCGCCGTCCTCCCCCTCGACCATGACCCGCAGCACCGGCTCGGTGCCCGAAGGCCGCAGCAACACCCTGCCCGCCTTGCCCAGCTCGCGCTCGGCCGCTTCCTTGGCCTTGCCCACCGCGGCGTTGGTTTCCCAGTCGAATCCCCGGGCGACCTTTACGTTGACCAGCTTCTGCGGGTACAGCGTCAGCTCGCGGCACAGTTCGGCCAGGGTGGCGTGGCTCACTCGGATTGCGGTCAGGACCTGCAGTGCCGACACCAGCGCGTCGCCGGTGCTGTGCTTGTCCAGGCAGATGATATGGCCGGAGTTTTCGCCGCCCAGCTGCCAGCCTTTCTCCTGCATCAGTTCGAGCACGTAGCGATCGCCCACCCGGGCGCGGGCAAATGCGATGCCGGCCGCATCGAGCGCACGCTCCAGCGCCAGATTGCTCATCAGCGTGCCGGCCACGCCGGCTACCGCGCCCTGTCCGGCACGCATGCGCGCGATCACATACAACAACTGATCACCGTCATAGGACACGCCGCGCGCGTCGACCATCAGCAGGCGGTCGCCGTCGCCGTCCACGGCGATGCCCAGATCGGCCTGGTGCTGCTTCACCGCCATCTGCAGCGCCTGCGGGCTGGTGGCGCCGACCCCGTCGTTGATGTTGAACCCATCCGGATTCGCGCCGATCGCCACCACGTCCGCGCCGAGTTCGTGGAACACGTGCGGCGCAATGTGATAGGCCGCGCCGTTGGCGCAGTCGACCACGATCTTCAGGCCGCGCAGATCCAGCCGGTTGGGAAAGGTGCTCTTGCAGAATTCGATATAGCGGCCGGCGGCATCGTCGATGCGCCGCGCCTTGCCGAGCTGCGCCGAAGCGCGGCAGCGCATCGGCTGGGCGAGCTGCGCCTCGATCTCGGCTTCCACCGCATCGGGCAGCTTGTTGCCGTCGCCGGAAAAGAACTTGATCCCGTTGTCGGGATAGGCATTGTGCGAGGCGCTGATCACCACCCCCGCCTGCAGCCGCAGCGCGCGGGTGAGATAGGCCACCGCCGGCGTCGGCATCGGCCCCGACAGCATCACGTCCACGCCTGCCGACGCGAATCCCGCCTCCAGCGACGCCTCGAGCATGTAGCCGGAGATGCGCGTGTCCTTGCCGATCAGGACTGCCGGCCGCGTGCCCGGAGCGAGATGTGCCCGGCGCACCAGCACCTCGCCCGCGGCATAACCCAGGCGCACCATGAAATCCGGGGTGATCGGCGCCTCACCCACCAGTCCGCGGATGCCGTCTGTTCCGAAATATTTTCTAGTCATGAATTTTTCCCACAGCTGCCAGAACCGAGAGCGCGTCCCGCGTCGCCGCAACGTCGTGCACGCGCAGGATGGCCGCGCCATTCTGCGCCGCAATCAGGGCCGCGGCAACGCTCGCCGCAAGGCGCTCGCCCGCGGGCTTGCCGGTGATCTGTCCGAGCGAAGACTTGCGCGACCAGCCGGCAAGCACCGGCACCCCGAGCGCTGCGAATTGGCGCAGATGGCGCAGCAGATCGAGATTGTGCTCCAGTGTCTTGCCAAAACCGAAGCCGGGGTCGATGACCACGCGCTCCAAGGCAATCCCCGCCGCACAGACGTCGTCTATGCGCTGACGCAGAAACGCCTTTACTTCCGCCACCACGTCGCCATAGGCAGGCTGTCGCTGCATCGTGCCCGGACTGCCCTGCATGTGCATCAGGCACACAGCGGCATCGCCGGCAGCAATGGCGGCCAGGGCGCCGGGCGCGCGCAAGGCGTTGATGTCGTTGATCATGGCCGCGCCTTCCGCGAGCGCGACGCGCATCACCTCGGGCTTGACCGTATCGACCGACAGCGGAATGTCGCGCAAGCCCTGCAGCACCGGCCGCAGCCGGCGCAATTCTTCGTCCGCACTCACCACCATTTCCGAGCCCGGCCGGCTGGACTCGGCGCCGAGGTCGATCAGGTCCGCGCCCTCGGCCATAAGCCGGTGCGCGTGCGCAATGGCGGCGGCGGGATCGAGAAAGCGGCCGCCGTCGGAAAACGAATCGGGCGTGACGTTGACCACGCCCATGATGAGCGGCCGGGCGAGCGAAAACACAAAACGCCCGCAGCGCAATTGGCTGGCGGGCGCAGCACCAGGCGGAATTGAAGAGGCTGGCGGCACGACGCTACACCCCACCCATCACCGCCCTAATTCCGGTGTGACTAGGTGGGGGTGGAGGTGGCCGCGGGGGCCGCGGCGCCGGTGGTGCCGTCTTTCTGCGGCGGGGGCGGCGGCGTGGTCGACTGCTTCGGCTTGGGCTCGCGCGGCAGCTTGCCTTCCATGATGTCGGTCAACTGGTCGGCGTCCAGCGTCTCCCATTCGAGCAGCGCCTTGGTCATGGCCTCGACCTTGTCCTTGTTCTCCTCGATCAGGCGCCGTGCCAGGGCATACTGCTCGTCGATGATGCGGCGGATCTCCTGGTCGACTTTCTGCATCGTCACCTCGGAAACATTCTTGTGCGTGGTGACCGAGCGGCCGAGGAACACTTCGCCATCGTTCTCGCCGTAGACCATCGGTCCCAACGCATCCGACATGCCCCACTGCGTCACCATGCGACGCGCCATCTCGGTGGCACGTTCGAAGTCGTTCGACGCGCCGGTGGTCATCTGGTGCATGAATATCTCTTCGGCGATGCGCCCGCCGAACAGCACCGCGATGGTCGACAGCAGCCGCTCACGGTCCATGCTGTAGCGGTCTTCCACCGGCAGCTGCATGGTCACCCCCAGCGCGCGCCCGCGCGGGATGATGGTGACCTTGTGCACCGGATCGGTCTTGGGCAGTAGTTTCGCCACCACCGTGTGGCCGGACTCGTGATACGCGGTATTGCGCCGTTCTTCCTCCGGCATCACCAGCGAGCGCCGTTCCGCGCCCATGATGATCTTGTCCTTGGCGCGCTCGAAGTCGTCCATATCTACCAGGCGCTTGCTCTGCCGCGCAGCGAACAACGCTGCTTCGTTCACCAGATTGGCGAGATCGGCGCCCGACATGCCCGGCGTGCCGCGCGCGATGATGTCGGCCTTGACGTCGGGCGCCATCGGCACCTTGCGCATGTGCACCAGCAGGATCTGTTCGCGGCCGCGGATATCCGGCAGCGGCACCACCACCTGGCGGTCGAAGCGGCCCGGGCGCATCAGCGCCGGGTCGAGCACGTCGGGGCGGTTGGTCGCGGCGATGACGATTACGCCGGCCGTGGCCTCGAAGCCGTCCATTTCGACCAGCAACTGGTTCAGCGTCTGCTCGCGCTCGTCGTTGCCCCCGCCCAGGCCTGCGCCGCGCTGGCGGCCGACCGCATCAATTTCGTCGATGAACACGATGCAGGGCGCATGCTTTTTGGCTTGTTCGAACATGTCGCGCACACGCGCCGCGCCCACGCCGACGAACATTTCGACAAAGTCGGAACCGGAAATCGAGAAAAACGGCACCTTGGCCTCACCGGCAATCGCCCGCGCCAGCAGCGTCTTGCCGGTGCCGGGGTTGCCCACCATGAGCACGCCCTTGGGGATGCGTCCGCCGAGCTTCTGGAATTTGCTTGGGTCGCGCAGGAAATCGACCAGTTCGGACACCTCCTCTTTAGCCTCCTCGCAGCCGGCAACGTCGGCGAAGGTAACGGTGTTGGTCGATTCATCGAGCATGCGCGCCCGCGATTTGCCGAAGGAAAAGGCGCCACCACGGCCGCCACCCTGCATCTGGCGCATGAAAAACACCCACACGCCGATCAGGAGCAGCATCGGGAACCAGGAAACGAAAATGTTCATCAGCAGCGAAGGCTCTTCCTCGGGCTTCGCCTTGACCTTGACGCCGTATTTCAGCAAGTCGGATATCAGCCAGATGTCGCCGGGGGAATAGCTGGTGATGGACTTGCCTTCGGTGGTCTTGGCCTTGAGGTTGCGGCCCTCGATCACGACTTCGGCGATGTGCCCGGCCTTGACCTCTTCGTAGAACTGGGAATAGTCCATCGGCGCCTGGGCCGTCTGGCGCGTGTTGAACTGGTTGAACACGGTCATCAGCACCATGCCGATCACCAGCCAGATCACGAGATTCTTAAACATGTTGTTCATTCGGTTCCTATGCACCTTATGCAACTAATGACCCATTTTACAGGGTTACCGGAAACAGGGGTTAGCCGCTGTTTCACCGGGTGTTTCGCGCCCGAGGCTAGCTTTTCAGGCCTTTTCCCAGCAAATACATCTCGCTCGAGCGTCCGCGCGAGGCTTCCGGCTTGCGCGAGCTCACTTTGGCAAACGCCTTGCGCATTGCCGTCAGAAATTCGGTAAAACCAGCGCCCTGGAATACCTTTACCAGCAGCGAGCCCCCGGGTTTCAGGCATTGCCGTGCAAATTCCAGCGCCAACTCGGCCAGGTACATGGATCGCGCCTGGTCGCTCATGCCGATGCCTGAGATATTGGGGGCAAGATCGCAGATTACAAGGTCCGCCTTGCTCCCGCCCAAGGCCAGCAACAGCGCATCGAGCACCTCCTGCTCGCGAAAATCGCCCTGCACGAAATGCACCCGCGGCAGCGGCTCCATCGGCAGCAGATCCACCGCCACCACCCGGCCTTTAGTGCCCAGCTTCGCCGCCGCCACCTGCGACCAGCTCCCGGGCGCCGCGCCCAGATCGACCACCAGTTGCCCAGGGGCGAGCAGCCGGTCTTTCTGGTCCATTTCCATCAGCTTGTACGCGGCACGCGAACGATAGCCCTCGGCCTTGGCCTTCTGCACATAGGGATCGTTAATGTGCTCGCGCATCCACGCTTTGCTGGTCTTGCTGCGGCTCATCGTCCTATCTTCTGCAATGCGAAGGAAGTTCCAATTGCACCGACGATGCAATTCGACCGTCCGCTGACTTGGGGGATTTACAAGGGGGCGTCGCCCCCTTGTTCAATCCCATCTTCGTTAGACTGTTACAATCAGGTGTTAATATTGCACTCATTATGAAAACCCTCTCTCCCGCCGAACGCAAATTGTTCAAGGCTAGGGCGCACGCGCTCAAACCCGTGGTCACGGTGGGCAACGAACGCCTGACTGCCGCGGTGCTCAAGGAAATAGAAACCAGCCTCAAGGCGCACGATCTGATCAAAATCCGGGTGATCGGCGACGACCGCGACCTGCGCCAGGCGCTGCTGGGCGAAATCTGCAACCGTACCGGCGCCTCCCCCGTGCAGCACATCGGAAAAATCCTGGTCGTGTACCGCGAAAACACCGAGCCGAGCGCCCCGGCCACCAAGAAACGCGCCGCGCGCAAGCAGCCGCGGAGGACGAAGAAGAGTTACCAGGGCGAGTAATCTTATCCTGCGTACGCCGCCCCGCGCTTATTCGTAGCGCACGTCGATGATTTCAAATTCGCGCACGCCCGCCGGGGCCTGCACCTCGACCACGTCTCCCGCATATTTTCCGATCAGCGCCCGGGCGATCGGCGAGCCGATGGAAATCTTGCCGTGTTTGATGTCGGCCTCATCGTCGCCGACAATCTGGTAGGTCACCTTGTCGCCGCTCTGCTGCTCCTGCAGGTCCACCGTCGAGCCGAACACGCAGCGGCCCTCGGAATCGAGCAGCTTGGGATCGATCACCTGGGCGTTGGCGAGCTTGCCCTCGACTTCGGCGATGCGCCCCTCGATGAAACTCTGCCGCTCCTTGGCCGCGTCATACTCGGCGTTTTCGGACAAATCGCCATGCGAGCGCGCTTCGGCGATCGCGGCGATCACGCTGTGCCGGTCGACCGTCTTCAGACGCTGCAATTCGGCGCGCAACAGTTCGGCGCCCTTGACGGTAAGGGGATTGCTCATGTTCGCGCATCCTATTCTGAGAGGATTGAACAACAAGGCGGCGCCCTATTGTAAATCCCCCAAGTCAAAGAAGACCCGGATCGAGCCGCAGACTCGATCCGGGCGTTCTCAAATCCTCAATTCAACTCTTGGTGCAGGCTCTGCAAAGCGTAGGGGACGAGTCCCTGCACATGGCGCATGCCGGTGCATGCAGCCCGGGCGCCTGCAATGGTAGTGTAATACGTCACGCGGCCCTGCAGCGCGCCATTGCGTATCGACCACGAATCCTGCACGGCGCTGCGTTTTTCATCCACGGTGTTCACGATCAGGCTGACCTCGCCGTTCTTGATCATGTCCAGGATATGCGGCCGGCCTTCGCCCACCTTGTTCACCGTCGCCACCTTGATCCCGTTTTCCGTCAGGACCTTCGCGGTGCCGCGCGTGGCGAGCAGACCGAAGCCGAGCTCGATCAATTCGCGCCCGATTTGCACTGCTGCGTTCTTGTCGCTGTTCCTGACGCTGATGAAAACCTTGCCCGCCTTGGGCAGCTTCACCCCGGCGGCGAGCTGCGACTTGACGAAAGCCTCGCCGAAGGACCGGCCCACGCCCATGACCTCGCCGGTGGATTTCATCTCCGGCCCGAGGATGGTGTCTACGCCGGGGAATTTGATGAAGGGGAACACCGCTTCTTTCACCGAGAAATAGGGCGGAACAATTTCCTTGGTCACCCCCTGTGCGTCCAGGCTCTTGCCCACCATGCAGCGCGCCGCGATCTTTGCCAGCGGCAGCCCGGTCGCCTTGGACACGAAGGGCACGGTGCGCGAGGCGCGCGGGTTGACTTCGAGCACGAACACCGTGCCGTTCTGGATCGCGAACTGCACGTTCATCAGGCCAACCACGTTGAGGGCCAGCGCCATTTGCACCGTTTGTTCGCGCAACGCCTGCTGCAGTTCGTCGGAAAGCGAGAACGGCGGCAGCGAGCAGGCAGAATCGCCCGAGTGCACGCCCGCCTGTTCTATGTGTTCCATGATGCCGCCTATCACCACCCGCTCGCCGTCGCAGATGGCATCCACGTCCACTTCGATCGCATCGTTGAGGAAGCGGTCGAGCAGCACCGGCGAATCGTTCGAGACCTTCACCGCCTCGCGCATGTAGCGCTCGAGGTCGCGCTGCTCGTGCACGATTTCCATGGCGCGGCCGCCGAGCACGTAGCTCGGCCGCACCACCAGCGGGTAGCCGATTTCCGCGGCGAGCCTGAGCGCGTCGGCTTCGTTGCGCGCGGTCCGGTTGGGCGGCTGCTTCAGCTTGAGGTCGTGCAGCAGCTTCTGGAAGCGCTCGCGGTCCTCGGCCACGTCGATCATGTCCGGGCTGGTGCCGATGATGGGCACGCCGTTCGCCTCCAGATCGCGCGCGAGCTTGAGCGGCGTCTGTCCGCCGTACTGCACCACCACGCCGTAGGGTTTCTCCTTGTCCACGATCTCGAGCACGTCCTCCAGCGTGAGCGGCTCGAAATATAGGCGGTCGGAGGTGTCGTAATCGGTGGAAACGGTCTCCGGATTGCAGTTGACCATGATGGTCTCGTAGCCGTCCTCGCGCAGCGCCAGCGCGGCGTGCACGCAACAGTAGTCGAACTCGATGCCCTGGCCGATGCGGTTGGGCCCGCCCCCCAGCACCATGATCTTCTTGCGGTCGGTAGGTTCGGCCTCGCACTCGTCCTCGTAAGTCGAGTACATGTAGGCGGTATTGGTGGCGAATTCGGCGGCGCAGGTATCCACGCGTTTGTACACCGGCCGCACGCCGAGCGCATGGCGGCGCTCGCGCACCGCGCGCTCCGTCGCCGCAAGCAGCGTGGCCAGGCGCCGGTCGGAGAATCCATTGCGCTTCAACGTGCGCAGCGACTGCGCGTCCAGATCCTCCAGGCGCCTGCCCTTCAATGCCTGCTCCTGCCGCACCAGGTCCTCGATCTGCGCCAGGAACCAGGGATCGATATGCGTATCGGCCAGGATCTGCTCGAAGGTGAGGCCGCAGCGGAAAGCGTCTGCCACGTACCAGATGCGCTCCGGCCCGGGGTCGCCGAGTTCGGTCTCCAGCACCTCCGGATCGGTGGTTTTCTCGTCCAGGCCGTCGGCTCCGGTCTCCAAACCGCGCAAGGCTTTCTGGAACGACTCCTGGAAGGTGCGGCCGATGGCCATCACCTCGCCCACCGATTTCATTTGCGTGGTGAGGCGGCTGTTCGCCTGCGGGAATTTCTCGAACGCAAAACGCGGAATCTTGGTGACGACATAGTCGATGGTCGGCTCGAACGAGGCGGGCGTCGCGCCGCCGGTGATTTCATTCGCGAGTTCGTCCAGGGTGTAACCCACGGCAAGTTTGGCCGCGACCTTGGCTATCGGAAAACCCGTGGCCTTGGACGCAAGCGCGGAGGAGCGCGACACGCGCGGGTTCATTTCGATCACCACCATCTTGCCGTCAGCGGGATTGATCGCGAACTGCACGTTCGAACCGCCGGTCTCAACGCCGATCTCGCGCAATACCGCGATCGAGGCGTTGCGCATGATCTGGTATTCCTTGTCGGTCAGCGTCTGCGCCGGCGCAACGGTAATCGAGTCGCCCGTGTGCACCCCCATCGGGTCCAGGTTTTCGATCGAGCAGATGATGATGCAATTGTCGGCTTTGTCGCGCACCACCTCCATCTCGAATTCTTTCCAGCCGATCACCGATTCCTCGATCAGCAGTTCCTTGGTCGGCGAGGCGTCCAGGCCGCGCTCGCAGATCGAAACGAACTCTTCGCGGTTGTAGGCGATGCCGCCGCCGGAACCGCCCAGCGTAAACGACGGCCGGATCACCACCGGGTAGCCGATCGCGGCCTGCACCTGGAGCGCCTCTTCCATGCTGTGCGCGAGCATGGAGCGCGGGCAGTCCAGGCCGATGGACTTCATCGCCTGCTTGAATTTCTCACGGTCTTCGGCCTTGTCTATGGCCTCGCGCGAGGCGCCGATCATTTCCACGCCGTATTTTTCCAGCACGCCGTGCTTGGCCAGATCGAGCGCGCAATTCAGGCCGGTCTGCCCGCCCATGGTCGGGAGTAGCGCGTCCGGACGCTCTTTCGCGATGATCGACTCGACCATCTGCCAGGTCACCGGCTCGATGTAGGTCACGTCGGCCATCTCCGGATCGGTCATGATGGTCGCCGGATTCGAGTTGACCAGGATAACCTTGTAGCCCTCCTCGCGCAGCGCCTTGCAGGCCTGCGCGCCGGAATAGTCGAACTCGCAGGCCTGGCCGATGATGATCGGGCCGGCGCCGATGATCAGGATGCTGCGGATGTCGCTGCGTTTTGGCATTAGAGGCTCACCGCCAAAGACAGGCAGGACGCGACCGAGACGCGGAACGACACAATTCCTTGGCGTGTTTGGCGGCTCATGCTTTCCTGTCTTCCATCAACTTCACGAAGCGGTCGAACAGATAGCCGACGTCGTGCGGGCCCGGGCTCGCCTCGGGATGGCCCTGGAAGCAGAACGCAGGCCGGTCGGTGCGCGCCATGCCCTGCAGGCTGCCGTCGAACAGCGAGATATGGGTCGGGCGCAGGTTGGCCGGCAAACTCGCCGGATCGACGGCGAAACCGTGGTTCTGGCTGGTGATCACCACCTTGCCCGTGTCGAGGTCTTTCACCGGGTGATTGGCACCGTGGTGGCCGAACTTCATTTTCAGGGTCTTCGCGCCCGAAGCCAGCCCCAGCAACTGATGTCCCAGGCAAATACCGAAGGTCGGCACGCCGGCCGCGAGGATTTCACGTATCGCCTCGATCGCGTAAGCGCAGGGCTCGGGATCGCCCGGACCGTTCGAGAGGAACACGCCGTCGGGTTTGGCCGCGAGCAGTGCCTTGGCCGGCGTCTCGGCCGGGAACACCGTCACCTTGCAGCCGCGTTCGGACAGAAGGCGCGGGGTATTGCGCTTCATGCCGTAGTCATACGCGGCCACATGAAAACGATGGCTGTCGAATTTGCGGAAACCGATGCCCAGCGTCCAGGCGCCTTCGTTCCACTCGTAGGGCTCGCGCACGGACACCACTCTGGCCAGATCCATGCCGGCGAGCCCGGGAAATTCGCGCGCCGCGGCAAGCGCGCGGGCCACGTCGTTCTCGCCCAGCGCACTCCCCTTGGCGGCGGTGAGCAGGCAACCTGCCTGCGCACCCATGGGTGCGCAGGATGCGGGTGAGCTTGCGCGTGTCGATACCGGCGATGGCGACGATTTTATTCGCCTCAAGGTAGGCGGACAGGCTTTGCTCGCTGCGGAAATTCGATACGCGCAAGGGCAGGTCGCGAATGATCAGGCCGGCCGCATACACTTGCGACGATTCCTCGTCCTCACGGTTAACGCCTGTATTGCCTATGTGCGGATAGGTCAGCGTAACGATCTGGCGGCAATACGAGGGGTCGGTAAGTATTTCCTGGTAGCCGGTCATGGCGGTAT
>Ga0334722_10003002_pt1 | contig 18496 bp, 17 predicted proteins | sample C3_bottom_MG_FD_207210 | JGI IMG/M metagenome (GOLD analysis project Ga0334722, IMG submission 207210) | Sediment microbial communities from Yellowstone Lake, YNP, Wyoming, USA - C3_bottom | ecosystem: Environmental > Aquatic > Freshwater > Lake > Sediment | place: USA: Wyoming | collected...
TGGACTCTTTCCTAGAAGCATACCAGAGAGCTTAACCCTCTCTGGTATGCTGAGGTGCCTTCATATGATTATCAGACTTAAATATTGAGATTCGTCCCACTTGCCTCTAGCCAATCTCCAATGCTCATTGTCGACGTTACCTATTTGCGCAAAAAAATCATCTGATCATCCGTACCTCAACGTGAAGGCGATTAAATTAATCTCTGATATGTTGAGGGCCAGACATACTACAAATATTACTGGATGTGGTGAGATTGTCCCGCAAGAAAAGCTTGCCCGTAAACGGTGACCCTGTTGAAATGCCCTCCGTTCCAAAAAACATTTTGCAAATCATGCTCCTCTGTGATAAAGTTTCCGTGAATTCACGTATTTGCGTGATCTTCATCCGGGAACTTAGGTCGGATGATGATCGGAGGCTGATCATGGAACCGATCATGTGCCCGTACTGCGGCGGGACGAACCTTTACCAGGACGACGATTACAGCCTCGAACTGGACTTTGAATTCTGGACCATTCATCACTGGGATTGCATGGAATGCGCCCAGTCGTTCGACAAGATCGAGATCCTGCCCGCGTCCAATGCCTTTGAGGAGATCAATGAGAGCACCATCCACTGATGGGGAGTATGCCTGCTCGCCCATTGTTTCCGGGGCACGGTGCCCTTCCGACCGGCCGACGAGGGCGGAGATCGATCTGCATGCCCTGACCCATAACTATGGCGAAGTGACGCGGCGCGTTGGGGGACGAAAGGTCCTGGCCGTGGTCAAGGCCCAGGCCTACGGCCACGGCGCGGTATCCGTTGCCCGTCATCTGGCGGGGCTCGGCGCTTCTATGTTCGGCGTGGCACTGGTGGAAGAGGGGAGAGAACTTCGGGACGCCGGCATCACTGCTCCCATTCTCGTCATGGGGCCGGTCTTTCCCGAACAGGCAGCGGAGCTGGTCAGGGTGGATCTCACGCCGGTCGTGTATACTCTGCCGGTCACGCAGGCATTGTCGGAGGCCGCAGGAAAGGCGGGCCGAACGGTCCCGGTGCACGTGAAGGTAGACACGGGGATGGGCCGGATCGGTGTATCACCTGAAGAGGCTGTTCAGTTCATCGATACGATCAGCAAGCTTCCGGGTATTGTCGTCGAAGGCATGATGACCCATTTTGCCGACGCCGACCTTCGTGACAAAAAGTTCGCTGCCGCCCAGCTGGACCGGTTCGAAGCACTGATCGGCTCACTGGACGCAAAGGGGATCACCGTTCCGCTCCGCCACGCGGCCAACAGCGCCGCGGTGCTGGAATACGATCGGGCGCTCCTGACGATGGTCCGGCCTGGCCTGATGCTCTACGGGTATAATCCGCTGGAGAGCGGGGCGGTCGCCGATGTCCGTCCGGTGCTCTCGCTGGTGACGCGCATCGCCTATGTCAAGAAGGTGCCGGCCGGTGTCCCCATCAGCTACGGCAGGACCTTTGTGACGAAACGGGAAAGCCTTATCGCCACCATTCCCATCGGTTATGCCGACGGTTACAGCCGCAGCCTCTCCAACCGGGGAGAAGCGATCGTAGGGGAGAAACGCGTACCGGTCGCGGGGCGGGTGTGCATGGATATGATCATGCTGGACGTTACCGATGTTCCGGGCGTCGCGGCAGGCGACGAGGCGGTGCTCATCGGCAGCAGGGGAAAGGAACGGATCACGGCCGATGACATCGCCGCAAAGACCGGCACGATCGCCTACGAAGTGCTCTGCGGCATCAGCGGCAGGGTGCCGAGGGTGATTAAATAAAATTCAAGATTCAAAATTCAAGATTCAAGAAAATGAGAAGCGAGCACACCATTTTGAATATTGAGTCTTGAATTCGGAATCAGATATCAACTATGAATAACCTTCTGGAACTGATCGGCAAAAAGACCCTGTCCCTCCTTCGCGAGATGGGCGCGGTCATCATCTTCTGCGGACAGACCTTTCGCTGGACCTTCAGCAGGCCGTTCTATCTCAAGAATCTGTTGAAGCAGATGGAGCAGATCGGCGTGAACTCGGTCCCCGTGGTGCTGACCACGGCGATCTCCACGGGCATGGTGCTGGCGCTCCAGAGCTATACGGGGTTCAAGCGGTTCGGCGCGCAGTCGCTCATCGGCGCGGTGGTGTCGCTCTCCATGACCAGGGAACTGGGGCCGGTGTTGACGGGGCTCATGGTGGCGGGCCGCGCCGGCGCTTCCATGGCCGCCGAACTGGGCACTATGCGGGTGACCGAGCAGATAGACGCCCTCTATACGCTTGCCACGAACCCGATGAAGTACCTGGTGGTGCCGCGTTTCCTGGCGAGCACGATCATGATGTTCTTTCTCTCCAGCCTCGGCATGTTCATCGGTATTGCGGGGGGCTATTTCGTGGGCGTCAAGGTGCTGGGGACCAATCCGGTCACCTACATCGACCAGAGCATCAACAACACGACCGTGTCGGATATCTGGTACGGACTCATCAAATCATTGGTGTTCGGCGCTGTTATCGGCCTCATTGGCTGTTACAAGGGATTCAACACCGAGGGCGGCGCCGAGGGCGTGGGCAAGGCGACGACGGGTGCCGTGGTGGTGTCGTGCATGCTGATCCTGATCCTCGACTATTTCCTGTCGGCGCTCCTGTGGTGATGCCATGTCGATGATCGAGATAAACAACCTCTGCAAAGGCTTCGGCAGCCACCAGGTGCTTCGCGGTGTCAATCTCTCCGTGGAAAAGGGCGAGAGCATGACTGTGATCGGCGGGAGCGGCAGCGGCAAGAGCGTGCTCATCAAGCACATCATCGGCCTCCTGTTCCCCGACCGGGGAGAGGTGAAGGTGGACGGACAGGTCCTGAACAACCTCGACGAACAAGGACTGAACGAGGTGCGGAAGAAGTTCGGCATGCTGTTCCAGGGCGCGGCCCTGTTCGATTCGCTCACGGTCTGGGAGAACGTGGGCTTCGGCCTCAAACAGCATACGAAAATGTCCGACAAGGAGATCCGGGACGCGGCAACGCAGAAGTTGGCCTTGGTCGGGCTCAAGGGGGTCGAGGACAAGATGCCCTCTGACCTTTCGGGCGGCATGAAAAAGCGCGTGGGCCTTGCGAGGGCGATCGCCATGGACCCACAGATTATCCTGTACGATGAGCCGACCACCGGCCTTGATCCGATCACGGCGGACGCTATCAATGACCTGATCGTCGATCTTCGGAAGAAGTTGGGTGTGACATCGGTGGCCATCACCCACGACATGTTCAGCGCCTACAAGATCTCGGACCGGATCGCCATGCTGTACAAGGGCGAGATCCAGGAGATCGGAACGCCCGACGAGATAAGGGGCACGGCGAACCCCATTGTGAAGCAGTTCATCACGGGCAGCGCTATCGGACCGATCACGGCGGACTAGATTGAAGAAAAAGAAGAAGAATGCTGCAGTAGGATCTTTAACACGGACAAGGCAGAGGGGAGAACGGATAAAGGCGGACAAGGAGCAGGTGTGTTTTGTTGTGCAGTATCCGCCGTTGTCATGAGGTTCTTTCCGCATCTTCTGTGCAAGATTCTTTGTGAAAGATCGTGAATAAAGGATTGAGTTTGCAGTTAAAAATTGGCATAATGAATAATTGTCGATGACTGATCACTCATCACCGGAGTTGCAATGAACAATTTAAGCGCAGAAGCGAAGGTCGGACTGCTGGTCCTGGTGGGGTCGGTGCTCCTTCTCTATATGACCTTTGCCGTTGGAAAATACGACTTCGGCGAAAAGAAGGGGTACCGGGTCGTCGCGATGTTCGACTCCGTGGCCGGACTCGATGCCAAGGCCGCGGTGCGGATGGCGGGCGTGAAGATCGGGACCGTGGAGCTGGTCGAGCTCGAGGACAGCCGGGCGAAGGTCATCCTCCGGATCGACCCCGATGTCAAGATCGGCAGGGGGTCCGAGGCGGGGGTCAAGACCATGGGTCTCCTGGGCGACAAGTATGTGGACATCGTGCCGGCCAGGGGAGCGAGCGGCGGACAGCAACCCGGCGAACGTTCGGGCTTCTACAAGGACAACGAGTTGATCGAGGTGACGGCGTCGCCCAGCGATATCGACCGGCTTGTCGGCAAGCTCTCCGGAATCGCCGATGACGTCAAACAGGTCACTGCCTCGCTCCGCCAGGTGTTCGGCAGCCAGCGCGGTGAAAAGTCCATGGAGGACATCCTCCATGACCTCCGCCAGACCACGGCCAACATCAAGGAGTTTTCCTACGCCCTGAGCGGCGAAGGGAGCGAACTGGTCGTGCGCCTGAACGAACTGGTCCGGAACCTGAACGGCATGGTGAATGACAACAAGGACAATCTCAAGGTGACGATGGAGAATGTCCGCGAGGCGTCCAAGAGCGCCGAGATGGCGCTGGCCTCCATTGAGAACATCACCAAGCGGATCGACCGCGGCGAGGGGACCCTGGGCAAACTTGTGAACGAGGACAGCATGTACAGCAACATCGACAACGCGGCGAAGGGCGTGAGCGATTACGTATCGAAGGTGGAGCGGCTCAAAACGACCATCGCCTTCCGGAACGAATACATGTTCCCCAAGTCGAAGAGCTACGTGACGCTGGAACTGAAGCCGCGGCCGGACCAGTATTACATCGCCGAGATCGTATCCGACCCCTACGCGAGATATACGAAGACCGAAACGGTCACCTCGCCTCCGGGGACCACCACGACCAGCGAGACCTATGAGGACAAGCTCCGCTTTACTGTCGAGTTCGCCAAACGCTGGGGTAATCTCGCGATCCGTCTGGGCCTCATCGAGTCCAAGGGCGGCGTCGGCGGCGATTTCTTCGCCTTCGATGACCGGGTCAAGTTCAGTCTCGACGCCTGGAACTTCAACAGCACTGAGCCGAAGAACCTGAACACGCACATGAAGGCAACGGCGACCTGGAGCATTACCAAGGTGGTCTTCGTGAATGCAGGGTATGACAATTTCCTGAACTCTTCCCGCGCCGCCGGTTTCGCCGGCGTCGGCCTCAAGTTCGACGACGACGATCTCAAATACCTCATGGGGAGCGTGCCGATCCCCAAATAGCGGTCGCCCTGTCCCGCTCCGTTCTTGACATTTTTTTAGCAGTCCCCTAGAATACGTTCGTCAACGATGTCGCGCAAGGAGATGCAGGTGACGAAAGTGATAACGAAAGCGGTGTTTCCCGCCGCTGGGCTTGGGACCCGGTTCCTGCCCGCGACAAAGGCTTCCCCCAAGGAGATGCTGCCGCTGGTGGACAAGCCGCTCATTCAGTACGTCGTGGAAGAGGCGGTCTCGTCGGGGATCGAAGAGGTGGTGCTGGTCACGGGCCGCGGCAAACGGGCCATCGAGGACCACTTCGATGTGGCTTTCGAGCTTGAAGAGGAGCTTAAGGCCAAGGGAAAGCATAAGATGCTGTCCGAGATCCAGCGCATCGCCGACCTCGTGACATTCTGCTATATTCGTCAGAAGAAGGCCCTGGGGCTCGGCCATGCCGTGCTGACGACCAAACGGGTGGTGGGCAATGAACCCTTCGCGGTTCTCCTGGGCGATGATGTCATCGACGCGCCTACGCCGGTCCTCAAGCAGATGATGGACGTATACCGGCGGTACCCGGCCACGATCCTTGCCATCCAGAAGGTGCCCCGGTCGCAGACCGGTCACTACGGCATCATTGACGGCAAGAAGATCGACAATGGCCTTTATCTGGTAAAGGACCTGGTAGAGAAACCAGCTCCTGACGAGGCGCCGTCCACCCTGGCGATCATCGGGCGCTACATCCTGACGCCTGAGATCTTTCCCGCGTTGGAGCGTACGAAACCGGGCAAGGGCGGCGAAATCCAGCTGACCGACGGGCTCCGGCAACTCATGGAAAAGCAGCCGATCTATGCCTTTGAGTTCCAGGGAAAGCGGTATGACGCAGGCGACAAGCTCGGGTTTCTGAAGGCCACGGTCGAGTTCGGCCTCAAGAACGCCGAGTTTGGGAGTGACTTTCGGAGCTATCTGCAAAAATTGAAATTGTGACGTGATCACGGCGGTGTTACTCATGCCGCCTCAAGGAGACTCTCAGTGGCAAAGACCGAACCGAAAAGTTCCGACATTCAGCAGTCCATCGAGATCCCCAAGAAGATACCGCTGCTCCCCATACGGGACATCGTGGTCTTCCCCTATATGGTGCTTCCCCTGTTCGTGGGGCGCGAGATGTCCATCAAGGCGATCGAGACGGCGCTTGAAGGGAACCGGATGATCTTTCTTGCATCGCAGAAGGACATCAACGTGGAGAACCCGTCTCCCTCGGACCTCTATTCCATGGGGACCGTCGGGGTGATCATGCGGATGTTGAAACTGCCCGACGGCAGGATCAAGATCCTGGTCCAGGGCGTGTCCCGCGCGAAGACCACGAAATTCCTGCAGAAGGAACCTTTTTACCTCGTCGAGATCAAGACCTTTCCCGACGCTCTAGCGCCGGTCAACATCGAGCTTGAAGCGCTCATGCGGAACGTCAAGGAGCAGATCGAGAAGCTCGTGTCCTTCGGCAAGGTGATTCTTCCCGACATCATGGTGGTCATCGAAAACGTGGACGATCCGGGGAAGCTGGCCGACCTGGCCGTGGCGAACATGGGCCTCAAGGTCGAGCAGGCCCAGGAGATCCTGGAGATCACGGACCCCCTGCAGCGCATCAAACGGATCAACGAGGCCCTGGGCAAGGAGATAGAGCTTCTGTCCATGCAGCAGAAGATCCAGGCGGACGTCCGGGGCGAGATCGACAAGACCCAGCGGGACTATTTCCTCCGGGAGCAGCTCAAGGCGATCCAGAAGGAGCTGGGTGATACGGACGACCGGTCCGAGGACATCCGCGAGCTTCGGGATAAGATAAAGGAAGCCAAGATGCCGGAGAAGGCCATGAAAGAGGCCGAAAAGCAGCTCCGGCGCCTCGAACGTATGCATCCCGATGCGGCCGAGGCTTCCATGACCAGGACCTTCATCGAGACGCTCGCCGAGCTTCCCTGGAGCAAGGCGACCAAAGACAACCTCGACCTCAAAGCCGCCAAAAAGATCCTCGAAGAGGACCACTATGACCTTGAGAAGGTGAAAGAGCGGATCCTCGAGTATCTCGCGGTACGCAAGCTCAAAGACAAGATGAAAGGGCCGATCCTGTGCTTCGTGGGACCGCCCGGCGTGGGCAAGACATCGCTGGGCAAGTCCATCGCCCGTTCGCTGGGACGGGAGTTCGTGCGCATTTCCCTGGGCGGCGTGCGGGACGAGGCCGAGATCCGCGGCCACCGCAGGACCTATGTGGGGGCGCTGCCGGGCAGGATCATCCAGAGCATCAAGACCGCGGGCTCGAACAATCCCGTTTTCATGCTCGACGAGATCGACAAGATCGGCGCGGACTTCCGGGGCGACCCGTCTGCGGCGCTTCTGGAGGTGCTGGACCCGGAGCAGAACAATTCGTTCAGCGACCATTACATCGGACTGCCTTTCGACCTGTCCAACGTGATGTTCATCACCACGGCGAACATGACGGACCCCATTCCGGGCCCGCTCAAGGACCGCATGGAGATCATCCGGCTGTCGGGCTATTCGGAGCATGAGAAACTGGGCATTGCGAAAAGCTATCTTGTCCCCCGTCAGTTGAAGGAGCATGGCATCACCGAGAAGAACATCGTCATTCCGGACAAGACGATACTCAAGATCATCGAGGAATATACCCGGGAAGCGGGCGTGCGGAACGTCGAACGGGAGATCGGCCATCTGTGCCGCAAAGTGGCGCGGAAGATCGCTGAAGGAGAGACCGGCCAGTTCACGGTCACTACGGTAAACCTGCACAAATACCTCGGCGTTCCGAAGTTCCTGCCCGAGGCGGAGCGGACGAAGGACGAGATCGGCGTGGTGACAGGCCTCGCCTGGACCGAGACCGGCGGAGATGTTCTCTATATAGAAGCGACCACCATGAAGGGCAAGGGCATCCTCACCCTCACCGGCCAGCTCGGTGATGTGATGAAGGAGTCCGCCCACGCGGCGCTCACCTATGTCCGTTCCCGGGCCACCGAACTGGGCATCAACACCGAACGCTTCGGCAAGACCGACGTGCATATCCATGTTCCCGCCGGCGCCATCCCGAAGGACGGCCCTTCGGCTGGCGTCACCATGGCCACAGCGCTGGCATCGGTCTTTACGAACGAACCGGTGCGGAAGAACCTGGCCATGACCGGCGAGGTTACCTTGCGGGGCAGGGTCCTGCCGATCGGCGGCCTCAAAGAAAAGACGCTCGCGGCGCGGCGCGCCGGGATCACGACGGTCATCATCCCCAAACTGAACGAGAAGGACCTCGACGATATCCCCAAGGAGATCCGGAAGGGCATGAATTTCGTCCTGGCCGAGACCATGGACGATGTGTTCCAGACCGCTCTTAATAAGAAGAAGCTGCCCCGCCGCGTAGTTCGCGGGAAAAAGCCCGGCAGGTCGCGGGCGACGCATTGAAAGGGCAGAAGTAAGAATTAAGAAGGAAGAAGTAACAAGAACGATAAAAGACAACAGAAAGCCGCAAAGGCACTAAGACACGAAGGACATTCCTGCTTCGGAAAACTTAGTGCCTTTGTGTCTTTGTGGCGATCACGACCATGAAAATATCAGATATTGGCGAGTTTGGGCTGATCGACAGAATCGGAAGAACGGCTTCCCGGAATGCGAAAGGAGCGCCGATCGGCATCGGAGACGATGCAGCGGCGCTCGTACTTTCTCCTTCCTCCACGCTCCTTGCCACCACGGACATGCTGATCGAAGGCGTCCATTTCGATCTCGAGACGACCGACCTGCGCTCCCTGGGATGGAAGGCGGCTGCCGTGAACCTGAGCGATATAGCGGCAATGGGCGGTGTGCCCCGCTTCTGTCTCACGGCGCTGGGCATCCCGCCTTCGCTTAGTGTCGAGGACATCAGTGAATTCTATCGGGGCGTTAACGCATGCCTTAGAAAGTTCGGGACTGTGCTCGTCGGCGGCGATACATGCGCATCGAAACAGGGCTTTGTCATCACCGTCACGGTGCTGGGCGAAGCGGCCCGAAAAAAGATCGTGACCCGTTCGGGCGCCCGGCCGGGTGACATGATATTTGTCACCGGGAGTCTCGGGGACTCAGCGGCGGGATTGGAGTTGCTGAGCAGCGGGTCAGGGGTCAGGGGTCAGGGGTCAGGGAAGACAAGGAACAGTGGAACCAGAAGGCTGATCGAGAAGCACCTCCGTCCGGTGCCGCGCGTGAACGAGGGCGGAAAACTCTCTGCCGCGGGGATCGCTTCGGCCATGATCGATGTGAGCGACGGTCTGTCCTCGGACCTGGGTCATCTTTGCAGGCTAGGCGGGGTGGGGGCGGAGGTATTTGCTCGGCGGATCCCGCTTTCGAAGGAACTGAGGTCAGCGAAGGGCTTGAAGAAGACACCGGTGGAGTACGCCTTGTCGGGCGGCGAGGACTACGAACTGCTGTTCACGGTCCCCCCGGGCAGGATCAAAAAGCTCAAAGCTTTGCCCCTAGTGGCAACGGAGATCGGCGTCATCACCATCGATAGATCGATGCGGCTCATCGATGAACTCGGGCAGGGCAGTCCGCTGAGGGCCGCGGGATACGATCACTTCCGGAGTGGCCGGCGACGCGGGCCGGTCCGATGAACACGTATATTCGTGAGCGAATCCGGGAGATCCTGAAGCTCAATGATCCACCCCACAGGCTTTCCCTGGCGTTCAGCCTGGGGATTTTTATCGCCTTCAGCCCCTGGCTCGGCCTCCATATCGTGTCCGCGGTCTTTCTGGCGTGGTTGTTCCGTCTGAACAAGTTCGTCGTGCTCACCGCCTCCTTCGTTAACAATCCCTGGACCATTGTTCCCATGTACGCGTTCTGTCTCTGGTTCGGCGTGAAGATCACGCGCAGCGATCTGCAGGTCCCTGAGGTCGCCTGGGGTTCGCTGGGCGTCCGGGAGCTCTACGATCTTCTCCTCCCGTTCCTCTGGCCCTATCTAGCGGGCACGGTCGTCGTCGGTGGCGTGGCAGCGTTCATCTCCTATTTTGGTTTTCTCTGGGCGCTGAAGCGCTATCGGCGCGAGGAAACACGTACTGATCTTTCCTCCTGATCATGCCCGCCCGGAGCAATTAGTATTGACAAGAACATATTGTTTTGATAATCTCTGATACTATTTTAGGAACAGGAGGAATAACCGTGTTTAAACGCGTTGCCGCAACCTTGTTTGCTCTGTTGTTCTGTCTGCAGACGACCGCTCTGTATGCAGCTCAACCGAAAGCTTCGAAGCCGGCGCAGGTCGCAAAAAAGGCAGCCGCCGGAGGGCGGGTATATACCAGCCTGAACCCCGCGGACGGCAGCTTTATCAATAACGCCAAGCCCACTATCGGGGCAGAATATGTGGACGACGGCATCGGGATCAACCCGGCGGAAACGAAGATCTTCATCGACGGCGTGGACGTTTCTGCCCAGGCCCAGGCATCACCGAACAAGGTGACCTATACGCCGGCCGCTCCGCTCGCCGACGGTGTCCACAAGGTGAAGGTCGATATTGACGATAAGGCGGGCAATCCCGCATCGGTGACCTGGACCTTTACGCTCCATACCCAGCCCCCGAAGATCAAGATCAATTCCCACAAGCCGAACCAGTATGTGAACCAGTCTCCCATCGTGGTCACCGGCAGCGTGGATAAGACCAATGTCCGGGTCATGGTGAACGGTGTTGTCGCTGCCCTGGAGCGCGGAGTATTCAGCGCCAAGGTGAACATCGTCGAGGGGAGCAACACCATCACCGCCGTTGCCACCGATCCCTTTGTGAATACCGGGATGGATTCGATCGCGGTCGTCCTGGACAGCAAACCGCCGACGGTCGAGATCACCGGTCCCCAGGCCAACAGCCTCATGAACAGCAAGACCGTGACCGTGTCGGGTATCGCCGACGGCAAGGCGGCCGCGGTGACCATTGTGACCAGTCCTACCAAGACCGGCGCAGTGGCTGCCGATCTCGCGCCGGGGACCTTTACGGCAAAAGAGGTCAGCCTTCAAGAAGGCGTCAACACGATTACGGCGAAGGCGGTGAGCAAGGCGGGCAACAGCGCCACCTCGTCCATCAAGGTCACCGTGGACACGATCCCGCCCAGGATCACCCTGACGGCGCCCAAGGACCAGACCCTGACGAACAAGAAAATGATCACCGTTACCGGTACCATCGATGATGCACTGGCAACGGTCAAGGTGAACAACACACCGGTCCAGGTCTCGAAGGGAATCTTCACGCTTTCCGGCGTGAACCTGGCCGAGGGAAGCAACACCATTACCGCCACTGCGACCGACCGGGCCGGGAACCAGGCCAAGGCCGCCAGCATCATCGTGGTCCTGAAAACGATCCCACCTGCGCCGCCCAAGCTCGGAGAAATGCCCTTCATCACCCGGGACACGGTGATCACCGTCAAGGGGACCGCGGAGCCGGCGTCGACGGTCGAACTCTACATGAACAGCGCCTCCAAGGGGTCGGTGAAGTCCGACGAGAAGGGTGTCTTCTCGTTCAAGGTCAACCTGCAGGAGGGCAACAACGCCTTCAGCGCGGTGACCTCCGATGCCGTGGGGAACGTAAGCGCGTCTTCGGCCGTGGTGAACGTGTTCCTTGATACGAAGCCGCCCAAGATCCTGTAATAGTTCTTGACTTTGCGTACATCGTAGACTATTATGCATCTCTCATCGCGGGGTGGAGCAGTCCGGTAGCTCGTCGGGCTCATAACCCGAAGGTCGTCGGTTCAAATCCGGCCCCCGCTACCAATCAATTCAAGGGGTTGCAGCATTTGCTGTAGCCCCTTTTCCGTCCCAATGGGACGGTAATGGGACGGTAGTGGGACAGTTTGTGGATACGGCCCCGCTACCGAATATGCTGCGCCTGCAACAGGGACCGCAGACGTGTCGGGAGGTGAGTGTCATGACAAAACTGATCATTGAAACCGACGATGTTTGGGCTCGTGAAAAGATCAAGTTCGCCATCGATACAGAGATTCACCTGCTGAAAAAAACAGTCGAAAAGATCAGCCGGAAAATACAAGATTATGAAAATACCCACGGGCCGCTTAATCGGGAAAAACTGTACGGTAAAGTAGATGATATGATCCTTCTGGAATGGGAGGGAGAAACTGAATCCTTGCGACGTGTTCAGGGCAGACTGAAATCGCTTGAGGAGATCAGCTTTGAGTATCGATAGGTATATCATAGAGTTCGAAACAGTCATTTCAAGCCATTCCTTTGTTGCCTCCTACTCGCTCACCATCGACAGAAAAACCCGCGATATCGCATTTATCTCCGGCACGATAGAATTCAGAAACGGGACTATCCTTGATTTCAAAGAATTCATCGAGAGCAAAGGCGCTGTCGTAGATAAATATATTTATGGATACAATCATCGCCGGGGAAACGACGTTATCTTCCGCTACGACAATTCCCCCGACCCTCGCGCACGCCAACTGAATACGTTTCCTCACCATAAGCATATCGGATCGGATAAACTTGTCGAGTCAGACAGGCCGATTAACCTGTCCATTGTGCTGGATGAAATTGAAGGCATGCATGCTGAATTAGAAGAATAACAATGAGCTTGAACCAGGAATTGTTATCAGTAATCCTGCCGCACGGAGCTATATGGCTGGAATGGGCCGAAACGCCGGAAAGGGTCGGCAAGGACCAGGAGCTGTTGCAGCAGGAGATCTTTCGGCGTTATACAGACAATCCGGACGGCGCGTTTCTTTTCCTTGGTTTCTGCAACAAATCAGTCCCTCTTTCTTCTTCCCTTAATTACTGGCGCAACATATGTGGGACGTTCACCCACAAACTCATTCATACACCCGACCTCGAATTGCTCCGCCATAAGATCGCCATCGATATCAGCGAGGATGAACTTGAACACGCTCTCGCGGCGATACCGCTGATGACCGGCGCTGAGTATGTGACGAGGACGGTGGTCGAAGATCTCTGGCAGCGCCTTCAGGATGAATTCAGGGATGAGGTCCGGCAGGCCAAGGGGAGTATCGAGGAGTTCATCCGGCAATACAGTCCCGATGTGCATCTTGTCGGCCGGATCTTCTTCCATCTCGTGGAGAACAGGAAAGATGATCGTCCGTTCGCTTTTCTTGCGACTTATACGACAGGCCTGAACAGCCAGGGGAAATCACAGCATCTTCCGCTCAAACACGCTCTCCAGGAGCATGGCAGGGACAGCAGAAAGATGTTTGACCTGCTTGTTTCCGTGCATCGCGCGGCGCAAGACAGCGCCTTGGTATCCGAGTTGATCGAGAGCGGTGAATTGTTCCACCCGCTCGCCTGGACAGCCAGGGAAGCATATACGTTTCTGAGCGAGATCCCGATATATGAACAGGCAGGTATTCGCTGCCGCATCCCAGACTGGTGGAAGCGCGGCGCAACAAGCGTTCAGGTAAACATTTCTCTTGGTGATCGTCAAGCCTCCCTCGTCGGCATGGACGCTTTGCTCAGCTTTGACATCAATCTACATGTCGGAGGTGAGCGGGTCTCCTATGATGAGGCTCGACGCCTCCTTGATTCCACCGATGGACTCGCCCTGATCAAAAACCGGTGGGTTGCCGTGGACCATGAAAAACTCCGGCAGACGCTTGATGCCTATGATAAGGCGAGAACAATCGAGAAAAAGGAAGGACTCTCGTTCCGGGAGGCCATGCGGCTCGCGTTGAATCCGCAATCCATCCTGAATATCCCTGCTGAAGAACAGAGCGTTGTCGTAACCAATGGTCAATGGCTGGAATCAGTTGTGGCCCGCATGCGGCATCCCGAAGCACTTGCCGCTGTTCCTCTCGGCCATTCGTTTAAAGCAAAACTCCGCCCGTACCAGCAGAAAGGCGTTGCCTGGCTGGTCTTCCTCCATGCGTACCGGTTCGGCATGTGCCTGGCCGACGACATGGGGCTCGGCAAAACGGTGCAGGTGCTGGCGCTTCTCCACGAAATCAAAAAGAAAAAAGAAGGGGGCGCAAGCCTGCTCGTGGTTCCGGCATCCCTGCTCGCGAATTGGGCTGCTGAAATCGAAAAATTTACGCCTGATCTGGCATATTCCATTCTTCATCCTTCCTACTCCGATGAGAAGGGAACGGTGCCGAAGGGCCAAAAGGAAATCGATGGACTCGATCTCGTAATAACGACCTACGCGCTGGTGCAGAAATACGAGTGGTTGCACGCATACGAGTGGAAGTGCGTGATCCTTGATGAGGCTCAGGCGATCAAAAATCCAGGAACGAAGCAGACCAAGGCGGTCAAGCGGTTGAGCTCGGACAGCCGGATTGCCATGACGGGAACGCCGGTAGAGAACCGCATCTCCGACCTGTGGTCGATCTTTGATTTTATCAACCCCGGTTTGCTCGGAAGCAGCCAGGAATTCAGCCGGTATGCCAAGAGCCTGAACAAGGACCCCGATGGCTATTCACGGCTGAGGAAGGTCATCAGTCCCTTTATTCTGCGGCGGCTCAAGACCGATAAATCCGTTATCACCGACCTGCCGGAAAAGGTCGAGATGAAGGCGTGGTCCTCTCTTGGTAAAAAACAGGCGGTGTTGTACCAGAAGCTCGTGGATGATCTGCGTCGCACCATAGAGAGCGCTGAGGGAATCCAGCGAAAGGGGATCATCCTGAGCGCGCTCATGAAATTCAAGCAGATATGCAATCATCCCGACCAGTATCTCGGGCTCGCACAGTATGATGAGAGCGAAAGCGGCAAGTTCGATCTCCTGCGGGAGATCTGTGAGACCATTTCCGAAAAGCGGGAGCGGGTTCTCGTCTTTACCCAGTTCAGGGAGATGACTGATCCGATCGCCGGTTTTCTCAACTCGCAATTCGGATACGAGGGGCTTGTTCTGCACGGGGGGACGCCGGTGGGGAAGAGAAAAGAGATCATCGGGCGGTTCCAGGGCGAGGACTATATCCCTTTCATGGTGCTGTCGCTCAAGGCGGGTGGCGTAGGCCTGAACCTGACCGCGGCGAACCATGTCATTCATTTTGACCGCTGGTGGAACCCGGCAGTCGAGAACCAGGCAACCGACCGTGCGTTCCGGATCGGTCAAAAGAAGAACGTGATCGTGCACAAGTTCATCACCCGAGGTACGATCGAAGAGAAGATCGACCAGATGATCGAAGGAAAGATGAAACTGTCGCATGAGATCATCCGGTCCGGGAATGAAGCATGGATTACTGAACTGGATAATAAAAAGCTGATGGATATGTTTACGCTGACCTTGTGATTGTAAAGGAGTAAAGGAATATCATGAGTTTCTGGGGTTTTCCAAAATATGTATGCAAGGCGGAAAAACAGGCGAAAGCCGCTAAAAAGCTTGAACAGCTGAGGAAGAAACGGGAGGTAAAACCGGTGATTCTTCAGAAAAGCACGCTTGCCCGCACCTGGTGGGGGAACTCCTGGAACCAGAACCTTGAGCGATATGCGGATTACAGCAACCGCATAGGAAGAGGTCGAAGCTATGTCCGGCACGGCGCAGTACTTGACCTTCAGGTCAGCACCGGCGGGGTAACAGCGCTCGTGCAAGGTTCCCGGTCAAGGCCATACGAGATCAGCGTCAAGATCAAGAAACTGAGCAAAATGCACTGGCAGCAGATAGCTGCTTCCTGTTCCGGTATGTTTAACTCACTGCCTGAACTGATAGCGGGAAAATTCCCGAAAGAACTCGGTGAATTGTTTCTTCGACGCGATTCCGGACTTTTCCCATCGCCAAAGGAAATCACCTTTACGTGCTCCTGCCCGGACTGGGCGAAAATGTGCAAGCATGTTGCAGCAACGTTATACGGCGTCGGGGCACGGCTCGACGAGGATGCGATGCTCCTTTTCACGCTTCGCGGGATGAACACGGACGATCTTGTCAGCCGGACCGTTACGGCCGGAGCTGAAAAACTGCTCGAAAAGGCGGCGAAGAAGAGCTCACGGATCATCGAAGATGCCGACCTGACGGAACTGTTCGGAATAGATTTGTCGGAAGGCGGCGGGCCGACAGCCACTGCTGGAGGTGAGAAGCGCGCGTCTAAGGCGGACAACGCAAGGTCGCGCAAGAGTAGAACAGCGAGGTCGGTACACGATGCTGTTATTGCAGGAGGAAAAAGGGGTGTAGCAAAAAAGAAGGTATTACGAAAACCGAAGATCAAGAAGAAAAAGGCCTCTCTATCCCGAAAGAAGCGCGGCTAACGCATTCTACGGAGAGGGTTATGCTTGTCATTGTCACGCTCTGGCGAAATTCTCCAGAGAGCGCATGACGTCGGCAGAATCCAGGTTTCCCTTCACCCCCCGACTGTGGAGCAGTTCGAGGGCCTCGATCTGATTGATGCCAAGATATCTGGATATATCCGCCAACGACAGCTTGCCCGCTTTATACAAGTCGCTGATGTAGGTTTCATATCCGATCTTGATGAGCTTTCGGATAGCGGTGGTTTCCTCGATTTTTTCCTCTTTTTCAACGACCGTAATGGCCTCAAGCAGATCGTCGGGCATGCGAATAGATTTTGTGATCATTGTGACCTCCTGCTGTTAAGGAAGAGTTTGACCGTGGCGTATTCATCGGCGCTGATATATTCTGATAGGGCGTCCAGAAGTATTAGCGCTTTTGGTGTTTTGATGTTTCCCTGCTTGACCATTACTGCGATAAACACTGCGGGTGTCAGATAGGGGATGTTGAACATCCGCAGTTGACGGATGAACCGTTTATCATCGCTCCCGATGGCATCAAAACCCCCTTTTTGGAATAAGGTGAGCGCCTCTTTTTCTCCTGCTGTTGCCTTGGAAGTTGTGTCGGTTTTTACCTTGATCAGGCCGTCATGGACGTTCTTATCTATTATAAGCGCATCAGGAAGTTCTTTTGCCTTTCCCCGGTCAACGACCTCTTCTTTCACCAGGCGAGGAATGGTGATCGCGAAAGCGCGGCATACGTCTTCTTTTAATCCGGCCTTGGTAAGCTTTATAAGGCAATCCGCATCCATAATGACCTTCATGTAATACATTGTAACTTATAGATGACATATGTCAAGTATTTTCGGAGATATCGAAAGGAGACGGTTGTGCAACTACATTGAATTATCGGTATCAGAATCGAAACTCTGAGGATGACGGAACGGCATGGAAAAGAAGTCCGGTCGATTTAAATGTCGTATTATGGTTTAAAAAGGTGTAAAGTGGCGCTGTTGAAAATGACGTAACAGCGCATCTTTCTGATATTTTGATCGAATTTCTATACGTAGTGGTGTTACTCATAACCCGAAGGTCGTCGGTTCAAATCCGGCCCCCGCTACCAAACAAATCAAGGGGTTCCAGCACATGCTGGAACCCCTTTGACGTTCTAATGGGCCGGTAATGGGCCGGTTGTGGGCCGGTCACTGAAAATCGCCCCCGCTACCGAATAAAGGAGGCTTTCATGGGGAAAGATGATCAGCCGATCATTGGACTTTCGGAAGAGGATCAGGACATTTTCTGGGACGAAATGTTGGCAAAAGAAGAAGGCGTGATCCTGGAGTTCGATTTTGACACAAAGAAAGGCAAAATCCGATCTCTTGCTGATGAGGCGGTCTATGTGATCGATGATTGGGCTCTATCTCAAACCAGGGTCGAGCTCAAAGCAGGAGACAAAGTTCTGTTTGCACCTTTCGAGGATCCTGATGGGAAGGATTATGCAAAGGTCATGAGCATACTCGAACTTAATGTCTGAAGCTTATTCTAATGGATTCGGACGATAATTCCGATCTATTTCGGACATCGTTCCGAATTGCTTCGGACACCGATTACGTTCAAGCAGCACTGGCTTTAATCAGATATTTGTATTATTTCGTTGAAATAATTATCTCAGCTTCAAGTGTGCAATTTCAATCAAGACGCAACCACTATCAAATCGGGATGTAAATTGCACATATCGAATGCCGATAGTTTTCGGACGCGGGTTTAATTCCCTGCTCAGCATGAACATACGCAATAATTATTTGATGCCGACGTGGAATGGTCTCGCAATTATCGATTATGCCTTGCGGAGCTATGGTTGCAATGCAGATGAATATCTATCATTTGTCACGGGCGTGCTGAGAAAACCAAAGAATCCTTGCCACTTATGATCCCGATAGTTGGTTAGTCCCAGCGTAATAGATCGGGTGTCCTGACGCATGCGAAATGTTCCAAAGACACGGTCCCAGACGGACAGAAAACTTGTAAAATTAGAATTGAGCTCTGCAAAAACGGTTGAATGATGCAACCGATGCATGTCGGGGCTTACGATAATCGCTCTTATGAGGCGGTCCCACTTTGCGGGGATGTGCACGTTGCTGTGATGAGTGAGGGTGGAGAGGTTCAGCAGGGTCTCAAACAGAAGGATTTGCGGAAGTTCCAGGCCGAGAAGGATGATGACCGGTACGCGGGCGACGGTGGACAGGAGCAGTTCGCCTGGATGGAAGCGCAGGGCCGTCGTTGTATCCATGGAGACATCGGA
>Ga0334722_10003003_pt1 | contig 18492 bp, 46 predicted proteins | sample C3_bottom_MG_FD_207210 | JGI IMG/M metagenome (GOLD analysis project Ga0334722, IMG submission 207210) | Sediment microbial communities from Yellowstone Lake, YNP, Wyoming, USA - C3_bottom | ecosystem: Environmental > Aquatic > Freshwater > Lake > Sediment | place: USA: Wyoming | collected...
GGTACCGGGGTCGTGTCGGTCAGTCGTCAGGCCATTGTTGACGTCGCTCCATGGTCGCATCCGCTGCCGAGAGAAGTGAAGTGACGCCTGGGCAGATGATGATAGGGTCATGGTCGCGGTCGTGGTCGTGGTCGCGGTCGTGGTCGCGGTCGTGGTCGGGGTCGGGGTCGTGGTCGTGGTCGGGGTCGCGGTCGTGGTCGTGGTCGCGGTCGTGGTCGCGGTCGTGGTCGGGGTCGGGGTCGGGGTCGTGGTCGTGGTCGGGGTCGCGGTCGCGGTCGCGGTCGTGGTCGGGGTCGCGGTCGTGGTCATTTTAGGAGGAATCTATGAAGAAGCATCGCAAGTTGCCCGTGAGGCGCGTCTGCGCTGGATGTCACAAGTCGTTTGGGTTCATCGGTCGCCATCACACGATGGGCGCCTGCAAGGGCAAGGGGTGGAACGTGACGGCTTCGGCCGCGCTCGACAAGACGATCTTGCCGTCGAAGGTCATCACGGGGGCGGCGCGTCAGTTTCGAATGGAGACGCTCAAGAAAGAGGTTGGACGCGTCTCCAAGGACGACAAGTTGCGCATTTCCGGCTCGAGCTTGAAGGAGAAGAGGCGCATCGTTAAGTCGATTAAGCATCAGATCAACGCCAACCGGCATCAGACCTTCGCCGATCAGATCAGGCAACGCATGGACTCTCCCGAGTACGACGGCGTTAAGTTCTGTCCTTACTGCGGCACGGTCATCGAGATGTGCTTTGACAAAAGCGGAAGTCGGCGCGTGCTGTGGAACTACTGCGCGTGTTGCGGTCGCGGGCTCGTCCGTGTTCGCACCGCGCTTTCGGGCAAGCTCTAGTGCTCATCCTGAAGTTTGTCGAAGCCGAAGACATCTTCCGGTTCAAGAAGGCCGTGTTCAACTACGAGCCCGGCCTTACGGGCATCGTCGGCGAGAACAAGGACGTCGCCGTCTCCACCAGTAACGGCGCCGGCAAGAGCGCCGCCGCGTGTGAGATTTTGGCTTACGCCCTTTTCGGGAAGACGATTCGCGGTATCGACGGCGACAAAGTGCTCAGCCCGTGGGCCAAGAGCGGCCGCGCCGTCGCCGTCTTCGATCAAGACGGCAAGCCGATTAGGATCGAGCGGACGCGGACCCGCGGACGAAAGACGATGCTCACGATCGAGGGTTCGGTTCTCCAGTTCGACCGCCTCAAGGACACGCAGGCCCAGGTCGAGCGGTTGCTCGGCTTCAACTTCGAGACTTTCTGCCATTCCATCGCTTTCGGACAGAAGACGGCCCGATTCCTGCGGCTCGCCGACGCGGAGAAAAAGGCCGTCATCGACGGCGTCATGGGCGTGTCGATCTTCGAGCGCGCGTGCGACGTCGCTCGTGAGGAGGAAAAACTTGTCATGGCCGATGCCGACCAGGCGGCGTCGCTTATCAAGCTCGCTGAAGCGCGCAAGCGTGAGATTGCGATCCAGTCCGAGCGAGCGCACTCCGATGCCGCCGAGCGTGAGCGTCGCCGTGCCGCCCGCATGGCCGTGCTCGAGCAGGTCATTCAAAGCGGCCCGTCCGAGGCCGACCTCAAATCCAAGATAAACGAGGTCGAGCGCGCGGACCTCATCGTCGTACAGGTCCAGAAGGAGCTTGTCGACGCCCAGGGCTATCTCACGCAGGCCAGAACGAACCGTGAGACCGCTGATGTCGCCTTCCATAACGCCGATCGCCTGCTCACGGACGCGGACAAGAGAGCCGCTCAGTTGTCGTTCGAGCTTCAGCAGACGCAGAAAGCGGCCGAGAAGCTGGCCGGTGAAACCGATCAGGCTAAAGCCGCCATTAGCGAGACTCGGCAGAAACTCACTACCGTACAGGCGCTTCTCGTTCAGGCGAAGACGAAGCATGAAGCCGCCGACGCCGCCCATCACAACGCCGACCGCCTCCTTACGGACCATGAGAAGAAGGTCTCCCAATTGTCGTTTGAACTCAAGCAGGCCCGCAAGACGGCCGAGAGACTTGTCGGCGAGATCGACGCCGTTAAGGCCCTCACGGGCTTGTGTCCGACCTGTTACCAGCCGATTACGGCGGAGTGCGTCGGTCACGCGCTCAAGGTAAAAGAGCCGGAGATCGCCTCGGTTATGGCGGACATGGAAAGGCTTGAGAAAGAAGAAGCCGAATCCGTTATTGCAAGGGACGCGGGCAGGAAAGCCGCGACGGAGGCCCAGAGCCAGAAGACGGCGGCCATGCAGCGGGCCCTCACCGCCGAACGCGACGTCTCCCGCGTGGAAACGGAATTGCGAAGTCAGGTGGACGCCGCTCAGGAGTCTCAGATCGCCTCGGTCACGGCGGACATGAGGAAGCTTGAGAAAGACGAAGCCGCAGCGATCCTCGTGCGGGACGCCGCCAGGAAGAACGCGGCGGAAGCCCAGGGTCACAAGACTACGGCGGCGCAATGCTCGCTCGTCGTCGAGCGCGATGTCGCTCAAGTGGAAGGACAACTTCGAAATCACATGCAGGCTGCCCAGGAAGCCCGCCGGGCCTGCGATCTCTTGAGTGACCGGGTTCGAATCGCCCGTGAAGCCGGAGACGAGAAGGCGCGCTTCGAGCTTGAGAAGACCGCCGACGCCGCCGACATTCAGGACAAGGACCGGCGCCTCGCCGACTGCGACGCCGAGATCGAAAAGGCCAGAGCCGCGGGCGTCGCCGCCGTGCAGCGCAGCCAGGACGCCGCCTTCTGGGCCGAGGGCTTCGGGCTTCGGGGAATTCGGTCGCTCATGCTCGATGCCGTTTTGCCTTTTATTGAGTCTCGGGCCAACGACTACCTCGACGGCCTGACTGCCGGCACGGTGAAGATCGCCATTTCCTCCGTTCGCGAGCTTCAGCATGGCGACAAGCTCAAGGACGCGATCTCCGTGGTCATCTCAAGCCCCGTGAGCGGCGAGTTCTACGAGCAACTTTCAGCGGGTGAGGCACAGCGAATCGACATCCCCGTGGCATTAGGAATTTTTGACTTGGCGCGCATGCGCTCGGGCGTCGACATCGGGGTCGTGATCTTCGATGAGATTTTTGAGCATATCGACGACGCGGGGTGCTTTGAAGTCGCGCACCTTCTTCGTAAAGTATCGCCGTCGTTCGGCTGCACGGTCGTCGTGACGCATAAGGAGGCCCTGCTCAGAGACATGCCCAAGATCATCAAGGTCGTCAAGGAAGACGGCGTTAGCCGTATTGAAGCCGCTTGAAGGGCTCAGCCGCGAAGGGCAACAAGCTCGAGAAGGAAGTCGCGACTCTCCTGTCAAAAGTCGTTTACGGCCGCGAGTTCGTGCTGCGCCGCGTGCCGCTCCTGATGGCCGGCGGATGGACGAAACAGGTTTCCGGCGACGTCGTAGTCGATCCCACGGCACTCCTTCGCGGAGAGTCGAACTGGGACGTGTACTGCGAGTGCAAAAATTACGCCGACTTCGGCATCACGGATATTTTCAAGGACGTCAGCACCGGCAAGCAGCCCCTTTTAGAGACCTTCTGGATCACCGCGATTCGGTCCGCGGGAGATCGGAAGCCCCTTTTGGTCTTCCGCGCCGCGCGTTGGGTGACGCCCTTGGCGGCGGTCCGCAACGACGGCTTTCCGGTCCTACCCGTGGCCAGGTGCATGAAGTTGTGGAACGGCGAGGACATCGCGCTCTTTCGCATGAGCGACCTGAGCAAGAACGGGAACGCCGCGGCCTTTCGGCGGTGGGCGCGGCCCGACGTGCACTAATCGTCGAAAAACATTTCTCTCGGCAGATTCTCGCGCACGATGGTCGCCGCCTTTTTGATTTTCCTGTGCTTCTGTGTCGAGAGCGCTACGACAATCGCCTCGCGAGCCGTGAAAGGCAGCAGGTCCATGAGTTCGTGGACGAGGATGCGCTCGAACGCAATGTCCTCACGCCCGTGGTCCTGCTCGGGCAGGGGGACGTAGATCGCGGCGTACTGAAATTCCTTTTTTCGATGGCGACGGGCGCGCCTGACGACGTGGAGCGCCGTGCGCGGCTCCTCGTGCCCGTACTTTTTTGAAAGCACTTCGGCCAGCGCACGCTCTTGGTCCAGGTCGTCGCACATCTGCTTGGTCCAAGTGTCGTGCGCGGGCTTACGGTCTCTCCTCGATCCGGCCATCGTGTGCATGCCTCTCCTTTTCGCCTCTACTTCTTGTCTTTCGCTCGTTCGGCTTCTGCTCGCTCCTCGGCAAGACCCATCTTTTCGCATTGGGATTCGGTGAGCCCCAGACGCACGGCCTCTTCTCGCGTGGCAAAAACTTCGCCGGTCTGTCCGCATTGTCAACCGTGCCCGGTCGCGTCCCCGTACTCCGTTGCCGTGCCGAACTGTCCGTCTTTCAGCTTGACGAGGATGCTGCCTTCGGAATCGTCTCCGTTTTGGTGGTATTCATAGAACGCCAGGCACTCTTCCACGTCATCGGGCTTGAAGGCCGTCAACTTCCCGCAGTCGCATCCGCTGTAGGGATGTCCCGCGAGATAGACCTTCGCTGCTTCGTGACTCGTGCTGCTCATTCTCTCCTCCTCAAAAATGTCAGCGACTCGTGATCTGCTCCAGCGAAGCCCGAAGCTCGCGGACCCAGTCGTTACGCCCCCTGGTGCGCTCGACGTCCTTGCCGTACTGCTCGGTGTGGTACGCGATGTCGTGCTTCGCGCTTTCGATATTCTCCGCCAGCCACTCCGCGCCGGTTTTGTGCGTCGGCTTGAGCGACTCGTGGACCTCTCCGTCGTACTTGATCGTCCTGTCAAGCTGCTCGATCATGAAGTTCTTGAGCCCCTCGTGGTTGTTGGTCGGCGGTTGCCAGTCGGCGACCTTCGACCGCATGGCCACCAGCCGATTCCGCGTTGCCGTCGTCTTGCGCTTGTGCTCTTCGAAGTACGCTTCGCGTTCACGGAATTCCGCATCCGCTTCTTGCATGGCCTCTTCCGGCTCCATCTTCTCCAGCCGTGTCAGCGTCTTGCGGGCGTCGTTGAGCGCCTTGGCGTGGTAGTCGCTCGGCTCGATCTTTTCAGGGATGGGCTTGTCGAGCGGGTCTTCGCGCATCTCGACAAGCGCGCCGAAGGCCCTTGCGCACGTCAGCACGAACTTCTCAAACGGCACGTCCTTGTCGCACAGTTCCGCCGTATATCCTGTCGGCATTGCCTCTCCTTGTAATTGATCCCATTTATTCGAACACGTCATGGGAAACGCTTGCGGCTCTGTCGCCTATCTCCCGAGGACCGCAGTCGTTGCTCGGGCCTTGCCACTTAAGGCACGGCAATTACTTGGGCGTTTCCCATGTCGTGTTCGTCAAAGAGCGGGAGCCGCCGGGGCGGGCGAGGGGATTCGGGGGAGTTCCCGCCCCCGGCGCCGATCACTTCTTCTTGAGACTTTTCAGAAAGAGCTTCGCTTTCCGGCCCCGTGGACTCGGCGCGGACTTGCCGGCGGCTTCAAGCTTCTCCCACGTCGCCTTTTTCTCTTGGATCAGCTTGTACCAGACCTGGTAGCACGCGTTGCAGAGCCCGCGTCGCACGGCTTCTCGCTGGCAGCTTTCACCGAGACACGCTTTGTTTTTCATGTCTTTCATTGTATCACAGCGTTGTCATCGCGTCAAGCGACGACGGCGCCCATCCGCTCCTCGATCCAGTCCATAGCCGCCTTCTCGCTCTTGAGCTTCGGCGCGCTCTTGAGATGCAGGACGATCTCCTGCTTGCCGAACTCCTCCCCCGGCGTTTCGATGCACAGAAGCAGGATCGGCTCCCACGAGCCCTTGTAGTCGCGCTCCCACCTGCCGACGAGTACGGCCTTTCGACCCGCGATGGGGTCGAGGCTTCGAACGATCTCACGAACCTTCATGTGCCTCTCCTTAAAAATGGTTAGTTCACGGGATGACGGCCAAGCCCCGCCGTGCGGCTTCGCTGATAAGCGCACGGTACGTCGGGACGTGATCTTTCAGCCAGTTTTCGTCATCTTGGCACATCATCCCGGCGATTTCTTGCTCGACGGCCATTTGGGCCATGTCTCCGTTCAGGAAGGTGAGACAGGAGAAAGCGTCGTCGAGTTCTTTTAGTCTCGCGCCCGCCGCGGACCGGCGAAGGAGACGGATCGTGTTGACGACGTGGTCGTCTTCCATGTCGCGCACGGGGATTCTTTGTCCATCCTTCGTGACCCAGACCGTTTTCGTAGGGCCTTTCAATTTCATTTTCCGATCTCCGTCGCGTCCAGAACGAGCGTGAGCCCGAGGATCACACCCTCAAGCCGCAACGTGTACAGCGCCAGTTGACGCTCGCTCACGTCACGCATTTTGCGCGGCGGATTGGTCTCGATCACCAGCGCCAGATAAGCTCTCGCATTCGTGTGCTGGCGCTTTGTTAGTCTCGGCAGAAGCTTCAGCGCGTTGGCGTAGGCCATTTTGAACCGTTGCAGGGTCATCTTCTTTCGGTCGTTCATCACACTCTCCTGTCAGCAAGTTGTATGCCAATGTTTCTGTGCGTTTCCATGCGGCTTTCGGCGTTTTCACGGCCGGCCGTCTTACCTTTCGGTAACGGCATTACTGCGCCTCCTCGTCGAAGAGCCTTGGCTCATCGACGGCGCGGACCCTGCGCACGATTTCCGCATGACCTTGGATCGCATCTTCGCGGCTGGTGTAGCGCTTTTGGAGTTCATCGTAAGTGCCGCCGAATACCATCGTCCCCCATAGCACGCCTTCGCCGTGAACGCCGTGGTCGATACCGAGGAAAACGGTTGAGACGGCTACGTCCTTGCGGACAACATCGCGTGCGATGACGCGTTCTTGCGCCGAGGTCTCGAACCACGCCGCCCATTTGCGAGCGGCGACGCTGACGGGCTTTCCGTCTTTGAGGATGTAGAAGATGGTCACGGCCCCCTTACCTTTGCGCGTCTACTTCTTTCTCCCGATCTTCACGACCGCCGGGTTGACGGTTCTTTTCGCGTCCTTGACGCCCCACATCGCGTTCCAACTGCGGTTGAACTCGTCGCCACGGGAATGACACGTCGAGACCATGCGGGCGACGCAGCCGGCCATGAAGCCCGTAATCCCACCGGCCTTGATGTTGTTATCGGCCTTGCAGATGAGCTTGTCGGCGTCGATCGGGCCCTTGCGCTTGTCGATCAGGCGCATGACTTCGCGCGCGACGTTCACGCAGCACTTGCCGTAGGGGTCGGTGTTCTTGGTCTCGTACTCTTTCCACACCTTCTCGTTCTTGATCGGCATTTCCGCCCCATCTAAAAAGTAGTCCTTATTTCTACGCCTTTACCTGCTTGACCAGGTCATAGCCGAACTCATCGGCCGTCTCGCGGGCGCGGCTGAGTTTGCTTGCCTCGTTGATTTCCTTTTCTCTCTGTCGATACCACACGACGAACGCCTCCGCATCTTCTTTTCTGAAATATCCAAGCGTAGCCAGAGCGTAGACGGCTTGATATGCGCAGACGTTGAATCCGTCGACAACCCCATCGACTTCCGACATCTCGCCAGACGCGGACCACGATCCATCTTTGAAGCGAACGTAGACGTCGGCGCCGCGATAGGTTCCGGCTGCGAAAACGACGCCGACGGCCTTGAGACGCTTGTTGCGAATTTCGATGTCAGTCCGCGCCTTTTTAAGGACGTCCATGACGCGCTGGACGGTCTTCGGGACGGTGATCTTCTGATCCATGGCTATTTTTCTCCAAAAGACACGGGTACTCTGTGCGGCATTTGATCCCGTCTTTACGGGCCCTGACCGCCGCCGTCTCGTCCCACTTGTACGCGTCGCATTCGTCGCACTTCTGCACGGCCAGCTTACCCGCCGAGTCGTCGCCGTCGCTGTCGTTGAGGCGTGTGAAGACTGCGTAGCCCCTGCCGCGGCAGCACTCGCAGCCAGCCTCGGCCTTGGGATGGACCTTGCCGTAGCGCCTCATGTCGTAGAGCAGCTTGCGTCGTTTCATTTTTGCCTCCGTTTCGTTTTCCTCGGATTCAGACCCCACGCACTCGGGAATTTTTGGTCGATGAAATCTTTGACGCTGATTTCCAATACGATCCATCGCGGCCACGGCATCTCGACGATGATCTCGTCCGCGTGGTCAGCGAATTCCAGCACGAGCGCGTGGATGTTCCCGACGACGTTCCCGCCAGGCCTCGCGATCTGGAAGTACCACGACCTGTCGGCCAGCGAATATCGGCCCCGGACCCATTCCGACTCCAGGACGAGCCGGATTGCACCGTCGATTTCCGCAGGGGTTTGCGGCGACCCGGCCAACCCGAATCGCTCGGGGTCGTTTTGCAGCATCGTCAGGTGGCCGATGCCCTCAACGACCGCGCCCTGCGGGTCAAGCCAGAAGATTTCGGGAGGGAATTTCATTTGATCTCCTTTCCGTCGATGTCCACTTCATGAAGGACGCGGCATTTGCGGACCTTGCACTTCGATGATTTTCATCTACTCCTCCTCGTCGATTTCTGGATCGGACTCTGCGGTGACGTCGTAGTCCGTATCTTCCACCATGACCTTCCGCTTCCGCGCCTCGTGGCAGATGCCGCTCACCAAGAGCGACTCCGCGAGTTCCTCGAATTTGTTGGCTGCGCCGTGGATGCTTTTGGCTTTGACGCCCGTGAAGCTGAGACGCAGTTCCACGCGAACCGATCCCTTGTACCGCTTCTTCGTTTTCATGGCCTCTCCTTTTCCCGCTTTAAGCGGGCGTTATATCTTCGTCAAAAAGTCCCGGTTCATGCAACTGGAAACGGCCCCGTTGCTCCGACCCGTCGAGTCTGCGGCTCGTGCCGTATATCCAAAGACTCCTCACGCTTTCAAGCTTCGGATGTGCTTCGACCGGCTCCACGTTCCACGCGGGATCGAGCCAATCGTCGATCCAGCGGACGATGTCGCACTTCTCCGTTCTCGTAACGCGAACCCTGACGCCCTCGGGGATGTCGATGTTTACGCTGTTGTCGCCGACGTAGCCTTCGAGCGCCGTGGTGACGATGATTTTGCCCAGGTGCGCCTCGTATTCGTTGAGCGCCATCGCATCGAGGCGATCCGCCATCTGTCGTTGCTCGGCTGTGAGTTCGTGCATTACGACCCCCTCACCTTCGCGACGACATCCCGCGCATCCGTGATGATCTCGACGAGCGTGTCGTGCGTCTCATCGTTTGTCAAGTCGTGCGATTTCCCCGTTTCGCCGTCGCCGTCGTAATGGCGTCTGGCGATGCGCTTGAGCGCGCGGAGCAGACAGTCGCGTTCCTTCTGCACGGCATCGAGTTCCGCTTGCCCGTGGTCGCCGCATTCGGGACACTCACCGCGACCGCAGAGACACGGCGCGTTGGTCTTGGCCTCACTCATCTTTCTTCTCCGGGTCAATGCCGACGCCCTCGAGAGCGTCGTAAGCCGAGTTCACCGCGTCAAGCGCAAAGCCCTTGAGTTCCGCTGCGGTGTACGGGTCGTCCGCGTCTGCGGCGTTGACGATGTCCTTGAGCGTTCGGTACGCCTTCACGAGTTCGTCGGCGATCTTGTGCTGCGCCGCAAAGAAGACTTCGGTCGTGAGGTCCTTGCCAGCCGTGATCGTCGCGCCATCCCACCGTTCGACGAAATGCTTCGCTTCGAGGAGGCCCAGGTGGAGCCGGTAGCGCGTCAGCTTGATCGCTTGCAGCTTGTTGCCCCGGCGCATGGCGTCGGCCTCCTCATTCGTCAGCGCGATCTTGAAGTCACTCATCGTTTCCCTCTTCCACTTCTTCGTCGTGGTGCATCCGCCCGTTTTCGAGCAGGGCGTCGAATGAAACGCCCTCGCGACAGCAGTAGTGCATGAGGTCCGCCAGAAAATCTCCGACGATCTCCTCGATCAGCGCCTTCTCGCCGCTGCCGATATGCTCGTCCTGCCGCGTAAGCTGGCCGAACGTGCGGAGTGCTTCCTCAGCCCAGTCCGCACGGTCGCCGTTCGTCGGGTAGCGCCCTCCGCTCCCGTACATCCGGCCCTCTCGGTTCAGCGCCTTTACTTCGTCTTTTTGCGCTTCGGCGATAGCCGCGAGTGCGCGCTTGCGCAGGGCCCTGTCCTTGAGAGCGCCGGGCGTCTCGAGGATTTCGGACAGGGCGTCGTGAAGCTTGTTCGTCGTACTAAGCATGGACCTTCTCCTTTTTCCTCCGCGTGTTGAGGAACAGAAAATTTGCGGCTTGCCTTGACGCCGTCTCCAGGTCGAAGACCGCGCATATTCTCTCGTTTTCCGCGTTGTATGCCTTAACGCCATCGGAATCGATGGAGTCGACTGAAAACCTTCTGCCGAGCGTGAGCGTCGCCGTCTCCACCGCCGCTAAGAGGCCACGAAGCGCCTTGGCCCATTTCTTTTTGACGGCGAGACAGCAGGGCTTCGTCTTACGCATGGCCGGCCTCCTTCGCCGTCAGCCGTTCGAGGATCAGCACGGCCTTGCGGACCTTCTTATTTCGGCCGACGACCTTGTTGCACTTGCGGGCGTACAGGAGCGCGTCGAGGACGATCTGCAATTTATCGCTGAGAGCGCCGACCGCCGCCGCGCCCATGTCCTCGTACCGCCGATCCCACCAGGCATCGACGGCCCTCTTGTCCCATTTGTCCGACACGGGTTTGCCATCGGGCCCTTCGGGGATTGGGCCCGTGTAGCCATGTTCCCACGGTTGGTAAAAGACGTCGCCCATGTCGCTGACGATCTTGTGGCCGATGGACCTGATGTTGCCTTGGGAAAGCGTCACGGCTTCTCCGCTTCAAAAAGGGTCGGCTTGACCTTCACGATCTCGTAGTCGTTCCACCCGGCGGCTTCGTTCACGCCACGGACGAATGCCCGTAGTTCCTCGGGCATCGCAAACTTGTACGTCACCGGCTTCTGTTCCGACGACTTCATGCCGAAGCGGATCGTGACGGTGTAGGCGGCTCGCTCCACGGCAAGTCGCCGTTTCATCGAGTTCGAGAGTTTCTTCATGGTCTACTCCCCCTCCGCGTTCAGGCGCTCGCATAGCGCATCGATTTCCTTCTTGTTGAGCGGGTTGTGATCCAAGAAGTGATCGGCCAAGTCAGCGGGCAGGACGCGCTGCTTCTGTCCCTGCCAGAACCGCAGGGCGGCAAGCACCGTCGCCAATTCACGTTCGGTGATGGCGGTTTTTATCTTTCGGTCGGGGCACGTCGCCTTGTGGTGGTCGCCGCCAGGACAGCCATCGGGAACCGCGCGCTTCGGGCAAGCGCCCTTGTGCCGGTCGTCGCCGCAGATCGGGCAATACTGGCACGAGCCGCAACCCGAGCAGCCGTTGGAGTGACCGCAGGAGGCGCAGTAGACGCCGCGCTTGACGGTGAGAAGGCCCACGTCGCCGCAAGTTCGGCAACGGGTGACGGCTTTATGCGTTTTCATAACCCGCCTCCTTCGTGTCGAGGCACTTGCAATTCCCGGCGATAACGCCCGCAACGACGTAGCCGTCGCACCCGTCCATGTTCTTGTGCTTCTCGACGGTCTGGTTTTCTGCGTCGTCGGCGCTTGCGGCTTTGACGGGCTCCGCGTGGCGCTGGCCGGTGCAGATGCCGATGACCGTGAACGTCTTGAGCGTGTCCTTGCGCTTCTTCGTCTTCATGGTAGCGTGACCTCAAAAATGGCGGTTTCACTTCCGCCGTCAGTTTCTTTTCGGATCATGTCAGCGAAGTTGTCGGCCTCACGTTCCGTCTTGAACGCCTCGACGCCGACGATTTCGCCGTCCGTTAGTTCCGTGACGGTCCAGATCGTCTTTGTCTTTTTCTTGAGATTCACCGTTTTCACGTTATTCTTCCTTCCCTGTCGTCTTGCCGAGGATGTAGCGGAGCGTCCAGGCAGGAGAGTAGTCTCCGCGTTCCGATTCAGGGATCAAGTGCCAGACGTCGCGTTCACGCGCTTCGATCCACGCGAGCGCGACTTCGCAGGATCGCAGCAGTTCCCGCGCGTGTCTGTACGGCGGCGGCAAACAGTCCGCTTCGATTTCGAACTCCCGTCCGCTGAATCCGTTTGTGATCTTGATGATGCTCATGCTATTCCTCCTTGCCTTCGAGCTTCAAGGCGCTGATCGAGTCAGTCATCGCCTGATCCGCTTTCACGTTCCCGTCGTCAGCCGGGTCCAGGTGTGCTTGGTACAACTGCTTTGCTTCGGTCGCGTACAGGTAGCGGACCCGAATGAGTCTTCCGATCTTGACTTGATTGACATATTTCGCGGGCACCGTCACCCGACCGACAGACACGATCTTAGACCCGTCGAGCAAGCCCACTTCGACCGACGACTTCTCGGTCCATCGGATCACTTCGACCGCGACCTCCGCGTAGAATTTTGCCTTCACCGCGATGGCCTTCTTCACGTTCTCGATCTTGCCGGGGACGTATGTTCCGGCCAGGGTCTTGAAGACGACGCCTTCCCGCCGCCCGTCGCGGAGCCGTTTCACCAGCGCCCGCTTTTCCTTCGTGCCGACCGTCAGCGGAACCAGCTTCACGCACGAGCCGCACGACGCCATACGCGCCGTCAGCAGAAGGTGTCGTGCGGCCATCCCGATTGCCCGCAGGTCCGAGCGGTCTTCCAAGAGGTCGAACGCATGGTACGTCGTACCGACCAGTTCGCCGTCCAGCACACACGGCGTCAGCTTCGCCGCCGCGTTTTGGACTTCTTTCGGGATCGGGCATTCCAGCCCGCGTCGGTTTGCTCCGACCACGCCTTTCGGCGTCACACGAAGCATGATGCGCTTGCCGTTGATTTTTTCTTGCCCCGCCCACTTGTCGTCTTCGATAAATCGATCCGGCCCTTCCTCCGAGCAGTCCGTCAGGAGCATCGGGCGCAGCCCCGTGTCCACGGCTCCCTCCGTCTGGCTAAAAGCGGGGGCGTCCGCGCCCTGTCGATAGCCCTTCGTCAGCTTTTCCCGCATCACCTTCTCGTAGACCTTCTCGGCCTGGTCCAGAGACACCGGCTTCGGCGTCTTACTCGCCGACTGGACCCACCCGCCGACCGGCCCGTACTGGCTTTCGACCGTGTACAGGCCGCCGTTTTGCGGCTCGAGCCAGATCGTATACTGCTTGTTAGCCGAACCCTCGTTGCACAGGAGCGTGACCCTTTTCATCGCTTGGCTCCCTTCGACATGATCTTGAGCGCCGCCTTCTTGTCGATGTTGCCGAACACCCAGTCGCCCGGCACCCTGCCGCACGATTCGCCGCACCCGAAGATTTCGTCGGAACTGTCGCACGGCCCCTCGTCGTAAGCCCATCCGTCGCCCCGCACGAGGATGCGGCAGGAGGCCGTGAAGCCGATGAGATAGACCCCGGCACCGCATTTCGGGCAGGAGCTACGGTAGTCAGCGCACACGCTGTTGCCGCCGACGTGATCGCCGCCACACTTCGGACACTCGGATTTGTTGATGCCGTGGGGTTTCACCTGGCTCTCCTTCCATGCTTGATCTTCTCCCATGCGACTTCGGCGCGGTCGAGCAGTTCGTCGATTTGCTTGCCGCTCAAGTCCATGGAATCTTGTAGGAGCGCCGTCTGCCGTACCGTGAGCCCTGCGGCATTGATCTCCGCGAGGAGTCGGGGGAATTGAACATCGTCACGCTTCCACGGGTCCACGGCTGTTTTCCTCTTCATGTCCTACTCCTAAGCAACTCGTATGCCAATGTTTCGCTTCGTTTCTACGCGGCTTTCAACGTTTCTGCGGCACATCGCATTACCATTTCGTAACGACATTACCAAGACACGACAATCCACAGGTCGCGAGGCATTTTGTCGCCGAAAGCGCGCTCGACGCCTATGTTCTTGACCTTCCGCTCGGTCATGTACTTTCCCGCGTTCGCTTCTGACAGAAACACGGCTTCGAAGCGAGTGCCAGGGTGTTTGAGCATGAAGGCCCGGACGTGCGCGCACCGTTCGTGAACGCGGTCGGGCCCCGGCGCGTGAAAGCCGCTGACGTACAGGGCGCGGCGGGTGCTGCAGCCCGTACAGACGATTGCCGGCTGAACGGTGATAGCGTCGGTCATGGCGTGGTTCCTTTCGTTTTCTCGATGACGTCACGGGCAATCTTCACGATGTCGTCGTAAATGTCACTCAGCGGTGCCGTCGAGCCGCGCGACTTCGTATCTATGCACGGCTTTTACCCCTTTCGGCGATGGCGGCGTTGACGAGCGCGACGACATCGACGTCCATCATGCCGAGCGGCCCGAATGCGATGAGGTCGGGATCGTCCCATACGCCATTGACCCGCGCTGCGATAGCCCGCAGCGCCGCCTTACATCCTTGAAGCGCACCCGGCGCGGCCTCCAAGACCTTCGCGCACTCCAGGTGTAGCTCGCCAGCGGAGAACTCGATGCCGCCGCCGAACAGCGAGCGCACGGTTTCGCGCTCGTCGGCGCGCTTGTAGCAGAACGCACAGGTGATGGTGCGATCAGGGTTCATCGGGCCCTCTTTTCAGCTTCCGCGATGAGGGCGCGGACCCGGCCACACGCCGCTTCCGGGTCGTGCGGATTTTCCTCGGGCCTGTCGCAATAGCGGCAATCCTCGTGGTCGTCGTGGGTCAAGTCCAGTATCTCTTTGAGCGCGTCCAGCGTCCTTGTCGCGGCGGCGACCACCGGGCAGTTGAGCATCGCCCCGGCGCACCTGTAGCACAGGACCGCCGACTCCCCGGCGCTCGCGCTCTCGATGTCCACGGGCAGATGCGCCACGGGGATGAACCGCTTCGCCGCCAGCGCGTCGCCGCAGTCGTCGCAATGCTGTTTGTCGTGGGTCATGCTACTCGTCCTCCATCTTGTTGGTTTCGATCTCGTCGATCAGAGCGCGGACGCGGCACACGCGGCAATCGGCTTTGGCGCACGGCGCACCGCCAGGGCCCGCGAAACACTTGTCCACGATGAGGTCGCGCAACAGATCGAACATTCGCGGCGCGGCTTCGCGAATGCGCCTGATGCGCCGGTACGCCTCGGCCTCTTTCTGTTGTTTTGCCTTGTCTTTGCGCTCCTTCACGACGAATTTTTCCAAGAGGCCCTCGCTCTTACAGACGGCGATCATGGCGTCGATGATCTTCTGCGATGGCGCGCTCGTCGTTTCGAGGCGGCGCGTGTCGAAGTAGTCGGGATGCCCGCGCGCCACAATCGAATTCTTGCAGAGCGTGTCGCCGGGGTCCATCGTCTTGGGGTCGAGCCAGACGTGATAGCGCGCATTTTTGCAGTCGCATAGCAGAGCCACGCGCCCGTTCATGCGACTGCGTAGTTTGACGTTCTCGATCTTCATGCGCCTCTCCCTTCGGCTTCGTTCAGCACGTCGCAACGCTCCTGCGCGTCGCGCTTATACCTATACCACCCGAACGTCGGGGCAAAACTTTCGGCGGGCTGTAGACGACGAGCCCGATGCCCTCGACGTCGTCAGCGCGCATATAGCGCGTCTTGGCGTCGTGGATCGCGTAGCCGTAGGTCCGGGTCCGCGAGCGGGCGACGGTGTAGCGGCTAGACATCGGCTTCCTCGAAAAGTCCCTCGGGCGCGAACTCGCCTTTGGGTAGCGGCTTGTCCTCGGCCCCGAAATTCACGCGGATCGTGCGGTCGCCGCGCTTCACTTCGATGTAGCCGCTTCCGTCGCGCCAGACGTAGCAGGTCGTGAACGTGTGCCAGGTGTTCGCCTGGGCTTCGGATGCCACGGAGCCAAGCCGTTGCTCGACCTTCCGGCGCGTGTTGTCGTGGCCGATGCACTTGGCGATCGTTGCGGCCATATTACGGTCCCTCCTTTTTGTCCGCGATCATGTCCTCGATCTGACACGCCTCGAGCGAGTAGTTGAAACAGTCGTTGGGACAGTCCCACCGATAGCTCGGCGCCTCCTGCATCTTCGCGCCGCACTCGGGGCAGTTCGGCGGCTTCGGGCGCTTGAGCCGGGTTTTCGTTTTCATCCCTGCAACTCCATCAAAATCTCGTTGACCTCGTTTTCCGTTGGCGCTTTGATGACCTCGCCGTTAAGGTCAAGCCCCAACTGTTCGGACTCGGGCTCGCCGCTCTTGTCGAGCGCCGCGAACGCGTCGCACACGTCGTCAAGGTTCGCCAGCGCGTACAGGAGCGCAAGCCGAGCGATCTCGCGTTGCCGTGCGGTCATGTCATTCTCCTTTCACAGTCACAAGGCCGTCGTGCCCGTGGCGTCACGAGATGCCACGGGGCGAGGGTCTGATGGCTATGTTTTGGCTTTCTGCTTCTTTCTGATGGGTACCTTGTATTCGGCGGCGACCGTATCGGCCCCGCCGTCACCGAGCGACAGGCCGCGCAGTTCCGCGACCAGTTCACAGAGAGCGCGGTTGTATTCGATGTTCTCGGAGTCGAGCATGAGACTCTGCGCCACGTCTTCGGTCATGTCGAGGCGGGCGTTGTTCAGTCGGCGCTCTACCGCTGCCGCGTCTTCCTCGTGACACAGGATGACGACGCCCTTTTCATCTTCAAACAGCCCTAGGGCTTCGCCGTCGAGCCACTCCTTGATTTTGGCGGGCTTGTAGCGGATGAAGTCGTTGGTGCGCCGGAAGGTTGTCATGCTACTTGCCTCCCGTCTTAGAGAGGCAGTCGTCGGATGCACAAGCCGTCGTGTTGTCGTACACGCGCCCGCAGGAGGGACACGTCCACTCACCGCGAATGCTCAATTCCTGCTTGTCTTTCAGTACCACGCAGTAGCCGACCTCATTTCCGTTGATGTCGTGGAGCGCGTAATCGTGCCCCGGCGAAAAATGCGGGTGTCCGTCGATGCGCGTCGCCAGGTTGCGCAGGATACGCGCGGTTTCGGCGTCGCGGAAGTTGACGAAAGCGTCATTCGTCATGTTGATCTCGATAACGAGCTTCATCGGACCTCCTGTAAAATGTAGACACGCGGAGGGGCTCCCGCAGGAGCCCGACCGTGCGGCTACCCCGCGACGATCTCGGGAAACACGATGCAATGCTCCCCTTCCTTCACGCCCTGGGCTTCAAGCGTCTGATCTTCGAGAAGGCGCTTGCCGCCTTCCTTGTGATCGAGCGAGTAGCTCATGGCTTGGCCGTCGGGCGACGTTGTCGGGAGCATCATCTTCGTGATAATGTTCGGGACGATCTTCTTCACGGGCACGGTTGGCGCGATCTGCGCCTTCACCGCCTTTGCGCCCGTTTGATCGAGAAACGTGACCAGAATTCCGTCGTTCATGTCGATCTCCAAAATCAGACCCTCGTATTTACGGCGTCGTGCCGCTTGACGGTTCCTCCGATGGGGGAGTCGTCGAGGGGCACTTAGCGAGAACTTGAAATGCCAGCGCTCGCGCACGTCTTAGCGTCGGTATCTTTTCTTCCAGTTCGCCGGTGATGTAGATAGACGCGTCGGCGTAAAGTTGCAACGCCTCCTGCAGTTCCGCGATCAATCTTGGCGCGTCGGCGCAGAGACGGGCGAAGTCGTTCACGTCCACCGGACTTGCCGGCTCCTGATCCTTGGACTCGCAACGGTGAATTGTGACGAACGGTTGCCCGTCGCGCATAATGCAACGGCCCGGCTCAAGCGTGTAGCGGCTCATGCGTCGCTTCCTTCCTTCTTCTGGGCCAACAGCTTGTCCTCGAGGATCATGCGACACGTCTCGTACAGCGACTCCACATCCTTCATGTCGTAGAGACGGATGCCCCGGCGCGTGAAGCCGCTGTAGCGCTCCGACTCCATGTGTTCGCGGATGTCGAGTACGGTGTCCAAGTCGCCGTTGCGCCCCTGTTGCAAAACGCGGACGCGGTAGCGTCCGACCTTCGGGAACTCCTTGACCGTGGTTCCGTCGAACGGCTTCTTGTCGATCATGCGTTCCTCCGTTTCTTTCCCTTGTGGAAGACGGCGACATGGCGCTCCCATGAACGCACGAATCCGCCGTCGCCTTCCTCTACGACGAATCGCCCGGCGTCCGGGTCTTCGCGATGGGGAGACTCTATCACGGAGAAGTCGCCGTGTGTCAGAGACAGCGCCTTGGCGTTGTTCACGGCCTCTTGCTCCGTCTTGTACCGCTTTATTTCCATTTGGCACCCCATAGTTTCACGTCGGCAGAGAACCCCCGGCGCTTCGCCATGTTCCACGCCTCAGTCCACAGGGCTACGTCGGTGCCCGAGTGAACGTCGGCGTCGTGGCCGACGATTTTCTGGAACGCCTCGGCCATCGCCATGTTAGCGTCGCAAAAGTCGTGGGAGTGGCAGATGTGGGGGTCCAGTTCGTTTTGGTTGCGCTTGTCCACTTCGATCATTTTTTCGGTTCCGAGCCACCTGTTGAGCGTGACCGAGAACTCTTGGGCGATGCGCAAGGGCAATTTCATCATGCGCCCCTCGGCGTGTAGATCGGCTTCTCGCTGATCGTCCACTCGGCGGGCCGCTTGGCCCAGACCTTTCCATTATAGGAGACGTAGCCGATGTACTCGCCGTTCTTGTACACGGGCGGGCTTGTCCAGTTGCCGCCGCCCATATCCCAGAACTCGATGTACTCGCGGCACCGCTTGGCGATAGCGGCAAGCGTACGTGCCGTGACCCTTTGGGGTTCCGACACGGGCGCGTACTG
>Ga0334722_10003005_pt1 | contig 18485 bp, 17 predicted proteins | sample C3_bottom_MG_FD_207210 | JGI IMG/M metagenome (GOLD analysis project Ga0334722, IMG submission 207210) | Sediment microbial communities from Yellowstone Lake, YNP, Wyoming, USA - C3_bottom | ecosystem: Environmental > Aquatic > Freshwater > Lake > Sediment | place: USA: Wyoming | collected...
ACGTCGAACCCGGCGGGAATCACTTGCACCGCTGTGACCTGTTCCTATGGCTTTGTTACGGGTACAGCTGTCGTCTTGACTGAAATGAGCACTGGGTTTACCGAGTGGACTGGCGACTGTCAGGGAACCGGCTTATGTAATGTGACGATGAATGTGACTCATGCCGTGACGGCCACATTCCCGGTGGCTCCGCCTCCTGCGACACTGACAATCTCAAAAGCTGGAACGGGAATGGGTACTGTCGCCTGCAGCATCGATAATGGGGCGACATTCCCTCAATGTCTCACGTCATATGCGAGCGGAACCGCGCTCATCCTGAAGGCGACAGCGGACCCCGGCTCGACCTTCACCGGCTGGAGCAGCGGGACCGGTAATGCGACCGCCTGCAACAACAAGACCGCCAATTGTTCGATGACCTGGACCGCGAATTCGGCGGTGACGGCCAGCTTCACGCTGCCCGTGATGAACTCTGTCACCAGCAGCACAGCTTCTGCCAATGGTGGAGGAGGCACGGTTGCGTGCGGCGCGAATGGCGGGACCGCGGGGCCTTGCGGCAGTTATCCAGTTGGGACGCCGGTCTCGATGATCGCCACGCCCGACAGCGCCTCGAATTTCACAGGCTGGACCAACGGCTCCGGAAACGCGAACGTTGTTGCCTGCAACGGGACCACTGCGCCCTGTCAATTCACGTTGACGGCCAATTCAGCCCTCACGGCCAACTTCAATCTTCCGACGCTCATGGTCGTGGTGTCTGGGACAGGAACGGTGAACTCCAATCCAGCCGGCATCAACAATTGCACCACAAATTGCTCGGCGGCTTTCAACAAGAGCACGTCAATCACGTTGACAGCCGAGGCTGGGTTCACCGGCTGGAGCGGCGGTGGGTGTTCGGGGACTTCGTCAACGTGTCTCGTTAGCCTCACGGCCGATACAACCGTGAACGCGCTTTTCTCGACATCACCCGGCATTGTCTTTCCGCTCACGATCGGTCCCACGTCTCGCTATCTCATTGACCAGAGCAGCGTGCCGTTCCCCATCCTGGGACGCACGGCCTGGTTCATTACTTCGCTCTCGGAGACGGACTACAAGACGTTTATCGACGACACCGTGGCCAAAGGCTATAACGCGATCGAGTTTCATGTCGTGAACCACGACTCGCGAGGCAACAACGAGCCTTTTAGCGGGAACGGTACTCTGCCGTTCAGTAAGCGGCTCGATGGATCAGCCTGGGCTGGCTCGCTTTCATACGGAGATATTAACGACGAGGCGCCTGATTTCTCGCTGCCGAATTTGACATACTGGACGCACGTCGATGCACTTCTCGCTTATGCAGAGTCCAAGGGCATCCTCTGTTTCATGTTCCCCGCTTACGCCGGGAACCAAGGGGGCTCTCAGGGCTGGATGCATGAGATGGTGGCCAACGGCTCGATCAAGATGCAGGCCTACGGTGCCTTTATTGCTACTCGATACAAGACGCGGGGCAACATCGTTTGGATGCTGGGCGGCGACTACGGCCCCTTCAATTTGCCAGAAGAACTCGCCGTCGAACAGGCCATGCTGGCCGGGATGCAGAGTGTCGCAGGACAGCGTAGCACCAACCTCTCTGCTGAGTGGACCGGCCCATCGATCTACACCAATATAGGCGACGCAACAGTACTAGCAGCCGGTACCTTGCAAGGGGCTTATACCTGGCAGGGTGATGTCAACACCTACGCTCGCAACGGCTACTCTCACTTTCCAGTATGGCCCACTTTCTTGCTCGAAGAGCCATACGACGAGGAGGGGCCAGATGGTAATAGCGTCAATCCTAGCGCGACCCAGCCGGTGCGCCGCTTCCAGTGGTGGGGCTGGCTCTCCGGGATTGCCGGCTATATCTCCGGTAACGGCTACGTCTGGCCCTTTAACTCAGGCTGGCAGGCGCATCTGAACACGCAGGGCGTGCAGGACATGGCGCGGCTCAACGCCTTCGTCCGTTGGATCGCGTGGTACAACCTGGTCCCTTCCGGCCTGGGTGGGATGAAGACGCTCGTCGTCGGCAACTCGTCGCCGAGCTCGAGCGCTTACGTGGCTGCGGCGGCGACGCCCGACCGCACGCTGCTGGTTGCCTACGTGCCGCCTGCTCACTCGGGGTCGATCACCATCGACATGACGGCAATGAGCGGCCTGACGCGGGCGCGCTGGTTCAACCCCGCCAGCGCCGCATACACGGTGATTGGTACGTTCGCCAATACCGGCACGCACAGCTTCACGCCGCCCGGAAACAACGGCACCGGCTTCACCGACTGGGTTTTACTTTTGGAAACGCAATAGCGTGAACTAGAAGGAAGAGGCGCTCCCTACTAGCGAGGTGATATGCATCTAAGCGACCATCTGAGCATAACGGCGCCGCTCAAAGACAGGAAACCTGTTGGCGAAAGGGCCAACCGTCTGGAGGGAGAACCCATTCAGGCATTGAACCAGCCCCTGCCGTTCAGCATGAGGACCCGGAACGGCCTGTGTCTTCTCTTGTTGCTTGCTGCCGTCGCATGGTTTTGGCAGCCGCTGGTTTCGCTATTTTCTCTCACGCAACAGCAAGAACATTATTCACACATTGTGCTCATCCCGTGGCTGAGCTTGTATGTGCTCTATCTTGACCGGAAGGCGATCTTCGCCTCAAGGGAGTGGAGCCCGTGGCTGGGATCGCTTGTGATAGGGATGGGGGCTTGGTGCTACTGGTCTGCCGACGCTGCGAGTTTCGCCCCAGACCAATTGTCGATGACGGTATTATCGTTTGTTGTGTTGTGCTGGGGTATCGTTGTGTCCTGTTTCGGGATCACCCTCTGCCGCAAGGTTTCGTTTGGGCTGCTCTGTCTTCTCTTGATGGTGCCGCTTCCGTCTTTTCTTTTGGATGCCATCATTGGATTTCTGCAATCGAGTTCGGCAGAAGCGACTGACGTCCTGTTCTCGCTTCTCGGCGTTCCGGTCTTTCGGCAGGGGTTCGTGTTCAGTCTGTCGAATTTCACGATCCATGTTGCGGAGGAATGCAGCGGCATCCGCTCGGCCCTTTCCCTCATCATTACCAGTCTCGTAGCCGGGCATTTCTTCCTTCGATCCGCCTGGACGAAGATGGGGCTGGTGGCGGTCGTCGTTCCGCTCGCAATCATCAAGAATGCCTTCCGCATTGTCGGGCTGTCCCTTTTAGCCAATTATGTGGATCCGACGTTCATTACGGATAGCGCGTTACACCGTAGCGGGGGCATTCCGCTCTTTCTCCTCTCCCTTGTCGTGCTCCTTTTTTTTGCCTGGCTGCTACGCAGATGTGAGAAAAGTTTGGGTGCTTCCCACCTGCATGATCGTATACTTTCTAACTGCGGGGGATCTGTATCTCGGACCTATGCCAGTTTGACGGCCACCTGGGGAATGATGTCTTCACCGTACACTGGGGTCTATGCGATCGATCCACTGCAGGATGATCGGTGGCCTGAGTTCATCGTCCGACACCCAAATGCCTCGGTGTTCCATACGCGAGGCTGGCTGGGTGCATTGCAGGCATCCTATGGGTATGCACCGGTTGCCTTTACCACATCCGCTCCAGCAGAGAAGCTAACCAATGCCTTGCTCTTCTGCGTGGTGCGAAGCTGGCTGACCGGCAGCCGGCTTGTCTCGCTGCCCTTCTCCGATCACTGTGAACCGCTTGTTGAAGATGCCGCTCAGTTCAGAAAGCTTTATATCCATGTTGAGTCATTGAGGAAGAAGGAACGGTGGAAATATGTGGAAATACGATCCGCGAATTCCCTCTTGGATTTCGACGGCAACTTCAGCCGTGACACTACCTATCATCTCCATCGGCTTGATCTTCGCCCCAGTCTCGATGCGTTGCATAAAGGATTTCATAAGGATTGCATCCAGCGAAAGATCAGTCGGGCGGAGCGTGAATCCCTTACCTATGAAGCGGGCCGTAGCCCGTTGTTGCTCCAGCAATTGTACGGATTGCTCCGGCTGACTCGGTCGCGGCACCACCTCCCACCGCAGCCGTTCGAATGGTTTCAGAATCTCGTGGCCTGCATGGAAAAGGAAGTCTGTATTAGAGTTGCCTCCAAGTTCGGCCAGCCCATTGCAGGTATTTTGACGTTGGATCATGGAAAGAAAATGGTTTACAAGTACGGCGGCTCGGATACGAAATTTAACAATCTTGGCGCCATGCCCATGCTGTTGTGGCAGGCGATCAAGGAGGCCCAAGAAGCCGGGGCAGAAGAACTCGACCTGGGGCGTTCAGATCTCGATAATCCGGGTCTGATTACGTTCAAGGAGCGCTGGTCGGCAGTGAGCTCGACCCTCACGACGTGGCGTGCTCCCGCAGTGACCCTGTCCCCTTCCTTTGAACACATAAAAGTTCGGCTGGCAAAAGAGGTGTTGGCACGTCTCCCGGACACGGTGCTGACGTTGGCGGGGCGATTGCTCTATCGGCATATCGCATAGGCGCCAGGCGTGAAGCGTGAAACGTGAAGTGCAGCAGAGAGTGAACCGTATCTCGTTCCCGGATAGGAGCAGATGGCTGAAAGCTGACTGCTGATAGCTTTAGTCGTCCCGCTGCTCCTCAGACGGGGACAGGCGCCAAAAAGAAGGGCGCCAGTCCCCAAATTGGGAAGGTTCAGCATGATTCTCCCGACATGGGTGTTAATAGCCGCGTTTCAAGTCGCGGCGATTGCCGGTGTCATGGCTTGCATCCTGTTTGTCAGACGACAGGCCAGGTCCTCACACCGAAGTCTCGCGGCGCTGTTCGCAGCCATGGCTGTGGCCAACCTGGCAAATCGCGTGGGGCTGCTTGACGAGGCCCATGCATTGTTCTGGCGAGGGACCGCCATGGTGGCAGAACTCGTTCAACCGGCTGCCTTGCTGTATGTCGGGCTGGCATTCTTGAGTCCGGCTAAACAGGGTCTGGATCCATCCGCCCAGTGGCGTGCCCGGATCATGGGGGTAGTCGGCCTGGTGCTGGCCGTCTTAGTGGTGACCGGCCAGGTCTTTCAGTGGAAGACGTTTGAGGGCGGTCAGTCTGCGATTGCGTTGGCCTCATGGGAGTGTCTCCTATGAATAAATATCTTGTCGAATACTATCGATGCCTGGAAAGGCATTGCAAGCTCGGTATGCTAGACTCGCTGTCGAATGAAAACGGCTATTTCAGATTCGGGGTTGAAGGACTTTATTATGGGCACCTTTGCAGAGGGACGCTCTCTCCCAAATTAAATGGAAATCTGCATGATGTGAGTAGCCATGTCGTTGCAAAGAATGGAACTACCTATTTGCCATTTGATGTCACACTAATCGCCGATAATCTCAGATTCGAATTGTATCCAACTGGCTCTTGTCACGGAAAATCGTCTTTCAGTTCATTGCTCGCAGAAATCTACTACCTGCTACGTCCACTTCTGCCGGATGCGGTTAGAAAACATCTCCAGAAGGCACGACTTTCTGATTGGGACACCTTGAAGTTTCCCCGATGGCCTGTTGATCGAAGCGTTGATCTCCTGTTCGAGCAGTTATTGCTTGCGTCGATCAGGGCGCAGGGGCTAGAGCGAATCCCATTTATTTGGTTTTGGCCGGATGGTGCACCGAGTTGTGCCGTCATGACCCACGACTTGGAGACAATGCGGGGACGTGACTTCTGCGCGACGGTGATGGATCTTGATGATGCTTACGGAATTAAGGCCGCCATCTCAATCGTGCCCGAGCTTCGTTATGAAGTGACCAAAGAGTACTTGGATTCGATCTGGAAGCGCGACTTCGAAGTATGCGTCCATGACTTGAACCATGACGGCCGTCTTTTCAAAGATCGGAAAGAATATCTGGTACGCGTTGAGAAGATTAATGCCTACGGCAAACAATACGGAGCGACTGGATTCCGATCTGCTGTCCTATACCGAAACCAGATGTGGTTTGATCAGCTAAAATTTTCTTACGACATGTCAGTTCCTAATGTTGCACATTTAGAGCCACAACGTGGAGGCTGCTGTACCGTCATGCCTTACTTTGTGGGAGATATTTTGGAGTTGCCAGTTACGACGACTCAAGACTATGCCCTCTTCAACTACTTGAACAAGTATTCGATCGACCTGTGGAAACACCAAACTGAGCTCATTATAGAAAAACACGGGCTAATCAATTTCATTATCCATCCCGATTACATCCAGAAACCGCGAGGGTGGGGTGTGTACAATGAATTGCTGGCCTACCTCGCCCAGCTGCGAGACGAAAAGAAGTTATGGATTCCAATGCCTGGCGAGGTTGATCGGTGGTGGAGACAACGAGCCAAGATGACAATCGTCGAAGATCAGCACGGAGTACGGATTGAAGGGGAGGGTAGTGAGCGGGCTCGAGTTGCCTATGCAAGCGAGATGAATGGGAGACTTGTCTATACACTTCAACCGGTACCGGCATTAGACTGAAGTTCCTCAACCGGGATCGCGCATTTATCCTGTCGAATCATACCATTAGCTGATTCTGCGCTGTTGTTGTTCTGGCTACACAGTGATGGCTTGGAGCAGTTCGAGTGCCCGCGCCTGTTTGGGGTTCGCCGTGGTGACGATCTCGAAGCGCGGCGCATCGTCGCCACGGCCTCGGGTGCGGCAGGTGTTCCGCACAATGGTGCTGAGTTCGTCCTGCAAGGTGCGAAAGCTGTGTGTCGACGTGCCGTCTTCGAGGCGGTGCGTCGAGGCTTTGCGCTGCGCGGGCGCCACCGGATCGCGCGTGGCCTTCGCCGCGAGGTGCTCGTCGGCGAACAGCAACTCGCGCCACGCCTCGCGCATGTGCCACTCCACGTAATAGGCCAGCACGCACAGGAATATGTGGGCACGCACGCGGTTTTCCGTGCGGTGGTGAATCGGGCGGATCTTCAGGTCTACCGTCTTGATCGTGCGAAACGCTCGCTCGACTTGGGCGAGCGCCTTGTAGGTGCGCACTAGTTCTGCGCGGTCCATCTCCGTGGGCGCAAGCGGGCTGCGGATCACATACAGCCCATCGAGTGCCGCTTCCGCCGCCACCGAGGCGGCCAGCACCTGGTAGCTAAAGTTTTGCTCGCCGATGTGGAGTTCGATGTGCTTGGCCATCTTGAACTTGTGCAGCACCTTGCCCACGCGCACCCCGATCTTGCCCGCTCCACGCAGGGCGCCGCGCTCGACCATCGCCCGCACCCGCTCCAACTCCTCCTGTGTGGCCACCAGCAGCGCCTGGCGCTTGTGCCCGCGCAGACGCCCCAGCACCTCGTTGCGGCACGCCACCAGTCGCTCGCCCGGGTAATCCGGATGGGTGATCTCGAACAGGTTACGCGCGTCAAACAGCCCCAACTGTAGCGCCCCGCCTTCCACCAGTGCGCGAATCTGCGCGCTCTTCAGCGCCGTGATCCACGCCAGCCCCGCATGGGTGCGCAGCTGCTCCACCGCCGCTTGGCTGATCATCCCCCGGTCACCCACCAGCACCACCTGTTCGATCCCGAAGTCGCGCTTCAGACGCAGCACCTGCGGCAGCAGCGTCGAAGGGTCGCTGACGTTGCCCTCGTACACCGACACCGCCACCGGGCAGCCACGCCGGTCGGTGAGGAGGCCGTAGTTGACCTGTCGCGTGCCGCGTCTGCCGTCGCGGCTGTAGCCACGCGTGGCCAGCGGGCAGCCACGGCCCTCAAAATAGCTCGACGAGAGATCGTAGAGTGCCCCCGCTCCCTCGCCCAGATGGCGAGCCGCCAATGTCTTCTCGATCCCATCCTGGCGCTGGAGCAGCCAATCCATCGCGTGGTACAGATCATCCTCGTCCGCCCGTGCCACCCCGAACTGCTGCGCCAGCGTCGTGGTGTGCCACCAGCGCGTGGTGGCGAGCTTGGTGCGAGGTGCGAGAATGCGCGCGGCCACCAGCGCGCACACCAGATCGCGTGCTGGCTGCGCGCGGGAACTGAGCAATCTGGCGAAGTCGAGCGTGTGCATGGCTACCGAAACGGCGTGCACATGGCCGTGCGGGAGAGACTGAATGGCGTCGAACAATTCCCCGACTGGCCGCCGTGGCTCGCCACGCAGTACGACGCGAATGGCGTCGATCTGCTCTTCGCTCAGCGTTGAAAGGTTGGCCAACGTGCGTTTTCGCACGCACGAGCCGTCGCGGTAGGACTCGCGCAACAAGAACGTTGGGCGTGAATTGCGGTTCGGCACGACGTCGATGTGCATGGGCACACCCTACAGAAACCGCGCGTGAAAAGCAAGTAATTACATGGCTACATATTTCAGTCGGAGTCTCCCCACCAACCCCTTATTCTTGCTTGTGAAACGCGGCGCAAGAAGGCTTCGGGACGAGGGGAACTTCAGATTAGACAGATGAGGATTTTCTTAAGCCCCCCTGACGGTGGGCCCAAAACAGGGCGGGCCGCGCTTGAGTTGTATAAGTCAAGACTTCATCTGACACACAGCGAGTCCTCACCGGTTTACGCCGCTCAGATTTTCTCCTGCGCCAACGACACACTGTCCAGAAACGTCTGCATCGGGGTCTTGCCGTAGCACCAGCGGCCTTGATGGGGGCGCTGCTGGTTATATGCCTCCATCCACGCTTCGAGATCGGTCTGCAACTCCTCCAGCGTCCGATATATTTTCTTCCGGAACGCGACGCGATAGAACTCAATCAATATGGTTTTGTGGAAGCGCTCGCAGATCCCGTTGGTCTGGGGACGCCGGGTCTTCGTGCGCATGTGATCAATGTTTTCGACGGCGAGTTACAATTCAAACTCTCATACTGCTCGGGTGCGCCGCAATACTCGGTCCCGCGGTCGGTCAGGACACGGTTCAGCGGAATTGCCTGCGTCTCAAAGAACGGCAGTACCCGATCATTCAGGAGATCGGCGGCTGTGACGGGCATCTTCCGGTCATACCGCTTTGCGAACCCCCCGTTGCTGTAGGTGTCGATGAACGTCTGTTAATACATGCGCCCGACGCCCTTGAGTGTCCCCACATAGAAGGTGTTTTGGGCGCCGCAGTAGCCCGGACACTCGCTCTCGAATTCGCCGTGCGCTTCTTTGTCCACCTTCGCCTTCTCCAAGGCTACGACCTGCGCTTCCGTCAGCCCCAGCCCCTCTTAGGCCACCTTGGCCTCCACCGCCTTGAGGCGTTTTCGCATGGTCTCCAGATCATGCCGGAGCCAGATACCGCGCACCCCAGCTGGCGAGATGGTCAGGGCCTGCTTGCGGAGTTCATTGGCCACCCGCACTTGGCCCCACGCCGGTTGGGCCACCGCCATCGACACAATGGCTTGTTCCACCTCCGCCGAGCCCCGATTCTTCAGCAGCGGTTTCTGTCGTGAGATCTCCTGCAGCGCCGCCTCGCCGCCGGTCTCATAGAGTTCTTTGAAGCGATAAAAGCTGTCCCGGCTATAGCCCATCAGCTGACATGCCTTGGAGACATTGCCGAGCTGCTTCGCCAATTCCAATACGCCGACCTTCGCCTTGATGATTTTCTGCTCGGTGGTCATTGTCCTCACTCCTTTCGTGAAGGGGAGGACTCTACCGGACTGTCAGATGAAGTTCTAGCACTTACACTTAAGTCGCATTGTCTCATCTCCTTTTTCTGAATTAGAATAACAGTGCTCTCGTGTGCCATGAAGCATTAGTGACCCCATTCTCTGGTACAGCATTTAGAAATCATGCAACTCGCTCAGACCCTGCCCCGCATACCTCCGTTTGCACACGTAGAACGTCTGCTCGTTGATTCCTACTTGTCGACAGACGTCCACCACGGTCGTCGCGCCCTCCGCTTGCCGCAAGGCGGCCAGTATCTGTTCCTCGATATGCCCACGTCGTCGAGCCATCGTCGGGTCCTCCTTCTGTGTGAAGAAGACCACGCCACGGGCCGTTTCCTCAAGCTCGCGCTGGCCTACTTTTCTGTTTTTGGGTCAGGTAACAAGGCCTGCCGTAAGATGTCATTGCAGAGCACGAGATGGTCGATCTTCTGATTGAGATTTTTGATCTGCTCGTCCTTGAGGGCGTTTTCATCCCTCGGCCGACTCCGCAGCGCGTTTTCGCCCCAGCAGAAACTGCTCCCCCCAGTCCTCCACCTCAACGACCGCCAGCCCGTGCTTCCTGGCCGCTTCAGCCATGGAAGTCTCACCTTTTAGGATGCTCCCAACCAGTGCCACGCGCCGCTTGGCGGTCCACCGCTCAATCGGATCTACTGCGGCTGTTCGCATCTCCACCTCCTCGATCCCCTCAGAACCATGCGTAGAGGTAGTCTCAATTGCAAGGGGAGCAGGATAGTTGATGGCGGTATCTCATGACAAATGGACAGTGGTTTCGCCTTCTGGCCATAGGCTGGGTAATTCTCACCGTAGAGCCGGAGTTTCCTGCCCTTTCTAAGATGGATACATCGTAGCGTTACTTATAGTACTTGAGGCGGGGGTGTCCCTACCTCCTTGGTATTGTTGACAGCGAGAAATTTGGCGTAGGTTGGCCCTGCGTGTAGGGAGTCGGGGGTGGGGAGAGTCATTTGCTTTCAACGTGTTTCTGGAGAGCACCGAGATGACAGTGTTTTTCGCAATATGTTCTCAGCGAGTAGGCCGGGAGAGGCGATGAAAGGCCTGGCGAGCGTCTCTCAGAGGGGCGCGTACAACCAAGAAGCCTTTCGCTCCCTCCTAGAAAGCGAATCAAAGCGTTCCGAGCGCTCTGGCCATTTCTGCCAGATCCTGCTCGTGTATTGGACGGATGCGCAGGGGAGCATTGTGCAGATGGATGCCCCTGTCGCCAAGACCGTGATAGCGGCGGCATTCCGCAGCCTTCGAGAAACGGATTACATCGGGTGGTATCGCGATGGGCGCATCGTCGGCGCGGTGGTAACGGTTCTGGCACGAGAATCTATGGCGCAGGTGTCCACCCATCTTCAGCCACGTCTGGTAGAAAATATCCGGGGGAAGCTCGGCGTCGAGGAGATCAGCCGCCTGCAGATCCGCGTCTGCCGACAGTACGAGTTGGAGGGCCTCGAATCCGGAGAGGGCACCCTCGCCGTGAACTAGGTCCTGAGGGGGCATCGTGTAGCTGTCCGGTGCAGGAGGTGTTGGCAGGCGGTCGTGTATCGATGGGCGGAACATTTTTACGAAGTGAAGCCATGATTAAACTCGGAGTCATCGGGTACGGATACTGGGGGCCGAACATTGTCCGTAACTTCGTGGGACACCACGACTGCAAAGTCGTGGCCGTGTGCGATAAGAATGCTGCGGCATTGGCTCGGGTGTTAGGCCGGCATCCCGGGGTTCACGTGACGACCGAAGTCGAGGAGATCGTCACCTCTCCAGAAATTGACGCAGTGGCCATCGTGACGCCGGTCTCGCACCACTACGAGCTGGCCAAGAAAGCGCTGGAGAATGGCAAGCACGTGTTTGTAGAAAAGCCTTTTACGGCGACCTCCGCGCAAGCGGAGGAACTCGTCGAACTGGCCGAACGCAAGCATCTGCAGATCATGGTGGACCATACGTTTCTCTTCACCGGCGCAGTTCGAAAGATCAAGCAGCTTGTCGACGATGGGACGCTGGGGCCTCTCTATTACTATGATTCGACGCGCGTCAACTTGGGGCTCTTCCAGCATGACGTCAATGTGTTGTGGGATCTCGCTCCGCATGATCTGTCCATCATGGATTATCTGGTCGGGTTGGAGCCGGATTTGGTGGTGGCGACGGGCAGCGCCCATGTGAACTGCCTAGAAGATGTGGCGCATCTGACGGTGTATTTCCCCAATAATGTACTCGCGCACATCAATGTGAATTGGCTCTCGCCGGTCAAGGTGCGTACGACGCTCGTTGGGGGTCAGAAGAAGATGCTCGTATGGAACGATCTGGATCCGGCTGAAAAAGTACGGGTATATGACAAGGGCGCTGATATCAAGACAGCGCTGGGGGTGCATCAACTTCTGGTCAGTTATCGAAGCGGCGATATGTGGGCGCCGAAGGTGGAGGAACTGGAAGCGCTTCAGCTCGAGACCCGCTATTTCTTGGATTGTATCAAGGACGGCAGGAAACCCTTCAATGATGGGCGGGCTGGTCTGCGCGTCGTGCGGATTCTGGAAGCGGCGGAACAGTCGCTCAAGCAGCATAAAGAAGTGGCCTACGCGTCGGTTCGGTGACGGATAACTGGTTTCTCTGGTTTCTCTGGTCTGTCGGGTTTTTGGGTTGAACGAAACTAACCAGATGAACCAAATCAACCAGATAAACAAGACAAACCAAACGAACAAGACCGGAGGAAGTACGATGTCTCCGTGCTCGGAATGGGGCAGGGTCGGGAGCCTGCAACCGATGTTCGACGAGGAGCTCTTTCAGGATAGGGTCACAAGAGAGCGCAAACGTACGGACCGATCCGGACGGGCCATGGTGATGCTGTTGGTTGGTGTGGAGGATAGCCGGCGCGAAAACACGTCAGCATTATTTGCCGGGATTGCCACCGTGTTGGCGGCGATCAAGTCGGACATCGATATCTTCGGATGGTTTGAACGAGCGTCCATCATGGGTCTGCTCGTGCCCGAGATCGATACGGCGGACTTGGCCAGCACCTGCGAGCGGCTCGAATCCAAATTTCGAAAAGAGATCGCGAGTCGGTTTGAAGGGAATCTCACCGCGCGATTGTCGATCAGGCTGCGCGTCTATCCTGAGCCACGGCAACTCGGAGAGGAAGAACGCCAGACGGTGGATCCGTTTCTGTATCCAGACTTGCAGGCAGAGCAAGATAGCTTTGCTACGTTTCAGGTCGTGAAGCGGGGCATGGATATTCTCGGTAGTCTGGCCCTCCTCCTCCTCCTCGCGCCGCTGCTCTTGGCCATTGCGGGGCTTGTCAAATTATCATCGCGTGGGCCGGTGTTGTTTCGCCAGGTGCGAGTCGGGCAGATGTTGAAACCGTTCATGATCTGCAAGTTTCGAACGATGTATGCCAAAGCAGACCATGGGATTCATCATGATTATGTGAGCTGGTTTATTACTTCGAGCGGCAAGGGGCAAGAGCAGGATAAGAATACGGTCTTCAAGTTGACCAAGGATCCGAGGATTACTCCAATAGGACATTTTCTCAGGAAGACGAGCCTCGACGAGCTTCCCCAACTATGGAATGTGCTGGTTGGCCAAATGTCACTGGTTGGTCCGCGGCCTCCGCTGTGGTATGAGGTGCGGCAGTACAAGCCCTGGCATCGTCACCGAGTCTTGGAAGCCAAGCCGGGCATTACAGGGCTGTGGCAGGTGACGGGCCGGAGCCGGACGACGTTCGACGAGATGGTCCGGCTGGACCTGCGCTATGCCAGGGGGCGATCACTCTGGGCCGACATCAAGATTCTCCTTGCAACGCCTGCGGCGGTCATTAAGGGCAAAGGTGCGTGTTGAATAGGAACCGTGAAACGTGAGGCGTGAAACGTTTCAGGTTGCAAGTCTTTGGTTTCTAGTTTCATGTTTCTAGTTTCAAGTTAAATGCTTGGGCACTTGAGTCCTACGATCTTAACTGAGCCAGTGTGACCGGTTTTTTGCCAGATGCGATACCACGTAAGGTCTGGAATGCCGCCAGGGGAGTTTGGCGCCGGGTGAACCGGAACACGAACTCGTCGAGATAGGTCGGCAAGTACCTCGGCTCGACGCCATGGTGGGTGCCTATGAGCCAGGTTTTCAGATTGGAGAAAACGCGGTGGATGTGGGGGACCACGATATGGGCGTGCCCAGGGTTCCCAACGAGACGCTGATCATGCCGGAACCCCTTCAGTGCCATGTTCGAGTACCCGCGCCAACCGTCGGATCGAATGACGGCCCCGGGTTCGACGTGTTCCCTGAGAACGCTCCCGATCATCGCTTCGTCCGCATGGTCAATGAGAGCCAGTCGGAGCCGCCCCGCCTTTGCTCGGGACTCCCCATTCTTATCCGTGTACGAGACGATCTGCACGGCACCGACCACCAAAGACTTGTAGGGTCCGCGGATTACCCCACGACCGCGCAAATGTTTCACGGGCCCACCGATGATGGTCTCATCTGCTTCGACGACGTCAGTCAGCTTTGTTCGCGAATCATTGACCATGCCCCTGCGCAGGCGATTGAGCATGAACCAAGCCGTACGATAGGACCCTAGCCCCAACTGGTGCTGCATTGAATCATGATCAAATTCGATTCAATTCTGGTTGATTGCCGAGGCACTCTGCGCGGCATCCATCGCGCAGCCGCGCGAAAAATCCAACAAATCCAATGGATCACATGCATGAGCCACGAACAGGATCTTCTGGCACGTTGATTGCTGTTGAGCATGGCTAGACAATGATTAACGCGACCTACCAACAGGAGGTGCATGATGAATAGGAATTCTGTTCTGCTCTCAATCGGCGCTGCGCTGGTATTCTCACTCTTCTGTATCGATGCAGGCCTTGCGGGCCAAATCGACAAGAATCAGGATGCCCGCATTCTGATGGCAAGGGAAATGAAAGGAACAGCGAACCTATCAATCAAACAAATATCGAATACGCCAACTCCTTGTGGAGGAAGGACTGGAGCGTCATGTGGGAAGCAGAGCTCGCCCGGATCAGGAGCAATGGCGACAGATGGATCTCGATACACAATTACAACGTCGGCGTCGGTAGCAGGTATGCTGTTCGTCACTAGTCTCATCGTGCTGGTCGCTATTGGCGCCAGAAGGTTGCGACACCATCACGAGCATCACGCATTGACGACAAGAAGGTTCATTTTAACCGGGCTTGGTACCTCAGTAGGAGGTATCAAACCCTTTCTTACTGATGAGTCATTTCCGCCTGGTTCATCTGGTTTGTTTCGTTCATCGAGTTGGTCTGGTTCAACCAAACAAACCAGACAAACCAAATAAACCAAATAACGGTCTTCATCTGAATCCAATTGGATTCTACGGTGATCAAAATAGATTCAGTTGGGAGAGTGCCTGTCATGTTCTCCGCCTTCGTGTTTCCCTTCGACGTCGTGAAAACCTGGCGATTTTGAGGCAATCACGAAGAATTTCCCGAAGCCGGCTGCGCAAGCTACTGGCACATCGATTGCTCCATCCCTCCTCAGGAGGCCCTCAGGCGCTGCAAACCGGCGTGAAACGTAAAACGTGAGGCGCATCTCGCAGGAAGGCAGCCCTGATTGCTAAAGACATACTGCTTGTGGCTCGGACGAGATACGGTGATCTTCGTGATACGTTTCACGTTTCACCTTTCACGTCTCACGCGTAACGATCTTCGGATGAGGCGGGACGCGCAGTCGACCAGCAGTCATTGGGCTCACGTGTGAACACTCAATGGCGAGGATTCACGCCTGAGAACCCAATGGCGATGTGATTCTGGAGCATAGCCAACCAGACCTCCTCCTGGTTGCCAATCTCCTGATTGACTGAGCGTCAACGCCACGGGAGCCCCGGCTCTGCTATCCCCAGAGCTGCGGCTCCCTCCCTTTCGGGTGGGACAGGCGCGGTCAGAAGGCTGAAGTCCGAAGGCTGAGGGTCGGGGTTCGAAGTTCTGAACACTTCAGCCTTCAGACCACCTCACCAGTCCCGCTTTTCTCGCAAGTCTCGCTGCTCGCGCTTGTCGCGCGCCGCTCCGCGATTTCGCGACGAACCGTCATGAATAATGCGGGCTAGGACGTGGGGCATCTCCGACTGATGTCCCTCAGTGTGGTAGACGTGTTATGATATCTCTCGACTAAAGTTCGGCGACCGTTGAGCCCGGTCGGGTGAGCGCCGATCCGTAGACACTGAGCACAGATAGAGGACACTGTTGAGCCCGACAATTTTTAGAGCGGGAGGGTTCCGCTTCTATTTTTTTTCCCGCGAGGAAACACGAATGCACGTTCATGTGCACTGTGAGCGCGGTGAGGCGAAATTCTGGCTGGAACCGACAATCGAACTGGCGCAGAATTCCGGTATGGCCGCTCGGCAAATCCGGGTCGCGAAAACTCTTATTGAGGAGCATTACGATGAAATCCGCAACGCTTGGCAAAAGCACTTCGGGCGCTGAGGTGACGAACATCTCCGGGCATGGATTCTGGCTGCTAGTGGCTGACGAAGAGCTATTTGTTTCGTTCAAAGAGTTTCCCTGGTTCAAAGATGCATCTGTATCAGAGATCCTGAACGTCGAGTGGCCGCAGCCTCATCACCTGTATTGGCCTGGTCTTGATGTGGATGTAGCCGTTGAATCCATCAGGCATCCAGAGAAGTTCCCGCTCATCTCAAAAGAATTGCGCCTAACGAAGCGTACCAGCCGACACGCAGAAGTACGCCGCTGAGCGTAGCCCGCATGATTCATGACAGTTCCTCGTCCCCACCCTCCCATCCCCCATGGCATAAGAATCAGGCGCGGGGCAAATGGGGACGTAAGGCGTAAAGGGTAAGGGCGTTCTGAATCCAATTCGATTCTACGGTAATCAAAATAGATTCAGCTGAAATGTTGCCGGTTATCTCCTGTGCCTTCATCTTTCCCTTCGACTTCGTGAAAACCTGCCAATTTCGAAGCCATCACGAAGAATTTCTCGAAGCCGGCTGCGCAAGCCACTGGCACATCGATTGCTCTATCCCTCCTCAAGAGGCCAGCGGCGAGCGGCACGAAAGCGCGTTCCTCGTGAAGCGGCATTGGGAATGTTGAATGATGGATGTTGAATTATCGGAATCGGCAGCAACTGGCTGTGCAAGAGCATCTGATGAATTCCGAACATTCACCATTCAAAATTCAACATTTAACATTCGACAGATTCGGGCGAGAACCTCCTCCTGGTTGCCAAGCTCCTGATTGACTGAGCGTCAACGCCACGGGAGCCCCGGCTCCGCTATCCTCGGGGCTGCGGCTCCCTCCCAATAGCCAAGCGAGACGGGCAGGACGAGCGAGACGGGCGGGACGAGTGAAGAAGTGCTGAGTTCTGGGTTCTGAGTTGAGGCGGACGGAAAGGGCGGGACAGGCGAGGGTTCGAAGTGTTCGGAACTTCGAACCCCGACCTTCAGCCTTCGGACTTCAGCCTTCAGACCGCGCCTGTCGTAGCGAGGCAGGAATCATGCCCCAAGATATGGTGCTAGCCCGCATTACTCATGAAGCTTCTGCTGCAAGCCTGGATACGCGGCTGCGACGGGCAGTCTCGCTGTTCAGCCCTTCGACATACTGCACGAGTATGCCTCAGAGCTTCACGTCTCCGAGTGCCCGTCTCGCTTCGCGTCTGCACGCTTTCGCGACGAACCTGCATGAATAGTGCGGGTTAGGAGCCTGTCCGACAGTGACCGTTCTATTGCGGCAACAGCAATGTCGAACAGGCTCCTAGTCCGGCTAACTCGAAAAGGCTATTGCTAAAAATGCCGTACAGGTTTAATAGAGGCTGCCACTTGCATGCACGTAGTAGTGCGTGTTTGCTGTGTGTCTGGTTTCTCGCACTGGACCTTCAAAGGAGCCGGCCATGAATGGCACCTCAGGCTTTCAAGAAGTGCTGTCTTCTACCTCTCAATCACCATCGCGTATCGGTTCCTGCACGAGCAACGGCATCAATTCGGATCATGTTCCTGGCACCTTCTCCATACTCACAATCTCATCGCTCTCTCCACAGGCATCAGCACGAAGCGGGAACAGGTTCCTGACACCATTATCCCTGCCTCGGAACAGGTTCCCGGCAGCTCTCTGTACCAAGACGTTGCCACGGATGGCGCCTCAGGTTCGTATGATAAATCGTTTCTTTTCTTCTTCTTACGATCACATCGCTCTCTGTGCAGGCATCCGCACAAAGCGAGAAAAGGTTTCTGTCTCCTGACCTTAGCGGAACAATAAACGTGTAGTGCGATGCCATTGCGGAGAAGAACATGATCAAATTCATTACTGGCCTTCTGGTGCTATTTTTCCTGGCGATATTACCTGTGGACGACATGTGGGCTGCTGAGGGAAGTCCAGTTCTCCATCCATTACCGGAAATTACAGCTACGGATGAGGGGTTGTGCGATCCAACGTACAGCTTCATTACAAACATCCCATTGCGAGCCCAAGAGACTGGTTCCTGGTGCTGGGCTGCGGCCCAACAGATGGTGATGTGGGACCACGGCCATTACATTGAGCAATGTATTATCGCAACCGCCGTACTCAAAGACACTGGCGCCATTGAGTCTGATGAGAATTGTTGCCGTACCGACAGAAAGAATTTACCGGGATGCGCCACAACTGCATGGCCAAACTTCCCCCTCATGGGCTTTAATGCCCGCCCGGTTGATGTGACCAATGTGGACGATCCTCTTGGATCGGGTGGAGTAGATGGATGGAAGGTACTCAAGGCGCAAATCTGTCATGGGCTCCCGTTTCTCATCACGCTTCAGAGCACATACTCACATCAGTACATCGTCAACGGCTACCAAGATGCTGTTTTCTTTGTGATAGATAAATTTGGACCTCCGACGGTATATGGCGTGAGGACTGTCTATGGCATTGACCCTCAGGGTGAAGGGCGTTATGCGGACGGCCATGAGCTTGCAGAGTTGGTGGTATGGACGTATGAGTCTTATAAATATGGTC
>Ga0334722_10003006_pt1 | contig 18482 bp, 13 predicted proteins | sample C3_bottom_MG_FD_207210 | JGI IMG/M metagenome (GOLD analysis project Ga0334722, IMG submission 207210) | Sediment microbial communities from Yellowstone Lake, YNP, Wyoming, USA - C3_bottom | ecosystem: Environmental > Aquatic > Freshwater > Lake > Sediment | place: USA: Wyoming | collected...
AGCAGTTTCAGAACATCAGGATCGTTCCTCCACGCCGATTCCTTGAAATCCTAGCCACTCACCTGGGATAAGATCCCTAGAGTGACAGATGGCCCGCTCCGAGGAGTGGGCCTTTTTTTGGTCAGACGGCATCATGTCAGAAGCGTTGCTGGATGCGACGACCTGGCCGACGTTCCACGACCTGAAAGGAACTGGCCTTTACCCTCGGTGGTCACCTCAAAACCGGCCAAGGGTGGACGGGTCAAAACCGGCCAAGGGAGGCCGTCCGGGACTGGGTTGTTTTACCCTGCCTGCTCCCCTTCCGGCAAGCTCATTTTTGTTCGCCAGCTTCGCGGGCCGCACTTCAGCACGTGTCCGTGGTGAAGGAGGCGGTCGAGCATGGCGCTGACCGCAGCGGCGTCACCCAGCAACTTGCCCCAGTCTTCCACGGGGCGGTTCGAGGTCACCAGCGTACTGGCCCGCTCGTAGCGACGCATGATGAGCTCGAGCAGTTCTTCGGCCGCTGTCAAGGGCAGCTTGCGCATACCGAAGTCATCGATGATGAGCAGCGGGACGGTCACCAGCGACTCTAGGCACTCTTTGCGTGTGCCATCCAGGGTGGCTTCGGCGAGCTCATCGAGCAGGGCATGGGTTTCGCGGTAGAGGACGCGATACCCCTGCTGGATGACGGCCTGGCCGATGGCCTGGGCCATGTGACTTTTGCCGGTCCCGGGTGGACCGAGAAACAGCGCGTCTTCATGCCGGGCGATGAAGGTGCCGGTGGCGAGCTCGAAGACCAGGCTGCGATTCATCTTCTTGTTGAAGGTGAAATCGAAGTTGTCGAGGGTCTTGAGTGGGTCGCGGAACTGGGCCTGCTTGCGCCGGCGCTCCAGCAGCCGGTCGGCGCGCCGCGTGAGCTCGTCAGCGACCAGGCAGGAGATCAGATCCAGCGGGGCCATGGATTCAGCTTGGGCCTGCCGCAGGCGCGTCTCCAACACCGCGGCCATGCCTCCCAGACGTAACTGCCGTAAAGCACGATTGAGTTCGACCAGATTCATGGTGTCTCCTCTCTCCGGTGATGCGTACGCTCGAAAGTTTCTCTGCCCATGCGGGCTCCCACCTGGGGGCGGAAGCCCTCGGTCTTCGCCCGCTTTCGGTTCATAGAAGCCCGCGTGCCCAGGCGGAAGGCCAGCGCCAGTCAAGGGTCCGTCAGGACTTGCGCCAGCCCTTGACGGGCGCGCCTGCCTTCCGCCTACGCTGGCTTCGAACCGAAAGCGGGTCCTCACGGTTCTCCTCCAGGCCATCATTCGTGCAGCTCCTGGGAAGTTCGCGACGGGGCTTCCGGGACCGTGGCGAAAAGCGAACCCTGTTGCTCTTGCTCCTGCATCCGCTGCTGGATGAGATCGCGGTAGTGCACCAGCTCGCGGATGAGCGGATCGACTTGCTGCAAGGTGAGGGGCGCCTGCGGGCGCCGTTCCAAATAGCGGCGCACGAAGCGATATTCGTGAACCCCCAGTTCGAGAGCGGCCGCGCAGGCCTCCTCGACTGCCGCCAGGCCGAACTTCTTGGCTAAGGCGAGCACGCCCAGCATGCGGCGCGCCCCCAGTTCTCCTTGCTGGCGATGAATGGCTTGGCAGAAGGCGCCGATGTGAGTCCCAGCGCGTCCCGCTCGCGCCAGCAACTGCAGGGTGCTGAGCGGTGTCCGCTTCGGGTAGTCTTCGTTCCGGATGCGGTACCCACCCCGTTTCTGGCGGACATGCTCGCGCAAGAGTTGGCCGGTCCGAGGGTCGAGCAGGCGCACGTAGAGCTCATCCCACTGCATGTTGAGCTGCCGCCCGATCCAGCCAAGTGGAGCCCCGTAGTAGGCGGCCTCGACCTCCACACAGCCGTCCAAGTGCACGGTGCGCTGGCCGTACTGGTAATAGCGGAAGGGCTCGAGCGGCAGGGGCACGAGAGCCGGTTTTTCCTCGGCGAACATGGCGGCCACTTGCCGCTTGGTGGTGCCGTGGATGCGCGTGTCCGCCCAGTGCGCTTCCCAGCGATCGAGATAAGCCTGGGCTTCCTCCAGGCTCTCGAAGCGGAGTCCCTTGAGCGGGGTTCTTTGGGCGTGACCGATGCCGGATTCCACTTTCCCTTTGCGATCCGGATCCTGAATCCGGCAAGGCAAGGCGACGGCGCCGTAGTGCGCGAGCACGTCGCGGTAGAGGGGATTGAGCGTGGGATCGTAGATGTCGGGGACCAGCACGCCCTCGCGCAGGTTGTCGAGGACCACAACTCTGACGGCGCCGCCCAAGCGGCGGAAGGCCTTCTCGTGGAGTTCCGCCCAGGTACGCGAGTTGGAGCGGAACACCAGCAGGCGGACCGCCTTGCGACTGTACCCGAGCGTCATCACGAACAGCCGCGTGCGCCGGTGCTTGCCGCTCTGAGGATCGCGCACCATGGGGCCCTTGCCGTAATCGACTTGGGCCTCTTGGCCCGGCGCGGTCACGATCACCGGGTGGGCTTCGGGCGCTTGCGCTCCCCGGAGCCGGCGGACGAAGCGCTTGACGCTCTGATAGCCGCTGGCGAAACCGTACTGGGAAACGAGGTCCTGCCAGATCGCCATGGCGTTGCGCCCTCGCGCGAGTCCGAGTTCGATCACCTCACGGTAGGGTTCGCAGGCGCTGGCCGTGGGACCCCGCGTGGGACGCCCTGAGTCGGTGGTCATCCCGCGTTGCGGGACCGGTTTTGCGGTGGCAGGTTCGGGGGTCAGTTCGGGGGTAGGTTCTTGCGGATCAGGGTCGGGGGGCACCCTTTGGGTCGGCTTCCCCACACCAAAGTCGGTGGTCACCTCTTTGGCCGGTTTTGATCCCGCAAGCGCGGGACGCCGTCCCCACCCGCCCGGCGGTCGCACAGCAATCCCGGCCGCTTTCAGGTATACGCTTGCCGTCTCCCGGCGTACGCCGGTGGCTTGCTCGATTCGCCGCAGCGACCAGCTCAGCCGCCCTAATGCGATGACTTGCTGTTTCTTTTCGTCACTCAAGACATTGGCCATGCCGACCGAGGGTACAAACCCTCGCGCCGGAGTCAATGTCCCGGAGGTCGTCTCCGTTGGCCGGTTTTCAGGTGACCATCAATGGCCGGTTTTGGGTGACCGCTGAGGCCTTTACGAGCGAGGCCGAGAAATCCATGATCAGATTTACGGCCCGATTATCCCCTACCACAGCGATCCGAGGAGCAAGCGGGAGACCGGCGCGAGTATTCGCTTCGAGATGGTCCACGGCAGAGAACCGAAGGTCGGCGAAATCTTGACGTACGAAGACCTAGAAAAGGCGTGGCCTCGGGAGCGCAAGTTGAGGGAAATGGAAGTGTCGTTGTTCTGCGAGGCGTGGGGGCGGCGGGTCCCAGGCCTGCCGTGCCCTCTGAAGTGGGAAGGCGGCAAGTTGTTCCGCCGCTCGGCTGCTTCGCAGGGCCGTGAGTGGGTCGAGTACACAGGGGATTATCCCCGGCGGAACTGGGCCTGCGTGGAGCAGGAAGTTCTCAACATTCCCGATTACTACGGCTACTGGGGGATGGACGCGCCGCTCGATGCACCATTGCGTGTGCGTGCGGTCAGGTTTGTCGAAAGCGAGGATGGGAGACAAAGGGCGGAACCGTTGCAGGCAAAAAGTGAGATCGCGTGAGGGTCAGAAGCGGGAGCACGCTGCGTGTAACGGTATCAAAGGCAAGGCGTGTTACACGACTTGCGATCCGGTTGGCGGGAGGGACGCACGATGGGTGGCAGAGTCTACTCCTACGGCATCAAACAATCATGTGATTCAGGCGCACCGGACGTGTCAGCCAAGGCAGCCGACAGATGCTCAAGGCGAGGCTGGCGGCACTCCCCGAATCCGACCAGGACGCCGTGCTTGACTATCTGGAACAGCAACTGAACATCGCCCGCCAAGAGTGGAAGCGTCAGGCTGGGGAGCCCGAGGTATCCCCGCCAGCAGCGTTGCGCGAGAGCGCGAGAGCCTGCCACGAGTCCCGCAAGAATAAGAAGTGAGTCGTCGTCATACTGTATTCTTTCGCAGCATTGACTCTTAATCATCCCGCACGATTCGAGGCATAAAAGAGTTTCCAGAGTTCGCGCACGATTCGGGATTGGGTTTCAGGATCGGCGCTACACTTTCCTGCCGACTTACTTTTTCGTGGCCACAATGAAATTCATCCCGCGTTTCTTGCACCAATTGCGGGCCGCCTCATGCTTGCGGAGCGTGTCAGGGTTTTCGAGAAACTGCGTCGCCGAGGATCCGCTGATTATTGCTTCCGAGTCGACGACCACTCGTCGTGATCCGACCGAACGCGCTACGGACGAGCGGCGAGATATTGCTCCGGATTCAAACCCACTACGAGCTTGGGTGGCTACTTGTTCGGGTTGGGTGCTAAAACCATCGGGCTCTTATAGGATTACTGGAAGTCTAATTTGCCTAAACGCGGTTTGACCGCAGGGGCCCAGATTCAAGTCGTGTCCGACGGGCCAAACCCGTCAAGTAGTCCACACGACCCGCTCCGATTACCTGCTCCGGGTGAGGTAACTTTTGAGCAATCGTTCTTCTCCCCCAGATGATATGCGGGTGGGGTGCGGGTCAATCTCAGGCTCTTCTTCATTCACTCAGTGCCAATCGCCAGCTGCGACAAAGCCCGCCCAGTAGAAGGGATGAGTGCTCTGGCCTTTGGCGCGGCGCTGGCGTAAGACTCCCAGGCTGGCTTCGTGCACCGATTCTGCCGTGCTCAAGCCGTTGATAAAACGCCCACGGTAGAGCTTGGCGATCCAATGCCGTGCGGCTTGGTCCTCGACGGGCCAAAGGCTCATGATCACCGTGCGCGCTCCCGCCACCTGGAACGCCCGGCGCAAGCCGAAGACTCCTTCTCCCGCTCGCACCTCGCCGATACCCGTATCGCAACCCGAGAGCACTGCCCACTGCACGCCATCAAGATCCAGCGCCGCGATCTCTTCGGCTGTCAGGATGCCGTCCTCCTCATTAGGTCCGGCGGCTCGACGATGGTTTGCTCCGGCTAGCACCAACCCCGACAGCAGCAGGGGATTCTCGCCGACAACTGCTGTGGGTTGCGCTTCGTTAACGGGCTTCCCCGAGGGCTCCAATGCCGAAGCGCAGTGCCCGCCGAGGAAGAAACCATGCGTGGCCAAATGCAGCACTTGCCTTCCTGGGGCGTCCTGTTTGAACGCTGCTTCGTTGGCCTCCGTCCCGCTCAGATAGAGAATACTTCTGGCGTTCGGGAGTCCCGCGCCTCGCACCTGCGGGGTTTCGCTCTGATTCGTGCGGGGGCCCTTCTTCCAGAGAGATACGACCTCCTCGGCTTCCTGGCCCGAAGCCGGGAGAGGTTCAAAGCGCAGCGACTGGAATTCACCGCAAGCCGAGCGGTTTCCCCGGAAGGGGTGCAAGGCCGCAAACTGCACCGGCGGGCTGGTTTCCGGCGCCTGAATTTTGGGGGCGAGCGCCGCGAAGAGCTTGGTCTCGTCAAAGGCTGGAGCGCCCAGAGCGAGCAAGCCCTCATTTTTTGCGCGCGTCTCAGGGGGAACCAGGTCGCGCTCTGCTGAGAGGTAGTGAATAAGCGGCCCCCGGTCGATGAGATAGCTGGCCTGCTCGACCGGCAGAGCGGCGAAGCTCACCAGATTGAGCGCTCCGTCGGGAACCACGAAGACGCGCTTGGCTTCCTGGAGGTGGGTGGCGAGCGGGTCCCAGACCTTCCGCCGCAGTTCCGTGGCCGTGGTGCGGTAAGCGACCTCGGATCGCTTGGGAGAGTGTCCAGGAGCCATCGCTTCTTGCGCCATCTGCGCGCGCCAACGCGAGACTAGACCATCGATTTCTTTGGCACTCCCAAGCGGAACAACTTGCGGTTCTTTCTGACCACTAAGCTGAATAAACGCCAAGTAGGAGGGGGCAGGTTGAAGCGGTTTGCCGACTTGCTTCTGACCGAATTCGTATCGCCCGTAGCGAACGAAGGCCACCAGAGCACTGTCCGAAGGAAGAGCAGCTACGACCTCTTCTAGCCCGACCCGGCTCCTCGTTTGCTCCTCCCGGAAGGTCATGCTTTTCTCCGCCAGGGCGCGCTCCGCCTGCTCCTTCTCCTGGCGAGTCTTGTCCAGCCGTGCGCGATATCGCTCGGGCGCGTCATTGCCCGGTCCGCGAACTGAGAGATTCGCCAGACGTTCACGGACGGAAGCTAAGGTCCTGGCAAGGTGGGCGATTTCGGGCTCTTCAGTCCCAGCAATCGCGTGGTGGCGCTCCGCCATCTCGTCGAGCACCAGCGCCCGCGATCGGCTCACCGCATCCCACACCGATTGCTCCGTTGCGGGGTATCTCGTCAGGCCTTCGGCAAGGGTCAATGCCACATCGAGACCGGAGGTTCTCGCCGTGGCGTACGCCAGCGCCTGCCGCTCCGGGAGCGTTTGGGCCGTCAAGCTCAAGTGGTCTCGGCTGATCTTCTCCGCACGGAGAGCCGCGGCCGCAGCCCGAACGGGATCATTGGTTGAGGCAAACACTTTCGCGAGACCTTCCCACGCGAACGCTAGTTCATGATAATCGGGGCCGGCGATCTTCTCCCAAATGGCTACTGCACGCTCCCACGTCGGCCGCGCGGCCGCATAATCCCCAGTTGCGTGATGCAGTTCTGCAAGAGTGGTCAATAGTCCTGGAAGCTCTGGACTCTCCGGGCCGAGCGCTTTCTCCACAATGAGTATGGCGCGCTCCTGGATTGGGCGCGCTGCCTCATATTTGCCCATCTTCACGAGGACATCGGCAATGTTGTTCAGGGGATCGACAAGCGAGGGGTGTTCGGGGCCATTGACCTTCTCCTGCAGGGCCAGCGAACGCTCGAATATCTGTTTAGCACCGGCGTAATCGCCTGTGCTCCACAACACGGCCCCAAGATTGTTGAGACATAGCGCAGTCTGGGGATGCTCGGGTCCAAGCGTCTTTTCGTAGATGGCCAGCGCGCGCTCTTGATAATCCTTTGCGCCTGCAAAGTCGCCGATTTCCCGAAGCAGATTTCCAAGATTGTTCAACACACTGGCAACTTCCGGACGCTCGGAACCTAGCGTTTTCTCATCAATCGCCAAAACACGCTCATACGCCCGTCGCGCCCCGGCATAATCCCCGGCGGAATTCAATACATTGGCGAGAATTTCCAGCGTCTCGGCGACTTGGGGGTGGTCGGGTCCCAGGACCTTCTGACGAATCGCCAGCGCCCGCTCAAGGAACGGTTTCGCGGCGGCGTAGTCACCCATAGTCCAGGCCACCCTGCCAAGGTTGTGAAGCGGCTTTGCGACTTCGGGGTGATCCGGGCCGAACGCCTTTTCGCGGATGGCCAGCACTTGCTCAAAGCACAGCTTCGCCCGGGCGTGATCGCCCGCGATGTCGAACAAGATACCGAGGAGGTTAAGACTTTTGGCTAACTCGGGATGGTCGGGTCCAAGAAGCTTCTCCTTGGTTGCTACGGCGCGTTCCGCTAAGGCCTGTGTCTCCGGGTTGCTTGCTTTTCCCCCACGGAAGAGAGCCTCGACAAGGAGATCCAGCACTTCGGCAACTTCCGCTGATTGGCGCCCGCTGCGGGCCTCGCTCTCAGCAAGAAGGGTTCTTGCGGCGCCTTCCGCCTCCGCATAATGAACTTCTTTGATCAGCTTCCGTATCTTCTCCAGGTCGTCGGGAGCAGCGGAAGCGTTGGCCTGCAAAGCCTTCCCTTCGGTGCCGGGAACGGGGTCGGAGCGCTTCTGCCCGGCGGGTGTTATTGTCTCCAGCTGCATTTCGAGCGCGGGCGCGACGGCTGCGGCGAGCGCCGCGAGCACGACTGCGCGCGCAATTCCAGCCGAAAGACCTCGTATCGGGCTGAGGGCTCGCATTACCCACCTCGCTCCCACGGAAGAATCATGCCTTGCTTAAGCGTCGCTAGTAGTCAAGCCGGCTCAAGTGATTGTTCTGCTCACCGGCCAGTATCCCGTTGTAGATTCCACGATTCGTGTTGTACGTAAAGTGGGCATACGCACGACTTAAGCCCGGGGTTCCTGTTCCGCGGGCGGCAATCCCGATATAGTCCCCGAAAAACGGATATGTAAGCATCACAGGGTCGGCTGTGGTCTCATCGAGCAAGGTAGTCACCTGCCGCTTGGGACCTATGCGGTTCGGAATTGCCATCCCAGGGCGGATCTGATTGAGGAAGACCTGCACCCGGTGCTGAGAGGGATCGTTCTCAGAACTGTAATATGCGATGTTCGTAATGTTTGTGGAGCGATCGGTCTTGATCCACGGGAAGAATTGGTGCTGGGCCTCAGTATTCACACCGGTAACGGGCGCCCAACTTACGCCGTTGTTATTCGACGCTGTCATGACTACGTCTGCATCCGAGCAGGCGAACAGAAAAGAGAGCACATTGGGCACTTTGCAGCGGTCCCAGACCACGATCGTTTGCACTGTCCCGTCTGGTTCTGTTTGATGGTCGTGCTTGGGGTAAGTGAGGATCCCGAAATCCTCCCCGGTCACACTCACGAGGAGAGGCTGGGCTTCTCTAACGATAAGCGTTGGTGCAGAACAACTGGGAGGCTGAGGAGCACCCGCCGCAGCGCAAGTGACGTACTTGAGATCGAAAAACACGCAGGGCGTCGAGGGGGAGCCAAAGCATTCATCCCAGTTGTGAACTATATTGACGTAACTCACGGTGACATCACCATCCGGCCGGACCGACACGTGGGAGAGCTGAGTGTACTCCCCGTTCGCAGCGAGTCCGTCGCTGCCGCTGATGGTCTGAGGGGTGGAACAGGCGGATAGGTCGTTCTTGCACGCCACCAAATCCATGGTTTGGTCCCAGGTGCTCATGTTGATCGCCGTATTCGTAACATAGACGTCGCCGGCACCGATTCCGCTCCCTGTTAGGCGCTCGTCCACCGCGAGGTGAGGCTTGTCAACCCAAGTTCCACCAGGCGTGGAACCTAGGCTGGAGAGGTTAAGTGCACGGCTCGTTGGCCAACACGCTGTGTCGTTGTATTCGTGTGTTCCGGGCGGACAGACAGCCGGGTTTGTCAGCGTGGCAGCAGTCGTCCGGAACGTACCCACGGAGTAGTCAGATATCGTCCAGTCACCGCTATTGCCAAAATGCAGGTCAGCGGCGAAAAATGCATCTCGCGCGGGGTCCGCCGCGATGACGGGATCACCGAAACCGAATAAGGTAATCCCGTTCACGTCCACTATGGAGGGCAGACCCCCGTCAAACTGCGCGCGACAGTCGAAGCCAGTTGTGTGAACATAGAATCCGGTTAAGCTCCATCCTATCCCTCCGAAGACACCCCGCCAGTCATTGGCAGCTCCCACAATGAGATCGGAATTTAGACCCGGCCGGTCGCGGAGAAAGTCAACGGACTCCTCGTTCTGGGGCATGGGCATGGTTCCACCAGCAAAGAGGGAGAGAACTGGGTCCCCCGTTCGCGGCTCCAAATTGAATGGGGTTCCAGCAAGTTGCCCGCAGCCAGCACCGGTCCCCGCAGAGGCTCCGCCACCTCTAAAGCTGCGGGTATCGAATGTCGGCCTGGAGGGAGTGGGTCCGCTGACCTCTTCCCCGAAAAACTTCAAGAGCCCCCTCGCAACTGGATGCGGGGACATTCGAAGGATCTGCTTCCCGCGCTCCGACGCCAGAAACCTGATGGGCCCGGAGATAGGCGCGCCGAGCTTGTCAAAGGGTTTGGGGTTGAAGGTGAACTTGCCCCCCGAACCATCCCATCCCCACGGGCCTTGAGAAAAGAGCCCACGCGCAACAAAAACGCCAATGAGTACCAGCGCTAACACGAGCGTTCGCGATTTCATGGTTTCCTCCTTCGCCAAGACTTGTTTCCCCCGTTGTGGGCTTGCGTGCGGTTGCAGGCCTCGGACGCTCCGCGAACACGCCCCCCGCGGCGGCCGCTAGGCAACTTCGACCAACAGGAGCCTCGGGCCGGCGCCGTTTGAACATCATTGCGACTTAACATGAGGACGTCCGTCGGTGCAGCCCACCTCATTGAGGCTGGTGCAATTCCTTGCTCAACCTCTCCACTTGTTGAAGCAGCTCTCGTGCCTCTTTCTCGTGTTCTCCCTGAAGTTGGAGGGTTATGTTCAATTCGGCCCAGGCGGCAGGCGCGTCGTCTTTGCGCAGGTGACATTTGGCGAGGTAGAGGTGGGCATCTTCGAGGTAGGGGGAATCGCCGAGCGCTACCGTCCTGCGCAGTCGCTCGATAGCGGCATCGGTCTGGTCCGTCATGAGGTAACAGATGCCGAGGAAGAAGTTGGTTTCTATCGCTTGGGGATCGAGTTTCAATGACGCGCGCAGCCCCGGGATCGCGGCGGCATAATCTCCTTTCACGTAGTGCCGCATCGCAGCACGAAAGCGCTGCGTGGCTTCGTCCTCTGCGCCTCGCAGTGTGGACGGTACATAGTCGGGCGGCCGCACTTGCGCTAATTCAATCAACGACGGAACCGACGCGGGCTGCGGTGCGGTGGGCTTTACAACGATCGCCGGCGATTTCACGGGCGCAACTCCGGGCCGCCACATCCACCACCCAAAGCCAAGCGCGAGCATCGCCACCGCCGCGGCTGGAGCCCAAGCCCAGCGCCAAAGCCTGTGCGGCCGCATGGCAGGTTCCCCACGAATCGCGGGCGCGGCATGCTTGAGTTCCGCCTGCAGCGCGCGATAGGTCTCAACTTCTTCGAAGCAGCGCCCACATTCAAAGAAGTGCTTCTCAAACGATTCCTGCTCGGTTTCGCTCAACTGGCCGAGCAGGTATTTCTCGGTGATCTCTTCCTTCATGATGCGATCACAATCCATCGTGCCTCATCTGAACCTGTGGTCAGAAAGTTCACTTTCGTGACAGCTTTTTCAGCAGTTCCATCACTTTCCTGACCGCGCGGGATTTGCGCTGGCGGACTACCTCCGAGGTAAGACTCAATCGACTCGCAATTTCACCCGGCTTCAGGCCCTCCACCAGGGTGGCCAGCAGGATTTTCTGGTCCGTGGCAGCCAGCCGCTCCAGGGCGAGGCGCACCAGGCTGACGCGCTCGCGGTGTTCGAAATCATCCGCAGTTTGGGCGAGCGGGAGATCCGGGGTGAGCGCCTGCATCTCGGGCCGCTGGCTGCGGGCTCGCAGGAAGTTGTTGGCAAGGTTCCGTGCTGTTCCGTGCACAAAGGCTGCGAGCCGATCTGCCTCGTGCATCTGGCCGTCGCGAAGCGCCCGTAATACCGCGAAGAGCACATCCTGGGTGAGTTCGCGGGCTGCCTCGGGGTCGCGCGTCCGCGCGAGCATCATGACAAAGACTTTGTTGCGAAAGAGCCGGGCGAGTTCGTCGTCGGCGACAGGGTCGCCGCTGTGGATGCGTTCCGCAAGCAGCGCGGAAGCTTGCGGGCTTAGTAACGTATCGCGCACGGAAAAACCCCCTGACGTCCCTTGGCGCAAATCATACTTCTTTTCCCAGCGGGCAAAAGGGAAAAAAGTACGCCAAGGAGGGACAAAAATGAATGCGGCAATTTGTCCGAAACCGAGATTCACCCCCAGTCCTGCCGCAATTCTCAACGTTCGCGCGCTGATTGAAGCGATTTTCTGTCACGTTTGATGTGCGCACGCCACTACGTACGCGACATGAAATCAATGCTCAAAAGCTTCGGACAAAGCAGCACTTCGCAACCGGGCGCTTCTCGGTAGGAGATCAAGGAGGAAAAACATGAACACCCATAGAGGACTCTTTCTAGCATTGGTCGCGCTTCTGATCGCGGCATCGCTAAGCACCGCTAGTAGGGCGCAAGCGAAGCAACCTCAGTCCCAGCCACCTCCCGATCCCGCCATTGTCTTCGAAGCGGGGCACCCCGGCGGGGTAGTAGATCTCATGGTCATGAACAGCGACGGCTCAAACAAGAAGATCTTGCTGCGCGGCGGCCACCACCACATGCCCAGTTGGTCACCCGACAGGAGCCAAGTGGTGTTCTCCAGCGATACCAACGGGCCGGGCATCTATCTTATCAATCGGGACGGTACGGGCCTGTGCAAGGTGGTTGGCACCAGCGGCGATTCTTACCCCGGGCCTTATGTCGGCCCAGTTTGGTCCCCTCTTCCTTTTGGCGACGGTTTTCACAGGATCGCCTACGCCGACACTTCTGCGGGTAGCCCCGACCTGTTGCTCGTCAAGGCGATGTGCAACGCGCCTGCGCCGACGAACCTGACGCAATCCGACCTGAAAACTGAATGGTTCCCAACCTGGTCACGTTCCGCGCGTCGAATTGCAGCTGCAGTCGAGGATTACTCCGTGAGCCCATCGACCGAGGGAATTGTTGTCTACGACCTGACGGATTACGGCACTCTCATCAGCCAGACAAATGTCACAAGTATTCCTGGTTGCCCTCTGGCCACGCGGTGGGTCGCAGAACCCGACTGGGGGAAGACGCAGGACAAGCTCGTAGTGGAGGCGAATCTTCCCTTCGGTGACGTCGGAGATCTGTGGATCATCGACCTCAACAATCCCTGCAACGCCCAAAACCTCACCCTATCGGCCAACTCACGTGACGACGAGCCGAGTTGGTCCGCTAATGATTCGGAGATTGTCTACCGGCGGCAGCCGTTTGCTAACGGCCAATTCGGATATCCGGTCTCGCTTTACAAGATCAACGCTACTACTCACGCCTTGACGGAATTGATGCGCGGCGGGACGGGCAAGCCCGTCGTTAACGATATGCATTTCCCTGACTGGCGGCGCTGAGACCGCATCTGCCGTCCTAACCATACGTGGTGCAAGAGGCGCGGGTGCTGGTAATCGGAAAGGATCTTTGAGGTGATAGGGAGGATCAAATGAAGAAGACAAAACTTCTTGGCTCGATAACAGCATTCCTTTTCGTGATTGTCTCCATAGGGGCACAGCTGGCAATGGCCCAGACCGGGGTGATTGGGTTCGAGGACGCGTGCTGGTTGAGGGCCTTCGCGATGCGCGGCGACGGCACGGGGCGCGTGGTGCTGCCGCTGCCGCCACCAGTGGGCACCGTGCAGTGGGGGAAACAGGTCTATGACGTCACAACGAGCGGTCCCGTTACAGTTCTTCTGACCGGCCTCTTTGCCATCCAGGTAAACGATATCGGAGGCATGCTTACTCCGGACCCGGCCGGCCCGGTCAACCTGCGCTTCGCCGATACCACCGGTCTGCCACCTAACATTAACAACGCGAGCGCCAACCTCTCGCCGACGGGCGACCGGGTGGCGTTCTACACCGACGGCGTGGTGGTGATTGCCGATCTGGCGCGCGACGCAAGCGAAAAGATCATTGGATTTACCAACGCCAACGTCGTGGCCAATCTTTTTGCGATCGGCTCGCCTTCCGACTCGAATGCCACCGGCGGCTATGCCTATACGGGCGGGCTGGACTTCTCGCCGGACGGAACCACGCTGGTGGCGTCCATTTACGCGGATCTCTGGCTGCTGCACCTTTCGGCGGACGGACACACGCTGCTCTCGTCCCAGCCTCTGACCCGCACCGTGGGCACGTCCGAATGGGAAGCGGCTTTCTCCCCCGATGGGAGCAAGATCGCTTACACCAGTGCGGTGAACCGATACTTCAAATCCATCGCCGGTTACGCTGCCCCGACCGACGCCACGAACATCTACACCCTCGATCTCTCCACGCTGAGGATAACCCAAGTCACCACACAGAAAAGCACCGGTGGGTCGGGTAGTCGCACCAGCGCGGCATGGTCGCCGGACGGCCTGTACCTGACCTTCACGGCGCCGGGGGCTCTGGCGGGCCGCAACTCCACTTGTACGGCTGTGAATTACGACCTCTTCAGAATCAAGGCGGACGGCACGGCCCCCGCAACGAGTCTGACCAACACAACCGGGACCGGTGTCGAGATGCGGGGTAAATGGGGCTGGTAAGAGGACGGCAGAAGTAGGGGAGCCGCGCGCATCGTGCTCATCATGAAGTGGCTCCAGGTGGGAGGCGGATCGCATCGCTTGCCGAAAGCGACGGCAAGCTGCCCATAACCTAAGGGACACGGCTAGCTACGACCGCGAAATGCATGAAGCGACTCAAACGGGGAGTCCCGTGCCAGAGACGAGCCAGAAACAGAATTTGCCCGCAGCGGGTCAGGATGTGATGCCACGAAACGTCTCAGGGGGTACGATAGAGTCCGCACCCGTTTCGAGGAAGTCTTCTTTGCCACTGTCGGGCACTGTCCGCGAAGGAACGTCAGCACCCAGGTAGAACCCTCCCGCCTTCAGTACTCCCGGATCGGTTGTCGGCTTTCCATAGATGTGGTCGGGGCTGCTATCTTTGGCGATTGCTCCCGATTCACGGGGCACTCGGAAGAAATTCTGCCAGTCTCTGAGAAGCGGGGCTCCACCCGGCCAGATGACCCCCTCTTCGGATATCGGCCTTACCTTCACTATCGCCGTGCCAAAACGATTTGGTTTTGACCGGTGATGATTTCTGCTCGCGGTCAGCGTGCCCGGCCATCTGGAATTGACGACGCTGGCGCAGCTTAGGCATGGCCATTACCGCGTCCAAAAATCCTTCAGCGGGATTCTAGCACGCGCCGGAAGGGCAACAGCCGTGCGCGAACCCCCTGGGCGGCACATGGCCGGATTTCTGAGTGCCATCCCATAGGTTATTGGTCGGGCCCGTCCCCACAGAATTCCCCTTTGAACCCGTCAACAGGCCCGGCTGCCTAGGTCGGAGCGGACCCAAAGATGCAAGGAACCACCTCTGCAAGCTTGACTCTCTGGAATCCCTGCCGGAACTTCTGGCCTGTAACAAAGGATTTGTTTTCATACCCGATCGAAGGAAGGAGTTTCGTTCAATCTTCATGACAAGAACTGCCGCAGTAAGAGTGGCAAGAAAGTGAGGTCACTGACTTCAGCGCCGGATGGCACGCGGCGCGTTCCCGGTAATGTGGAAAGCAGCCGCACATGAAGCTAGGCGGCAAGTCCCGGCTTTCAGATCTATCCCTGAGGAACCTGGAGGGGAGATCGCAGGCTTCTGTCGGGCCCCCACCTGTGCTGAACGCCGCGAGGCCCATGGATTGGCGGCATGAGCAGTTCTGCCGAGGGGAGAGGTGCCAACTAGGACAGCCTCCCGAGAGGTTTTGCGCAACAACACCGTCAAGCGACGATACCCGAACCGCCGCCGTTCCTGGGCCAGGCTCCGCAGCCGCCCCCTCAGGCCTGCCGGCTCCGGTCGCCGCCACGCATACCGATAACTCGACCGCTGGATCCCCACCAGCTCGCAGGCCCGCCGCTCGCTCAACCCCTGCGCTTGCCGAATCACGCCCACCGCCTCGCGCCGGTCCGGGGGCGTTAGAACTTTTTTGCCAGTACCGTCTTCAACGCCTGGTTGTCCAACGTCAGGTCGGCCACGATGTGCTTCAGCCGTCGGTTCTCGTCTTCCAACTGCCGCAGTCGCCGTGCCTCGCTCACCTCCAGACCCCCGTACTTCGCCTTCCACTTGTAATACGACGCGTCGCTGATTCCATGCTTCCGGCAAACTTCCACCGTCTTCATCCCGGCTTCCGCTTCCTTCAGCACCCCTATGATCTGCTCCTCCGTGAATCGGCTCTGCCTCATCTTCGGTCCTCCTCTTGGGTTTATACCGCGGGAGAACTCTCTTTTACACTGGTCCAGGTCTCGGGGGGTCAGGGCAATACATGAAATCGTGCCCGTATTTCTGCCTGGAAGCGGTGCCGTTCATGAGTTCCGCGCATTCCACCGGCACGCTCTCCTTCGTAATCCCTCGCTGCACCACAAATAACAGGTCTAGGTCACGCGGGTTTGTCTTGGCGGTCCCAAAGCTACCCCATATGACCACCTTAAGAAAACCGCAATTTCTGGCCTTCTCAAGAATTGCCCTTAACTGCCTGCAAAGTCTTTGTCTTTGCTCACCAACGCCGAATTTCAAGACAATCTCCTCCCACGAGCAAGCATGGTTTCCAGGAGGAAGATTCATCCCATCGAAGAATTCTGGAATCATCGATTGCGGCTGAGACGACCTAATCGACTGGCACCAGGAAGTCCTGGCCTGAGATTCTACAAGTCATTTGGCTCTGTTGACATCCTTACTTCCCGCAAGGAGAATTCAAGTGCGCCAGCCCTTGGTAAGGGTCCGTTTGCTGGGAGGCAGCCAGCGCGATGGCGGAAGTTGGACTGTTGGCCTTTGCCCGGACCGCCTTGGAAGTGGGTCGGGCGGTGCTCCCACCCTATCGAACTCGTTTCAGCAAGCACCAGTTCACGCAGCCGCAGTTGCTGGCCGTCCTGTGTCTGATGCGCTACGAGGATTGGACCTTTCGCGAAGCCGAAGTGCGCTTGAAGGAGCACCGAGAACTGTGCCAGACCCTGGGGTTGAAAAGCGTGCCCGACTACACGACGTTGTACCGTTTCCTGAAGCGTCTCGACGGTCAGGCGATCGATCGGGCCGTTGGCGAGACGGTGCGCCGGATGGGGGGTGGACGAGGCCGCACTGGCCGGGGAGCTTGTGTGGCGGTCGACGCCACCGGTTTGGCGCAGGGAGCCGTCAGCACCTACTTTGTACGCCGCCTGCATCATCACGGACAAAGAGCCCTGCCGTGGCGGCATTGGCTGAAGTGGTTGGTGGTGGCGGATCTGGATCAGCAGCTTCTGCTCTCGCAGCGGGCGCGACGCGGTCCCTGGAACGACTGCGGGAATTTGCCGGCCGTCGTCGAGACAGCTTCCCGGCAGACGCGCATCGGGTGGGTGCTGGCCGACGCCGAATTCGACAGCGAGAGGAATCACACATATATCCGCCAACGGCTGGGGGCCCAGAGCGTGATCCCCGCCAAGCGTGGAAAGAAAGGCTGGCGCGTACGCGGAGTGCGTGCCGAAATGCGGCGGGCGTTCCCGCGCAAACTCTACCGACGCCGCGCGTTGATCGAAACGGTGTTCTCTTCGGTGAAGCGCAAACTCTCGGCTCGCGCGCCCGGTCGCTCGCTCCGGATGCAGATGCGCCAAGCCCTGCTGCTCGGACTGAGTTTCAACCTTTACCGCTTGAGGCATCGCTATTTTTCCCTGAGGATGTCAACAGAGCCGGATAGGTTCTAGCAGGATGCTGCAAAACGGATGATTTTTGAGACGCGGATGCGGTCGAGCACGACAAAACAAGTCCGGCGAGCGAGGCACAGGGGTTTGCGTTTCTCCAGTTCGCCGTTCAGCACCCCGTCTTCTTCTCCCTTCTGCCTATCGAGCGGCCTCCAGATGGGCCAAGCGCAGCAGGTTGAACGCGACCGCCCACAGGTAGGCCACCTGCTGAATCTTCCAGCGACCCACGTGCCGCACTTTGCGCAGCCCGCCCGCCTGTTTCATCCAGCCGAACATCTGCTCGATCTTCTTCCGCGCGCGCTGGCTGAGCGCGTAGCCCCGAGTCTTCATCCGTCGCAGCATGCGGCGGCGCGCGTCTCCGGCCGCACCCGGACTGGTCACCCGCTCGGCGCGGATGGGCACGTGCGGCGTGATCGCGAGGTCTTCTTCCAGCGTGCGCAAAAACTCCCCGGCCTCGAAGCCGCGGTCCGCGCTCACGGTCTTCGGTTTCACCCCGTGCCGCCGCCGAAAGCGCCGCAACAACTTCTCCGCCGTGTCGCGCTCGGCGTGCCCGTCGGCCACCGCCACGGCGATGTCCAGGCACAGCCCGTGCCGATTCTCCATCAAGGCGTGTCCGCTGTGGCAGAGCAGCGCCGGGGCCCCGTCGCTCTTGCGGGCCAGCCGCGCCTCGGGATCGGTCGTCGAGCGATGCGTTTCGTTCCTGCGCTTCGTGCCGCGAAAATCCACCGAAGGATTGCTGCCCCCCTCCGCAGGCGGCTTGTCCCCCGGCTCGTCCTGGGGGCGAAAACTCTTCAGCGAGGCCCAGGACTGAATCAGCGTCCCATCCACGGTAAAGTGATCGTTCGAGGCATACTGCTCCACCAGCGCGGTGGCCACCACGCGCTCGAAGAATTTCTGCACCAGCCCGTGTCGCTCGAAGCGCTGGCGGTTGTGCGTGAACGCCGTGGCGTCCCACACCGCCTGGTCCGGGTCCAGATCGCAGAACCAGCGATAGAGCAGATTCCAGTTGATCGCGTCCACCAGACGCCGCTCCGAGGGGATCGAATACAGCGCTTGCAGCAACAGCGCCTTCAGCAGCGCTTCGGGCGGAATGCCAGGTCGCCCCGTCTCGCTGTAGGCCTCATCGAACGCCCGCGCCATTTGTTTCAGCACCTCGTCGGCGCGCCGCTTGATGGCGCGCAGCGGATGATTCTTTGCCAAACGCTCTTCGGTGTTGGCCACAAAAAACATCGGATTCTGCAAGGGGGGATTTCCGCGCACGAAGTTCTCCTCTTTTTGAGAGATTCGCCGCCCAAATCGCGGCGTACACGCTTCGTGCAAATTAAAGAGCATGCACAGTTCCAAACACGGACTTTTGCAGCACCCTGTTAGCGCCTGATGGTCGGGGCGAGCGGTGCTCTTCCCGGTTGTATGGGTGCCCTTG
>Ga0334722_10003007_pt1 | contig 18481 bp, 17 predicted proteins | sample C3_bottom_MG_FD_207210 | JGI IMG/M metagenome (GOLD analysis project Ga0334722, IMG submission 207210) | Sediment microbial communities from Yellowstone Lake, YNP, Wyoming, USA - C3_bottom | ecosystem: Environmental > Aquatic > Freshwater > Lake > Sediment | place: USA: Wyoming | collected...
ATCACTCACCTCCCTTGACGAGGTAAAAGGGCCTAACCGGACTGCACGGCACGGCCGCCCGACACAACAACCTTCCCGGGAAAACGAAGGTCTATCAAAGACGGCCGCGACTCCCTCTTCTCTATCTCGCGTGCAAGCTCGCTTAAGCGGCGCACCTTCTCCGGGTAGCCGCCGAAACCGACCTTCACGACCGACCCGTCCAGTATAATCTCCGGCTGACCGTCCCGCTCTATGGATACCTGCGCCCCAGCGAGCCTCTCCGACGGGTCCTTCCGAACGCATCCGAGTAGCTCTATCGCCAACCTCATCGCGCCGGCCGAGCCCGCGTCCACAAGCTTCATGTCCTGCGCGCCGGGGTAGGCTATCGCCGGGAGGAAGTCCCACTCCGGACCTTCTACCTTAGCGACCGCCATACCGTCCGAGTCTATCAGGAAACGGCCCGTCCCGGTGTTGGCGACCGCGGCAGGCACCCTCTCTACTACCTCTATCTTTACGGTCCCCGGCAGCTCCCTCTTTATGGAGACCTCCTTCATCCAGGGGTGGGCCTTGACCCTCTCCAACATCCCGTCCAGGTCCACCGAAAGCAGGCTCTTCCCCGCCGGGTCCCCCATGTAGCTTATGAAGTCCTCGCGCCTGACGTACTTAAGCCCGGACACCTGGACGCTCTTCACCGTGAAGTACTGCATCGATACGACGTAGCAGCGCGCCTGCCCCGCAGCCCAGACCGACCCGGCTACAAGGCCAGATATCACAATCACGGCGAGCAGGAGCCTGAGCGCGGTGCGGCCCTTTCCCCTGCCGGGCCTCACGGCCCTCCCCCTTGTAGGCTTAGGCCTCATATCTTCGAAGCGCCCCCATCAGTATCGTCTCTACAAGCTGCGTGAAATCTATACCGGCCGCGGCCGCCGCCTTGGGAAGCAGGCTCGTAGCGGTCATGCCTGGAATCGTGTTCATCTCCAGCACGTAAGGGTTTCCCCCGTCGTCGAGCCTGAAGTCAACACGGCCCACGCTGTACCCGTATAACGCCCTGAACACGTCGAGCGCGAGTCCCTGAAGCTTCTTCGTCATTGCGCCGTCGAGCACGGCGGGGCAGATATACTTGTTGTCGTGCGAAAGGTACTTGGCCTCGTAGTCGTATACCCCGCCCGGCACCACTATCTCCACGAGCGGCAGGGGCGCATCGTCAAGTATTCCCGCCGTCACCTCCCGGCCATCGACGAACTTTTCTATTATCACCTCGCTGTCGTGCTCGAACGCCTTCTCTATACCCGGCAGGAGTTCTGCCTCGCTGTATACGAAGCTCATGCCGATGGTCGAGCCGAGAGTAGCGGGCTTAACCACCATCGGGTAGCCCAGGCATTCGGCCATCGTGACCTTGGGGTCGAAGCGCGCCTTGTTCAGCGTCACGAAGTCCGCGGTCGGTATGCCGTGGTACTTCAATATCTTCTTTGTGACCGACTTGTCCATAGCAAGCATCGAGCCCGCTACTCCTGCTCCTGTGTACGGGATGCCCATCACCTCAAGGAGGCCCTGGACGCAGCCGTCCTCGCCGTACCGACCGTGGAGCGCGATGAACACGACGTCCGGAGACGCCTTTCTTATCTCCTCCACAAGGCCGTGGTCATGGAAATATATAGGCGCCACGTTGTATCCGGCGTCTTTGAGCGCGTTCTCGACGGCGCCGCCGGAGGTCATGGAGACCTCCTTCTCGGCTGAGAGCCCGCCCATTATCACGCCTATCTTCTTTTTTGCTAGTACGTCTATCACTTCTCAACTCCTACTATCTTTATCTCCGGTTCAAGCTGGACGTTCAGCTTTTTCTCCACGGTATCCACCACCAACTCCATCAGCGCCCTGAAGTCCCTCGCTGTCGCACCGCCCGTGTTGATGAGGAAGTTAGTGTGCACCGTGCTCACCTTCGCCGCGCCGACGCTCTTGCCCCGCAGGCCCGCCATGTCTATCAGCCTCCATGCGGAATAGCCGGGCGGGTTTTTAAAAGTAGAACCCGCGCTCCTCACCTTGGTCGGCTGCGCGCCTTTGCGCTTTCTGATGTTTGCGGCTATACGCTCCTTCACCTCTTCGGCCGGCCAGGGTATAACTGCCAGCCCGGCCTCGACCACAGCCGCGCCTTCGGGCACGGACGCATGCCTGTAAGACATTCCCAACTCGGCGGGAGTCAACTTCCTTGTCTCGCCGCTTCTGTCCATCAGGGCCGCATATATCATGACGTCTTTAATCTCCGCCTCCGCAGTGCCCGCGTTCATCGCAACCGCACCGCCCAGCGTGCCGGGTATCCCGGCAAGGAACTCCAAGCCCCCGAGCCCGTTCTCCGCGCAGTAGCCGAGGAGCTTTGCGAGCGTGACGCCCGCGCCTGCATAAAGCCTCGGCCCGCCTCCGGCAACCGGCTCCAGCTCTATCCAGTCGAGCCGGGCCGTATTGACAACCAGGCCGGGTATCCCGCCGTCTTGCACCAGGAGGTTGGTGCCCTTCCCCAGAAAGAAGACCGGCACACCCGCCTTGTGTGCCTGCGCCACAAGCCGGGACAGCTCTTGCGCGTCGGCCGGGAAGACCATCGCCTCCGCCGGGCCGCCTATCCTAAGGGAGGTATGCCTCTCCATCGGCTCGGAGAACCTTGCCTCACCTTTAAACCCCGCCATACTCAGGAGGGCTTCAAGGCCCATCTTTCCGCAGCATCTTGAGTGCCGCCTCCCCCACCTTCCAGACGTCGCCCGCACCGAGCGTGATGAGCATGTCGCCCTGCTTCAGGTTATCCCCGAGCCAGCCGGCCAGGTCGTCCCTGTTTTCTATGTAGGTCACGTCCTTGTGGCCGCGGCTCTTTATACCTTCGTACAGCGCCTTGGCGGTGACACCCGGTATCGGGGGCTCGCCCGCGGGGTATATGTCCATCACTACCAGCGTATCGGCCTGGTTGAACGCTGTGAAGAACTCCTTCATCAGGTCCCTCGTCCTGGTGTAGCGGTGCGGCTGGAACACAGCGACCACCCGTTTGTCCGACGAGAGCTTCGCGGCAGAGAGCGTCGCCTTAATCTCGGTGGGGTGGTGCCCGTAATCGTCCACTACCACGACCCCGCCGGCCTCGCCCTTAACCTGGAACCTGCGGTGCACTCCGCCGAACTCGTGCAGCGCCTCCCTTATGGTGTCGGGCGGTATCTCAAGCTCGAGTGCGACGGAGACGGCCGCCAGCGAGTTGTATACCACGTGCAGGCCGGGCAGCGTGACGTCGAACCGGCCGAGCGAGGCGCCGTGGTGCATCACCTCGAAGGATGAGCCCATGCCCCTGTGCTCTATGTCGCGCGCGTACGTGTCCGCCTGGGCCGAGAGGCCGTACGTGGTGTAGCGTTTGTTAATCCTCGGTATCAGGTCCTGTATGTTCTCCTCGTCCATGCACAATACCGCAAGGCCGTAAAACGGTATCTTGTTTATGAAGACCAAGAATGCTTCCTTGATCTCGTCTATGCCGCCGGTGTAGTGATCCAGGTGCTCGGCGTCTATGTTGGTCACGACAGCGATGGTGGGAGAAAGCTTCAGGAAGCTGCCGTCCGACTCGTCCGCCTCGGCCACGAGGAACTCGCCCTGCCCGAGCTTCGCGCCCGCGCCCAGGCTGTTCAGCCTGCCGCCTATGACGACGGTCGGGTCTATCCCGCCCTTCGCGAGCACGGTCGCCACCATCGAGGTAGTGGTGGTCTTGCCGTGCGCGCCGGCTACCGCGACCCCGTATTTGAGCCGCATCAGCTCGGCCAACATCTCCGCCCTCGGTATGACCGGTATCTGGCCCTCTCTGGCGGCCGCGACTTCCGGGTTGTCGTTGCTCACTGCGGAGGATATGACAACTACGTGCGCATCGGCTATGTTCTCTGCCCTGTGGCCTTCGTACACCTTTGCTCCCAGGCTCTCCAGGCGTCTGGTCGTCTCGGTCGCGCGGAGGTCCGAGCCGCTTACCTCGTAGCCCAGGTTGATCAAAACCTCGGCGATCCCGCTCATCCCGACACCGCCGATGCCCACAAAGTGTATATGCTGAAACTTTTTGTACATTAATGTCCCCTCGCCAGACCCTTGCATATATCGTAGACCCTGCGCGCTGCGTCCGCCCGTCCGAGCGACAGGCTCCTGCCTGCCATACCCAGAAGCGCGTCCTCGTCGCCCAGAAGCGCGGTGACTTCTTCCGCAAGCCGCACGCCCGACGCCTCGGGGTCAGGTATTACCCGTGCCGCGCCAGAGCGCTCTAGCACACGCGCGTTAACCTCCTGGTGGTTGTGCGCGGCGTGCGGGTAAGGTATGAGTATCGCCGGCTTTCCAAGCGCGGTAACCTCGGCCAGCGTAAGTGCGCCCGCGCGGCACACCACGAGACTTGCGCATGCATATGCCCCCGCCATGTCGTATATGAACGGGAGCGCCTTCGCCTTGAAGCCCGCCACTTTGTATGCCGCCTCGACCATGCCCATGTCCTTCTCGCCCGTCTGGTGTATGAACTGCACCTTGTCCTTGAGCGCGCCCATACGCCTAATCGCGTCCGTCATACCCTTGTTTATCCTGTGCGCCCCTGCGCTCCCGCCGAAGACCAGGACCGTGGCCCGGTCCGCGCCAAGCCCGAACTCTGTGAGCGCCTTTTCCCTGTCCGCCTTCAGAAGCTCCGCCCTTATAGGGTTACCGGTAAACACCGACTTGCCCCTCGGGAAAAAATTTTCGGCCTCCCTGAAACCGAGCGCCACGGTGTCGGCAACCTTCCCGAGCAGCCTGTTCGTCACGCCGGGGTAAGCGTTTTGCTCCTGTATGACTACCGGCAGGCCCATCAGCTTGGCCGCGGCCACGGCAGGGAACGACGCGTATCCGCCTACGCCCAGCACGACGCCCGGCCTGAAACTTTTCATCACGCCCGCCGAGGCAGACACGCCCGAGGGCATGAGCGCAACGGTCCTTAACCTGCCGAACGTCCCCATCCCCATGAACCTCCCTGCCCGTATGGTCTTGAGGTTGAAGCCCTCCCTGGGCAGGACCCGCGCCTCTATGCCGTCCTCCGCCCCTATGAAGAGCACCTCGGCTCCGTCGCCTACAGCCTCCCGCGCCACCGCGATGCCCGGGTAGAGGTGGCCGCCCGTGCCGCCGCCTGCTATTACAATCCTCAGCACGCTAATGGCTCGCACCGGGGACGGCAACGCCCGCGCCCCGGCCTCCGTAACCCTGTCCGGCCCTGGAGATGCTGAGCAGCATGCCCACCGATAACAGCGACACGAAAAGCGCCGAGCCGCCCGCGCTGATAAAAGGCAGGGGCATCCCCTTGTTCGGGAACAGCCCTGTAGCCACGCCCATGTTAATAAGCGACTCGATGCCGATGAGCACAGTCAGCCCGAAGGCAAGGTACCTGCCGAACTCGTCCTCGCACCGAAGCGCAAGCCTGATGCCCAGGAAAACCAGCACGCAGAAAACCAGCACCACTCCAAGCGCGGCTATGAAGCCCAGCTCCTCGCCTATCACCGAGAATATAAAATCGCTGTGCGGCTCCGGCAGGAAAAGGAGCTTCTGCCTCCCCTCGCCGAGCCCGCGCCCGGTGAGCCCGCCGCCTCCGAACGCGAGGAAGGACTGAATTATCTGGAACCCGGTCCCGAGCGGGTCGCTCCACGGGTCGAGGTACGCCATAAGGCGGCCGCGCCTGAAACCGACACGGAATAGCTGCATGTACAAAACCGGCGCCGCCAGCAGCCCGAGAGCAACCAGATGCACGGGCCTCGCACCCGCGAAGAACAGCACGCATACCACCGCCGCGCCGAGCGCGGCCGCCGTGCCCAGGTCCGGCTCGAGCGCTATGATGAATATAAAGGTGCCCATAAGCGCAAGATACGGCCCTAAGCCGTGCGCGAAGTCCGTGAGCCTGTCACCGCGTTTGGCGAGCGATGCGGCTACCGTCGCGAGCAGCACCGGCTTCGCAAGCTCGGACGGCTGGAAGGACAGCCCCGCGAGCCTTATCCAGCGCCTCGCACCGTTCACCTCGCCCCCGCCTATGCCCGGCACGAGCACGAGTACCAGCAGGATGAAGGTGAGCACCAAAAGCGGGAGAGCCAGGTACTTGAACCTGGCGTAGTCCGTCTTCCACGCGACTAACATAGCACCGAACCCGAGCAACGCCCACATGGCCTGCCTCTTCAGGAAGTAGGAGGAGTCCCCGAACTTCTTGAGCGCGAGCACGGAGCTTGCCGAGTACACCATCACCAGCCCGAACGCGACGAGCGCGATGGTGATAAGGAGTATAAGGCGGTCTTCTTTTATTCCCTGTAGTCGCATATAATAGTTTAAAGTTTTTTGGTGCTACCTCTTTTACAAAAAAGGTAGCAGGCCCTTAAAGTTTATTCACCAGTTCCTTGAATTTTCTTCCCCTGTCCTCAAAGTCCTTGAACATGTCGAATGACGCGCACGCGGGCGACAGCAGCACGACGTCGCCGGGCGATGCCGACTCGCGCGCGAGCTTCACCGCCTCGCCGAAGTCGTAACCAGCCTTGACGGTCCTGGTCTCCGAGCCCAGGGCCTCGTACATCACGACCGCGGCCTTGCCTATTAATATGAGCTTCTTCACCCGCTCCTTCATCAGCTTCTTCAAGGGCGAGAAGTCGCTGTGCTTGTCGAGCCCGCCGGCTATGAGTATCACGGGGCTATCGAAGCCTTCGAGCGATTTCTCGACCGCGCCCACGTTAGTCCCTTTAGAGTCGTTTATGTAGGTCACACCGTCCAGCTCGCGGACGAACTCCATCCTGTGTTCGAGCCCGGGGAACTCGCGGAGCACCTTCGCTACCGCATCCTCAGAAGCGCCCGCACAAAGCGATATCGCGGCGGCCGCCAGCGCGTTCTCCAGGTTGTGCGCCCCTTTTATGCGTATCTCATTAACCGCTACTACCTTATCTCCGCCCGCGCCGTGCAGCGCGTTTACCATGTACCCGTCACGGACATAAACGCCTTTATCGAGCGCACTCTTCCGGGAAAAGAAAACAACCTCGCACTTTGCATTACCCGCAAGCTCGGCGGTGGGCGGGTCGTCCGCGTTTAAGACCAGCACGTCGCCCTCACCCTGGTTCCTGAAGACCGCGGCCTTCGCCTCGGTGTACTCCTTCATGCCGGGGTAGCGGTCCATGTGGTCCTGCGTCAGGTTCAGTATCGCGGACACCTTCGGCCTGAACGCATGGATTGTCTCGAGCTGGAAACTCGACACCTCGGCCACCACAAAGTCACGCCCCTTGAGCATCTCGGGCTCCTCGGTAAGCGCGTTTCCGAGGTTGCCGCCTACGAGGGCATGCATGCCCGATTCTCTCAGCATCTCGCCGACGAGCGTGGTAGTGGTTGACTTGCCGTTGGTGCCTGTTATGGCGATGAACGGCGAGCTAGATACTTCATAGGCGAGTTCAAGCTCGCCCATTACACAGGCACCTGATTCGCGCGCCTTGACAAGCGGGGCCGCCGTAAACGGCACGCCCGGCGATATCACCACGAGGCCCGCGCCCGTGAACAACTCATCCGGGTGCGAGCCGAGAGACTTCTTTATTCCGGGCGAAAGCCTTGCCGTCTGGGCGGCGAGGTCCACCTCGGGCCGGGAGTCGGTTACGGTGACGTCCGCGCCGAGGGTGTGGAGCAGGTTTGCCGCCCCCACGCCGCTTCTAGCGAGGCCCACCACCGTCACCTTCATCCCTTTGAACTCACGCATGCTATCTGCCTTTCACCGCGCGTACCTTTTTTTTTAGACCTTGCACGGCCTTTCTTGCCTGCCGACTTGGCCTTCCTGTGCTTCCCGCGCGAGGCCTTAATCGCCTTCCTGTGCCTGCCGTGTGAAGACGCCTGCACCACGACTGGCGCGTTGTCCTCGAGCTCCAGTGTCTTACCAGTCGGTGCGACCTCGAACCCCTTGTCGAGGAGCGCCCTGACGTCCGACCACGGGTTGTTGCTCCCAAGCATCGCTACGATGAGCCGCGTGTTGTTGCACCCGGCCTCGCCGACGTAGCAGTGCTTGGCTGCGACCGTGTAGCCGGTCTTCCCGGCGACCGCGCCGTCGTACATCCACAGGAGCCTGTTGTGGTTTCGGAGGAGCATCTTCTCCTTCTCGCCCATGTTCAGCGTGGCGAACTTGGTAGATGATATCTCGACGAAACGGGGGTTCTGCATCGCATAGCGCAGTATGAGCGCCAGGTCGTAGGCGGTAGAATAATGGTTGTCAGCGGGCAGGCCGCTCGCGTTGACGAAATGCGTGTTTACCGCACCTATCGCCCTCGCCTTCTCAGTCATCAGCCTGGCGAAATTGTCTTCCGTCCCTCCGACGCCCTCCGCGAGCGCGGCCGCGGCATCGTTCGCGCTTTTAAGCAGCACGGAGTAAAGCAGCGCATCCACCGATATCTCGTCGCCCGCACGCAGGTTTATCTTGGAAGGCGACATGGACGATGCGTGCCTGCTCACCTTGACGGATGCCGCGGGCTGTATTTTTTCGATCGCGAGTATGGCGGTCATCACCTTGGTGGTGGACGCGGGCGGGAGCCTAAGGTCGGGGTTTTTTGATATTATGACCCTCCCGGTGGCCACATCCATGACCACGGCCGCCCTCGCCGAGATGTTGAATTCGTCGGACGCAAAGGCTGCGTGCGGCAGCGAAATGAATGCCGCCATGGCCAGCCCAACAGCTAAAAGGTAAAGGTACTTCATAAACATGTACTCCCCATCAAAGAAAGACGTCTAACGCAGCTTCAGGGTACTCAGGCCTATAAGGGCCAGTATCACGCCTAACAGCCAGAACCTCACTATCACCTTGGACTCGGCCCACCCTTCCTTCTCGAAATGGTGGTGGACCGGCGCCATCTTGAATATCCTCTTGCCGGTGCTCTTGAAGGATACGACCTGGAATATCACCGAGAGCGCCTCGGCAACGAATATGCCGCCAACTATTACCAGTATGATTTCGTGCTTGGTCAGGACGGCGAGTATGCCAAGCGCGCCGCCGAGCGCAAGGCTCCCGACGTCACCCATGAAGACCTCGGCCGGGTGCGCGTTGAACCACAAAAATCCGAGCGACGCCCCTATAATGGAGCCGCAGAACACGGTGAGCTCGCCTGTGCCCGGCAGGAACATGACCTGCAGGTAGTCCGCGAATATCTTGTTGCCTCCGACATAAACCAGGAAGGCGTTTGCGGCAGCCGCGATGCCCACGAGCCCTATCGCCAGCCCGTCCAGGCCGTCGGTCAGGTTGACCGCGTTCGAAGAGCCGACCAGCACCAGCACCACAAACGGCACATAGAACCAGAGCAGGTATACCGATATGTTCTTGAGAAACGGTATTATAAGCTGCGTCTTGTACGGGTCCATCGGGTTTAGGTACAGCGCTACCCCTATTACCAGGCTGACGGCCACCTGCCAGCCGAACTTGTACCGCGCCTTCAGGCCCTCCGACTTCTTTCTGACCACCTTCAGGTAGTCGTCGTAAAAACCTATCGCCCCGAAGGAGAGCGTGGCCGCGAGCGCGAGCCAGACGTACGGGTTGGTCAGGTCCGACCACATGAGCGTCGGCACCGTTATGGCAAGAAGTATCAGTATCCCGCCCATCGTCGGGGTGCCCGCCTTGGAGAGATGAGTCTCCGGCCCGTCCGAGCGCACCTGCTGGCCGACCTTGAGCCTCCGAAGCCACCTTATGACCATCGGGCCGAACGCGAAGCTTATCAACAGCGCGGTCATTATAGCGAGGGCGAAACGGAACGTGATGTAACGGAATACGTTGAACACGTGGTAGTGTTCGTGCAGCGGATATAAAAGATGGTAAAACATCAGGCCACTACCCTCCGCGTCTTCAACAGTTCTATCACCCGCTCCATCCTCATGCCCCTTGAACCTTTGACCAGGACGTGGTCGCCCTTCCTGAGCCTCTCCGAAAGTGCTTCGGCCGCGGCCTCCGGGCCATCGGCCACTACTACGTCGGCCTCGTCCATGCCGGACTCCAGCGCGCCCTTTGCAGTCTCGGCAGCATGCTCGCCCATCAAAACCAAAAGCGCCATTCCCTCCGCGCCAGCGAGCCTGCCCACGTCGAAGTGCGCCTTACTGGCCGACGGCCCGAGCTCGAGCATGTCGCCCAGCACCGCTATCCGCCTGCCTTCTTTCACGGAAGCGAACGCGTTGAGCGAGGCGGCCATCGAGGCGGGGTTCGCATTGTATGCGTCGTTTATCACCCTGACCCCGCCGATGTCCAACACCTCCATGCGCATCTTGACCGGGCTGAAGGCCTCAAGCCCCTGCTTTATCTCCTTGACGGTAAGGCCCGCGGTCAGGGCCGCGGCTGCGGCCGCAAGCGCGTTGTACACGTTGTGCGTGCCCATCACCGGCAGGGATATCGCGGCCACGCCGCCGGGGACGGCCAGCCTGAAGGATACCCCGTGCGCCGTCTCTTTAATATCCCCGGCTGTAACCATCGCGCCCGGCCTCAGACCGAACGTCACGGCCCGGGACTTGTTCTTCACGAGCAGGCCTTTAAGGTACGGGTCGTCCAAGTTCAGTACGGCCTTGCCGTCCCTGGGGAGCACCTCAATCAGCTCCCCCTTGGCGCGTGCGACGCCCTCCATGCTTCCGAGCGTCTCCAGGTGGCCGGGGCCTATGTTCGTTATCACCCCTACCTGTGGCTCCGCTATTTTTGCGAGCCGTGCGATCTCGCCGAAGCCGCTCATGCCCATCTCGAGGACAGCCGCCCAGTGGGTCTCGTCGAGCCCCATGAGCGTGAGCGGGAGACCTATCTCGTTGTTCAGGTTGCCTGCGTTTTTGAGTACCGGGCCCCTGACCGAGAGCACACTGGCGAGCATTTCCTTGGTCGTGGTCTTGCCGTTCGTGCCGGTAATGCCTACCACTACCAGGTCTCTGCGCGCGGCCCTTATATAGTGGGCAATGGCCCCGAGCGCGCGGAGCGTGTCGTCCACCTCTATCTGGCAAACATTCCCCCGGGATGAAGCCCCCTTGCCCGGCATGGTGAGCGCGCCGGATGCGCCCTTTGCAAACGCGGCCTCTATGAAGTCGTGGCCGTCGAACCTCTCGCCGACTATCGGGACGAAGAGCTCGCCCGCGCCGACGGTGCGGCTGTCGGTAGAGACGCCCTTGAATACAACCCCGTCCGGGCCGGGCTTCACCACCCTGCCGCCTGTCGCCTTTACAATGTCGGTTACGGTTAACATCATGTTAAAGGCCTACGCTTTCGTCGGGGACGTGTTCCTCCCGGCATATGCCAAAATGGCGTCTCGTGCCGTCTCCCTGTCGTCGAAGTGGTACTTCGTGTCGCCTATTATCTGGTAGTCCTCGTGGCCCTTGCCCGCAAGCAGCACTGTATCGCCCGCCTTCGCAAGCCCCACCGCGAAACGTATCGCATCGCCCCTGTCGGCCACGGCAAAGTAGCCCTCGCCCTTTTTCTTGGAGCCGTCCTCTTTTATACCCGCCTCCACACCCGCCATTATGGAGAGCGGATCCTCGGTGCGCGGGTTGTCCGAGGTGAGCACCACCACGTCGGACATCATTGATGCGAGGCGGCCCATCTTCGGCCTCTTCGTCCTGTCCCTGTCGCCACCGCAGCCGAATAGCGTGATGAGCCTGCCGGTTGTAAACTCACGCGCGGCCGAAATCGCCCTTTCGAGCGCGTCCTCTGTATGCGCGTAGTCCACCAGCACGGCGAACCCCTGCCCTGCGTCCACCTTCTCGAACCTGCCGGGCACGCCCGCCATATTCGAGATGCCATCCGATACCGCATCCGGGCTTATGCCGAGCGCAATGCATGTCCCTGCCGCGGCGAGAATGTTGTATACGTTGTGCCTGCCGACCAGCCCGGATCTCATGCGCGTCTCTCTCCCGGCTGCCGCGAGCGTGAACGTAAGCCCGCCGCTGCCGAGCTCAACGTCCCTCGCGGACACGTCGGCGGCCATATTAATGCCGTAGGTGATAACCGGGCCTCTCGCGGCGGCTACGAGGTCGCCCGACTTCGGGTCGTCCAGGTTTATCACGTTTGTCCCGCCGTAGTCCGTGAACAACATCTTCTTGGCCCCGTAGTATTCTTCCATGCTCCCGTGGAAGTCCAGGTGGTCCTGCGTGAAGTTCGTGAAGACCTTCACCTTAAACTCGCAGCCCGCGACACGTTTCATCGAGAGCGAATGTGACGATACCTCGAGGACCGCGTATGCCGCGCCTGCGTCAACCATGCCCGCGAGGTAAGACTGCAGGTCCACCGACTCGGGCGTAGTGTTCGGGGCGGGGAGCACTTTGTCGCCCACCCGGTAGCTTATGGTGCCAAGCAGCCCTACGCCGGATCCGGCCGACTCAAGCACGGCCTTTATCAGGTAGCTGGTTGTGGTCTTGCCGTTGGTCCCGGTGATGCCCGCCAACTTCAATTTTTCCGAGGGCCTGCCGTAGAAGGCCGATGCAACCAGCGCCATGGTAAGCCTCGCGTCCGCAACCTTGACGAACGTGACGCCCGCGGGCCTCTCCCCTTTGTACTTCTCGTACAACACGGCAGCCGCGCCCTTATCTACGGCCGGCTTTATGAAGGCCGCACCGTCCGCCTTTACACCCCTGAGCGCGGCGAACAGGCAGCCCGGCTCCGCCTTCCTCGAATCGTAAACTACTGGGCCGACCTCCACCTCGGGGTCGCCGTCCATGCCCAGTATCTCAAGCCCTTCAAGGAGCCTGCTTAACTTCATCTCAGCGCTCCACCAGCACCGTACGCTCCGGCAGGCGGGAGGGCACCCGTAGGTATGTCAGGGTCTGCTCCACGATGTTCCTGAATGCCGGGGCAGCGACGCTCCCGCCGTAGTATTCGCCCCTTGGCTCGTTGACCACCACGATGACCGAGACCCTCGGGCACTCCGCAGGCGCGAAGCCCACGAAAGAGCCTACATACTTCTGCTTGGAGTAGCGGCCGATGGCCGGGTCGTACTTCTGCGCGGTGCCGGTCTTGCCGGCGACCTGGTAGCCCTTTATGTTAGCCTTCATGGCAGTGCCGCCTTCCTCTACCACGGTGCACAGTATCTCTGTCATTATTCTCGCGGTCCCCTGGGATATCGCCTTCCTAAGCCTCTCCGGCGTCCCGCGCTTTATAACCGCGCCGTCGTGCGACTTGACCTCCGAGACTATGTAGGGTTTCATATAATAACCGCCGTTGGCTATGCAGTTCATCGCTGTCAGCATCTGCACCGGTGTCACGCTCGTCTCCTGGCCTATCGCCACCTCCGCGATTGAGACGGCCGACCAGTCCTTCACGTCGCGGAGCATGCCCCTCGTCTCGCCTGGGAGGTCCACGCCGGTCTTGTCTCCGAAGCCGAAGGCCTTTGCGTACTTGTACAGCCTCGTAGGCCCGAGCTTGAGCGCAACCTTGGCTGTGCCCACGTTGTTGCTCTTTTGTATGACCTCCGAGAACCTCAGGCAGCCGCCCTCGTTGTGCGCGCTGTGTATCACGCTGCCGCCCACGGTTATCTCGCCCCTTCCGCAGTCTATGACGTCCGAGGGTCTGACCACCCCTTCCTCGAGCGCGGCGGATGCCGTCACCACCTTGAATGTGGAGCCCGGCTCGTAAGGGTCGGTAACCGCCCTGTCCCGCCAAGAGCCGGAACGATAGTCGGACCAGCAGTTGGGGTTGAAGCCAGGCCTGTTGGCCATCGCCAGTATCTCGCCGGTGCTCGGGTCCATAACGAGCGCTGTCGCCGAGACCGGGCTGTACTTGGCCATGACCGAGTCCAGTTCCTTCTCTACTATGTACTGTATATTCTCGTCTATCGTTAGGACGATGTCGCACGAGGTCCTGGGGGCGACGTACCCTTCTTTAACCGAAAGCACGTCGCGGCCGGCGCCGTCCTTCTCTATCACTACCTTGCCGGGGACACCCCCGATGAACTCCTCGTATGCCGCCTCAAGCCCTTCCAGCCCCTCGTTGTCCATACCTACGAATCCCAGGACGTGAGCCGCGAGGTTCTTGTTGGGGTAGTAGCGCCTGCTCTCAGGGACCCAGCCGAGGAACTCCTTGAACTGGCCCGCGGCCTCGACCTTTGCGGGCATGTCCGGCCCGACCTTCCTGTCGAGCCATACGAAGGCCCGGTTGCCGGAGAGCTTCCCGGCCAGCTCCCGCCTGTCCATGCCGAGCACCGGCGCAAGCTTCCCTGCAACGGCACCGGGGTCGTCCACCTTGGACGGCACCCCGTAAAGCGAGTTGACCTCTATGCTCACCGCAAGCTCGCGGCCGTTCCTGTCGTATATTGTTCCGCGCCTGGCCGGGATATTTATCACCCGCATCTGCTGCCGTTCGGCCCTGGCGTACAGGTCGCCGTGCTTTATGACCTGCAGGTACGCGAGCCTCACGCCTACGCCCATGTATCCGAGCGTCAGCAGGGCGGCTACGATAAGCGCCCTGCCCTTTATGTTGGGTCTTTTGTCGGCAGCCATCGCTTGTCAGCCGCTCGTTAAGAGTTGCCCGGCCCGGACCTCGGGCAGGAAACCCTCTTGGAGCCGTCCGGCAGCGGGCTACTGCCCCTTACCATGCGCTTTACAAGCAGCACCTGCGACTCGTCCGGCGTCTTCATGCCCATCTGGCCCGCGGCTATTGCCTCTATCCTGTCGGGCGAGGCCAGGGTCGCCACCTCAATCTGCAACGCCTTGTTCGTACGGGCCAGCTCGTCCTTCTGCTTCTTGAGCGCCTCTACCTCGTAGCCCGCCTTTATGACCTGCACCCTCTGCCATACATACAGGAATGCGAATGCGGATACGAGGAACACGAGGCCGAACGCCCCGGCCTTTTTCAGCAGCCTCAGCTTCCGTATGCGAAGTCCCGATATGTAGTTGGAAGTATGTCCGAGCATGACCGCCTCCTGTTAAAGCCTTTCGGCCGCCCTGAGCTTCGCGCTCCTTGACCTCGGGTTGTTCTCTGTTTCCGCCTCCGACGGGAGCACCGGCTTCGTCGTCAGCACCTTGAGCCTCGGGCTCCTGCCGCACACGCACATGGGAAAGTCCTTAGGGCATATGCAGCCCTTCGCCCACTCCCTGAACGTCTGCTTGACCAGCCTGTCCTCGAGCGAGTGGTAGGAAAGCACGACCGCCCTGCCCCCGGGCTTCAGCATTTCGAGCATCGAGCCGAGCCCTGTCCCGAGCGATTCGAGCTCCCCGTTCACTGCGATGCGGAGCGCCTGGAAGGTGCGGGTCGCCGGGTGGAGCTTATCCGGCCATGCGCCCCTCGGTATAGCCCTCTTCACCTCTTCGGCGAGCTCGGGCGTGGTTTTGACGGGCGACGTCTTGCGCCTTTCAACTATGCGCCTCGCTATCGCCCTCGCCCAGCGTTCCTCGCCGTACTCCTTTATCACCTTCGTAAGTTCGTCCTCGGAGAGTTTCATCAACAGCCCGGCCGCGGTGATGCCCGAGCTCCTGTCCATCCGCATGTCGAGCGGCGCGTCCGCCTGGAACGAGAAGCCGCGCTCCGGCGTCATGAGCTGGAGCGATGATACGCCCAGGTCCATCAAGAACCCGTCGATGCTACCAAAGCCCGCGTCTGCTATAAGCCCTGCGGCGGCTGCGAAGTCGGACTTGATTATGGTGAGCCTGCCGGAATATGCCATCAGGTTCTCCTTGGCCTTTGCGATTGCGTCGTCGTCCCTGTCTACCCCTATCAGCCTGCCTTCGGGTCCGAGCCGCTCGAGCACCGCCTTTGCGTGGCCGCCGAGCCCGAGCGTCAGGTCGGCGTACACTCCTCCCTGTTTAACGTCCAGGAAGATTAGCGTCTCACTTAAGAGGACGGGTATGTGTTCGACCACGTTTAGATCCCGTAAGCGGCCATGGCGGACCTGAGCGCGGAGTAGTCTTCCTCTGGGTTCTCCTTCTTCCAGGTCTCCACGTCCCATATCTCCATCTTGTTGGAGAGGCCGATTATTATTGCGTCGCCTTTCAGGCCGGCGTAAGACTTCAGGGCCGGCGGCACCAGAATACGGCCCTGCTTGTCCAGCTCGCAGACCTTCGCCGATGAGTAGAAGTTCCTCATGTACCTGGTCACGTTCGGGTCGCTGGCGGGAAGCGCGGCTATCTTGGCATCCAGCTTCTGCCATTCTTCCAGGGGGTAGGCGACGAGGCAGCGGTCGTAGTTCTTCATCAGGACGAGCCTCTCGTCGTAGCGTTCGGACAGGACCTCGCGGAACTCGGCGGGCACGCTCACCCTGCCCTTGCTGTCGAGGCTGTGTATGTGTTGTCCCAGGAACCGGTCTATTAAAGCGGCCACTTTCGGTTCTCCCGTTTTGGCTTGCGCCGGAAAGGAGGGCGGGCGCCGAACACCCCACCACATTTCCCCACCTTTCCCCACTTAGTGCCAAAGTATACATATGGTAAAGTGGCTTGTCAAGGGAAAAACCAAGTCGAATAATGCAGTTACCGATTTGGGGGGGCTGGACAATCCGGACGTTATCCACAGCCGGAGTTGGTGCCGGTAGGGTGGTGCGACTACTATACAACATGTTGTACCTGACTAATAAACTTGCCCAGATATTGTACTAAAGGTTACTACGGTAATACAGGGACGGCGTACTGCTGTGGGGATGAGTGGGAAACAGCTTCGGGGGACGTACGTACTGCCACCTGCAAAAATAATTATATAAACGCTACGCGGTGCCCGGCGGCATCATAGAGCGCTCCACCAGGGATATGCGCCTGAGGGCCTTCGCCGCCTCCATCCGCACACCCTCGTCCGGGTCGTTCAGGAGCGATATTATCGCGGAAGAGGACTCCGGGTCCGCCTTGTCGGCAAGCGATACCACCGCACGTTTTCGCACCTCTTTGTCCGGGTCCTTCAGCGATGCCATCAGCGTCGGGCGGCCGTCTTTAGTTGCGGCGCGTTCGTCGAACGCGGATGCGTCCTCGAAGAAAAACTCCATGCTCTCTATCTCCGAGAGGTCGAGCGTAGGCATCTTCTGCTTCACCTTCTGCGCTAAGTGCTGGCCCTCTATCGCGGCCTGCGACATGAGGTTCACTATCCTGTTCGGAAGCGAGAGACGCCCAAGCATCGTGAACATCTTGACCGCGCCCGGCTCCTTCATCTGGTATATGCCGGTGTATACCGCCGCGCCCTGCGTGACCTTCTTTATAGAGTTGCCGAGCTTCTCGAATATCGTAGCGGAGCTCCTCTCGAGCACCTGCGCCGGGGCGTAGAGTATCACCGCCGCAATAGATGCCGTGGTGTAGTCGAAGCCCTCCGCGAGAAGGCCCGATGAGTCCCATATCTGCTTTATCCGGGAGAAGACGGTGTCCTCGGTGATACCTTCGTCCACCTTGATGGCGCTCGCCCCGAAGACTACCACGCCGCCGGATAAAAATACCTTCCTGAAGTCCTCGGAGTCGAAGCTCCTGATGGACACGGACTTCATCTCGTCGCCGGTGCTGTTGAACTCGGCGAGCGTCCTGACTACGAGCGAGTTGGCCCTTTTGTAGAAGTCCGCGATGGTCGCGTCCGGGAATATCTTGAGTATCTTAGAGTTGTCCACGATCATGATGTTCGCGAGCTTGGACTTGGCCAGGTGGTTCAGCCCGTATACCGCGTTCACCTTTGTTATGCCGGACTCGCTGTCGGTCGGTATGGATACGAGGCATGCGACGGGGAGCCCTAATGGCTGGAGGAGCGTGACCAGGTCGCCCAGGTTCGAGCCGGTGCCGCCGCCCATCCCGGCCGCTACCAGGAACAGGTCCGCGCCCTTGCCGAGCGCCTTCGCGTGCTCGAGTATCCTGTCCTTGTTGGCGACGATGGACTTCAGGCCCAGGCGCCTGTCCTTGCCCGCGCCGTTGCGGCCGGAGAGGCCTATATGTATACGGTGCTCTTTGGGCACCGCGTCCAGGTCCTTGAGGTCGGTAGTGGAGGTGTTCATCGCCATTGCGCGGTAGCCCGCGCGGCCGAACTCGTTTGCGAAGTTGCCCCCGCACTGACCCAGGCCTATGACCGCGATCTTAAGGTGATGTAACCTCTCCATCCTGCGCCTCCATTATAAAAACGGGAATGCTTGTAAATCTTGTGAATTCTACCATTTAGGGCGGGGAAAGTCAACAGGGCAAATGGGGTGCGGTAGTGTCCTGGGGGTTGGTGGTTATGCTGTTTATATTCCCCGCGTCGTCGTAGGCGTAGCTCGTGGTGAAGTTGGTGAACGCGGCCTTCTTTATCTGGTACGTATTGTCATAGGTGTAGTGTACCGTCTCGGAAGACGCCCATGAGAGGGCGGCCATGAGGCAGAAGAGTATGATTACGGACAAAGAGAGGTATCTCTTTGATTGCCTGGCCGGGGAGTTGTGATGAGTCATGGGTGTCCTCTTAAGACTCAGGTTATTTTATGTAACGTGCGTTTGCCAACTTCAAAGAACGCGCCGCCGGAAGAGACTGTGCCAAACTTAGTTGAAAATTGAGAAGTGGCTCCAAACGTGGTAAGGTGTTTTCTGTGAGGAAACACACCTTTATCACAGAAAGGAGCCA